>Ga0257136_1000001_pt1 | contig 25975 bp, 32 predicted proteins | sample saktaT_18_FD_193542 | JGI IMG/M metagenome (GOLD analysis project Ga0257136, IMG submission 193542) | Metatranscriptome of saline water microbial communities from Sakinaw Lake, British Columbia, Canada - sak_2010_1_5_45m (Metagenome... | ecosystem: Environmental > Aquatic > Non-marine Saline and...
CGCTCGTGCACAAGGGCAATATCATGAAGTTCACGGAAGGGGCGTTTCGTGACTGGGGCTATCAGACCGCGGTCGACCGGTTCGGTGCCAAACCCCTCGACGGCGGACCCTGGCATGTGATCGTCAACCCGCGTACCGGCCGTGAGCTGGTCATCAAGGACGTCATCGCCGATGCATTCCTGCAGCAGATTCTCACGCGCCCGGCCGAGTATGCCGTGATTGCCACGCTGAATCTGAACGGGGACTACATCTCGGATGCGCTGGCGGCTTGTGTCGGCGGGATCGGTATCGCGCCCGGCGGCAACATCAACTACGCCACCGGCATCTCGGTATTTGAGGCCACGCACGGCACGGCCCCGAAGTATGCTGGGTTGGACAAAGTCAATCCGGGGTCGCTGATTCTCTCCGGCGAGATGATGCTGCGCTACATGGGGTGGCGTGAGGCCGCGGACCTGCTGCTGGAGGGTATGAACCGGACGATCCGCGACCGCGTCGTGACCTACGACTTCGCGCGCCTGATGGATGGCGCCACCGAGGTGGGGTGCCGCGCCTTCGGGCAAGCCGTGGCCGACCATATTGCCGCCGCTGCCGGCGCGGGGTGATCGCGCAGTGAAAAAAGCCATTTTAAGGTGTTGACACCCGGATGGCATATGCTAACCTGACCGCCGTTTTTTTCCTGGCCTCAGGAGATCGGGTTTTTCTTCTGGCATAACCGGAATAGGGATGAATCAGCCGGGCACCCCCGCGACGTCGGCAGGCGGCCGAGAGGGCGCTCGTGTTGAGTTGTGTGTTTTGGAGGATGTTCAGGATCGCTGCCCATGTAGCTCAGTTGGCAGAGCACGTCCTTGGTAAGGACGAGGTCAGCGGTTCGATCCCGCTCATGGGCTCCAGAGGGGCGTTGGGCCCCGCGACGGGCGATGGATGAGTCGAACAACAGGTCAAACGTAGTAGAAGGTTAGGACAACGGAGGAAGTATCATGGCGAAAGAGAAATTCGAACGCACGAAGCCGCATGTAAACGTCGGTACAATCGGACACGTTGACCACGGCAAGACGACGCTGACCGCGGCCATCACCAAGGTGCAGTCGATGAAGGGTCTCAGCCAGTTCATCGCATACGACGAAGTCGCCAAGGCGTCTGAGTCGCAGGGCCGCCGCGATGCCACGAAGATCCTGACGATCGCGACCTCCCACGTGGAGTATTCCAGCGCGAACCGTCACTATGCCCACGTGGACTGTCCGGGACACGCCGATTACGTGAAGAACATGATCACCGGCGCCGCGCAGATGGACGGCGCGATTGTCGTGGTCAGCGCCGCGGACGGCCCGATGCCGCAGACGCGCGAGCACATCCTGCTGGCCCGCCAGGTCGGCGTGCCGGCGATCGTGGTGTTCCTCAACAAGGTTGACCTGGTTGACGACGAGGAGTTGCTCGAACTCGTGGAGCTTGAGATTCGCGAACTGCTCTCGAAGTACGATTTCCCCGGGGACGACATTCCGATCGTGCGCGGCGACGCGCTCTCGGCGACGCACGCCAACTCGAGCGACGATCCGGCGTGTGCCTGTATCGGCGCCCTGATGGACGCGCTCGACCGCTACATTCCCGAGCCCGAGCGTCTGGTTGACCAGGCCTTCCTGCTGCCGATCGAGGACGTCTTCTCGATCGAGGGGCGTGGCACCGTGGTGACCGGGCGCGTTGAGCGCGGCATCATCAAGGTCGGCGAGGAAGTCGAAATCGTGGGTATTCGTCCGACGACGAAGACCACGGCGACCGGCGTCGAGATGTTCCGCAAGTTGCTCGATCAGGGCCAGGCCGGTGACAACATCGGCGTGCTGCTGCGCGGGACGAAGAAGGACGACGTCGAGCGCGGCCAAGTGCTCGCGAAACCCGGCTCGATTACGCCGCACACGAAGTTCGAGGCCGAGGTCTACATCCTGAGCAAGGATGAGGGCGGCCGGCATACGCCGTTCTTCAAGGGCTACCGTCCGCAGTTCTACATCCGTACGACCGACGTGACTGGCGATATCACCCTGCCCGAGGGCGTCGAGATGGTCATGCCCGGCGACAATGTGAACATGCTGGTCGCGTTGATCCAGCCCGTCGCCATGGAAGAGAAGATGCGCTTTGCGATTCGCGAAGGCGGCCGCACGGTCGGCGCCGGCACGGTCGCGAAGATCATGGAGTAGACGGCAATACGCGGACACCTAGCGGTTATGCGCCGCCCCACCGGGTGAGCCCGGCGGCGGCGTGGACCAAAGAACGGAATAGTCATGCCACGAGAGCTCGTTACCCTGGCGTGCACGGAGTGCAAGCGTCGGAACTATACGACGACGAAGAACAAGTCGCGCACGCCGAGCCGGCTGGAGATCACCAAGTACTGCCGATTCGATCGCAAACGCACGGTACACCGCGAGGTGAAGTAAGCGTCAAACGCGGCGTACGGCAGGTCCTGAGCGAGAGGTCAGTAGCTCAATTTGGCAGAGCATCGGTCTCCAAAACCGAGGGTTGGGGGTTCGAGTCCCTCCTGACCTGCCAGTCCTGGTGAACGGGACTGATTGGCGGCGCGTTGAGGGACGGAACCGCGACACACACGAAGGTGGAGAAGGGCGTTCATGAGCGATAAGCCATCACTGTTGCAGAAGGTGCGAGACTTTACGGGCGAAGTCGTGGTCGAGGTGAAGAAGTCCTCGTGGCCGGACCGCAAGACGCTCATGGCGCACACGGCGATTGTCATCGTCTCCGTCTTTTTGATGGGCCTGTTTATCGGCGTCAGCGATTTTGTCCTGGCGAGATTCCTGCGATTCCTGGTTCCCCACAGCTGAGGCAGATCGATTATGGAAAAACAATGGTTCGTCATCCACACGCTCACGGGACAGGAGATGAAGGTACAGGAGAGCATCCGGCGTCGTCTCCAGATCGAGGAGATGGAAGACTACGTTGACGAAGTGATCATCCCGACCGAGAAGGTCTCCGAGGTTCGCAAGGGTGTTCGATCGACAACGACCCGCAAGTTCTTTCCCGGCTACGTGCTCGTGCACCTCGCGTTGTATGATGCCGAGCGCGAGATGGTCGAGCGTTCATGGCGTTTCATTAAGGAGACGACCGGGGTGATCGGGTTCATCGGCGGCGAACGCCCCGCGCCCCTGATGCCGGAAGAGGTCGACGTGGTGATGCACCAGGTCGAGGAGAAGAAGGAAAAGGTCGCGCCGAAGGTGGCGTTTGAGCCGGGTGAGACGGTGAAGATCAACGATGGGCCATTCCTGAACTTCAGCGGCGTCGTGGAAGAGGTCGATCCGGACCGCGGCAAGCTCAAGGTTTCCGTGGCCATTTTCGGGCGCTCGGCCCCGGTTGAGCTCGAGTATTGGCAGGTCGAGCGGAGCTGACAGACGTGGGTTTTCCGCGGTGACGTGCCGGCTATGGCGGCTCGTGCAGGCGTTGGCGGGAACGAGATTCTTCAAACAGTAAGCAAGCGAGGAAGACATGGCAAAGAAAGTCATGGGCCAGATCAAGTTGCAGATTCCGGCCGGCTTGGCCAATCCGGCGCCGCCGGTGGGGCCGGCGCTGGGACAGCATGGTGTAAACATCATGGAATTCTGCAAGTCGTTTAACGCGGCTACGCAGGACAAGTCCGGGCTGGTCATCCCCGTGGTTATCACGGTGTATGCGGACCGCTCCTTCACCTTCATCATGAAGAGCCCGCCGGCGGCGGTGCTCTTGAGGAAAGCCGCGGGCCTGGCCAAGGGATCGGCGGTGCCCAACCGCGACAAAGTCGGCACGGTGACCCGCGCGCAGCTACGGGAAATCGTCAAGACCAAGGAAGAAGATCTGAATGCATCGGAGCCCGAGGCGGCGATGCGTGTCATTGCGGGCACGGCTCGCAGTATGGGGATCGAGATCGCTGATTAGCAGCGCTGAAACCGGGAGTCGCGTGTCCGTCGGCATGGGGCCGGCGGGGTGCGGGCGACGTGGACCGGGTTGCCCGCCGGGGCAATCGCAGAGACAGTGAGGAAACCATGCCGAAACACGGAAAACGCTATCGCAGTGTCAAAGAAAAAGCGCCGGGCGAGATTCTCGAGCTCGAGCAGGCAATCGCGTTCGTCAAGGCGAACGCCGCCGCAAAGTTCGATGAAACCGTTGAACTGTGCCTGCACATGGGCATCGACCCGCGCAAGTCGGAGAACGCCATCCGCGCGACATGTGCGTTGCCGCATGGTACGGGCAAGCAGGTCCGCATCATCGTTTTCGCTGCCGGTAGCGCGGCCGACGCTGCACGGGCCGCGGGCGCCGACGAGGTTGGCAACGAGGATCTAATCGAGAAGGTCAAGGGCGGCTGGACGGAATTCGATGTCGCGATCGCCACGCCGGACGCCATGAAGGAAGTGCGCAAGCTCGGACGCGTGTTGGGCCCGCGCGGGCTGATGCCGAACCCCAAGACCGGCACCGTGACGGAAGATACGGCAGCGGCGATTGCTGCGGCGAAAGCCGGGCGCGTCGAGTTCCGCATGGATCGGCACGCCAACATCAACGCGCCCTGCGGGAAAGTGTCGTTCGACTTGCCGAAGCTCGTCGAGAACGCGCAGACCGTGCTCGCCGCCATCCGGGCGGAGAAGCCGGCTGCTGCGCGCGGGCAGTACATCAAGAGTTGTACGGTCGCAAGCACCATGGGCGTCGGCGTCGCCGTGAGCGTTAAGGAATAGGGGATCAATCATGAGACTTGAGAAGATAGCGATACTCGAAGAGGTTCGCGGCAGGATTGACAATGCCGAGTTTGTGTTCCTCGTCAACTACAGCGGGCTTACCGTAACCGCGATGGCTGAGCTGCGCGCTTTGCTTCGGACGAAGGCCGCCCGCGTGCAGGTGATGAAGAATACGTTCATCCGCCTCGCGCTGCCTGAGGGTGTTGCGGCTGGGCTGGCCGCGGCGTTGAGTGGGCCGACGGCGATGGTTTGCGGGCGGGGCGATGCGAGCGAGGTCGCCAAACTCATTAAAGGATTTATTGGCACGCATAGCAGCGTGTCGGTGAAGGGTGGATGCCTCAACACCCAGGTGCTGACTGCCGCGGATGTCATAGCGATTGCTTCGTTGCCGTCGCGTGAGATCATGCTCAGTCAGTTGGTCGGAACGGTCGCCGCGCCCATGACTCAGCTCGTGGGCGTTATGGGGGCGAAGTTGCGGAGTCTCCTCTACGTGCTGAAGGCCGTGGAAGAGAAGAAGAACGACGCTGCGGCATAGGTCCGCGGCACGAAGGAGAGAAAAGTCATGTCGGAAGAAACGCAAGAAGTGATGGAAGCGCAGGCCCCCGCGGCGGTAGACGGCAAGATGGCCGAGTTCATCGATTGGATTGAAGGAATCTCGGTGCTCGAGCTCTCGAAGCTGGTCAAGGCGCTGGAAGAGCGCCTGGGCGTCAGCGCGGCCGCGCCGATGGCGATGATGGCGGCGGCGGCGCCGGCCGATGGTGCGGCGGCGGTTGCTGAAGAACAGACCGAGTTTGACGTGATCTTGAAAGACGCCGGCGCGAAGAAGATCGCCGTGATCAAGGAAGTACGCGCCATTACCGGTCTGGGTCTGAAGGACTCCAAGGATCTGGTTGAGGGTGCGCCGAAGCCGGTCAAGGAAGGCGTCTCCAAGGAGGAAGCCGAACAGTTGAAGGCTAAGCTGGAGGAAGCAGGCGCTACCGTCGAAGTGAAGTAACCAGTGTTGATCTAACGGCGAGGTGCCCCGGTGGTAGAACGAACGAACTTTGGCAAACTGCGAGATGTAATCGAGCCGCCTGATCTCATTGATGTGCAGATCCGTTCCTACGTGGAGTTTCTGCAGATGCATGTGTCTCAGGCCAAACGCAAGGCTCAGGGGCTGCACGGGATTTTCAAGGAGATCTTCCCCATCGAGAGTTACGATGGGCGATACGTCCTTGATTTCGTCAAGTATGAACTGTCGGAACCGAAGATGTCCGATCAGGAATGCATCTATGAAGGGCAGACGTTCTCGTCCGCGCTGCATGTGACATTCCGCTTGAAGGACGGCGACGAGGTTTCCGAGGACAGCGTCTACATGGGCGAAGTCCCGCTGATGACCGAGACGGGGGCGTTCATCGTGAACGGCGCCGAGCGTGTGGTCGTCAGCCAGCTCCACCGCTCGCCCGGCATTTGCTCGGAGCGTTCGATTCATGCCAACGGGGCCACGCTGTACTCCATGCGGATCATCCCGGACCGCGGGTCCTGGATCGAAATCCAGTTCGACACCTCGGACCTGATCTGGATCTACATGGACCGCAAGCGTCGTCGCCGGAAGTTTCTGGCGACGACGTTCTTGCGCGCTCTCGGGTATGGTACGGATGACGAACTTCTGGGCCTTTACTACAGCTTCGAAGACTTGCGCCTCGATGGGTCGTTGGCTGAAGAGGACTTGCTGTTCCGGGTTTTCAAAGACGACATTATCGATCTCGACTCGAAGACGATTCTGGCCCGGCGCTACGAACCGGTAACGGAGATCGCGCTCAAGCAGATCAAGGCCTCCGGCTCGAACAGCGTCGCGGCCATCAATGTCTCCTGGGATGAAGGCGTCCTGCTCGAAAGCGTCAAGGCCGATCCGAACCGGACCTCCGACGACGCTCTGAAGGACATCTACCACAAGTTGCGGCCCGGCGACCCCGCGACGCCGTCGAATGCCCGGCAATTGCTGCGGCGCCTGTTCTTTGATCCGCGCCGCTACGATCTCGGACGGGTGGGGCGCTACAAGATCAACCAGAAGCTCGCCCTGGACGGCAAGATCGACAATGAGCTGCGTGTCTTGGACGAGCAGGACGTTATCCAGGCGCTCCGGCATCTGCTCGAGGTCCGCATGGGCCGCGAGAATGTTGACGACATCGACCACTTGGGCAGTCGCCGTGTCCGTACGGTTGGGGAGTTGATGGAGAACCAGTGTCGCGTCGGGTTGGCTCGCACCGAGCGCCTGATCCGTGAGCGCATGACGTTGTTCGATCCGACGACCGGCACGTTGACGCCGCAGCGGCTCGTCAACTCCAAATCGCTATCGGCCGTGGTGCAGGACTTCTTCGGCCGGAGTCAGCTCAGCCAGTTCATGGATCAGACGAATCCGTTGTCCGAGTTGGCGCACAAACGTCGCCTCAGCGCATTGGGCCCGGGCGGTCTCAGCCGTGAGCGCGCCGGGTTTGAGGTGCGCGACGTGCACAGCAGCCATTATGGGCGTATCTGTCCGATCGAGACGCCGGAAGGCCCGAACATCGGCTTGATCTCCTCGTTGAGCATCTATGCGAGGGTCAACGACTTCGGCTTCATCGAGAGCCCCTACCGCAAGGTTGTCAACGGCCGGGTCAGTAACGACGTCGAATACCTCTCGGCCGACAAGGAGGAGCGGTACGTCATTGCGCAGGCCAATGCACCGCTGGATGAGAAGAGCAACTTCCGGAATCCGCTGGTCTCCGTGCGTTACCGCGGCGACTTCCTTGAAGTTCCGGGGGCCGAGATCGACTACATGGACGTTTCGCCGAAGCAGGTCATCAGCATCGCCGCCGGCATGATTCCGTTCCTTGAGCACGATGACGCCAACCGCGCGCTCATGGGTGCGAACATGATGCGCCAGGCCGTCCCGCTGCTGCGGGCGGAACGCCCCTACGTGGCCACCGGGCTGGAAGGTCGGGCGGCGCGAGATTCGCGGGTGACGGTTGTCGCGGCCAAGGCCGGCACGGTCGCCTATGTTTCGGCCCGCGAGGTCGTCGTGACGCCGGACGGCAAGCTGCCCACGGCGAAGACGAAGGAAGCGGCGCAGACCTACAAGTTGCAGAAGTTCCGGCGTTCGAACGCGGGGACGTGCTTCAACCAGAAGCCGATTGTGGTGGAGGGTCAGAAGCTGGCCGTGGGCGACACGATCGCCGATGGCCCGGCAACGGCCGAAGGCGAGCTGGCACTCGGCAAGAACCTGCTCGTGGCGTTCATGCCGTGGTGCGGGTATAACTTCGAGGACGCCATCCTCATCAGCGAGCGCGTCGCGCGCAACGATACGTTCACGTCGATCCAGATCCAGGAATTCGAAGTGGGGGCGCGCGATACGAAGCTCGGGCCGGAAGAGATCACCCGTGATATTCCCAATGTCGGCGAGGAAGCCCTGCGCAACCTGGGGCCGGACGGCGTCATTCGTCCCGGCGCCGAGGTCGAGCCCGGCGACATTCTCGTCGGCAAGATCACGCCGAAGAGCGAAACGGAGCTTGCGCCGGAAGAACGTCTGCTGCGCGCCATCTTCGGCGAGAAGGCGGCCGAGGTGCGGGACACGTCGCTGACGGTTCCGAGCGGGACCTACGGCATTGTCATGGACGTCAAGGTGACGGCGCATAAGGAAGTGAAGCGCAGTGACGGTGGCCCGACGGACCGGCGGAAGCAGCTCAAGACCATCAACGAGGACTACAAGAGCCGCAAGCAGGACCTTTTGGAGGACTTGACCGAGTCCCTGAGCAACATCCTGTTGGGCGAGAAGATTCCGTTGGATGTGATGGATGCCGAGTCGGGTGAGACGATCATTCCGGCGAACCGCAAAATCACGAAGACGTTGCTGCGCAAACTGGCCGCGGCCTACGACCACGTTCACATTGAGAGCAGTCCGATCCAGATCAAGATCGACGAGATCATCGGGGAGTTCAAACCGAAGATGACCGACCTCGATCTCGAACATGAACGGCAGCTCGACCGTCTGGAGAGCGGCGACGATCTCGATTCCGGGATCATCAAGCAGGTGCGCGTTTATGTGGCGGCGAAGAAGAAGCTTGCGGTAGGCGACAAACTGGCCGGTCGGCACGGGAACAAGGGCGTCGTGGCCCGGATCGTGCCGGACGGAGACATGCCGTTCCTGCCCAATGGGAAGGCGGTCGACATCGTCTTGAATCCGTTGGGCGTGCCGTCGCGCATGAACCTTGGCCAGGTTTACGAGACCCACCTCGGGGCCGCGTGCAAAGCGCTGGGCCTTTATGCGGCCACGCCGGTCTTTGACGGCATCACCGAGAAGGACGTCGACGATCTGCTTGAAAAGGCGGGGCTGCCGCGCGATGGCAAGGCCCGTTTGTTCGACGGCCGCACGGGCGAGCCGTTCGATCAACGCGTCGTGGTTGGCCAGATCTACATGCTCAAGCTGCACCACCTGGTGACGGACAAGATCCATGCGCGTGCGGTCGGCCCCTACTCGTTGGTGACGCAGCAGCCGCTGGGCGGCAAAGCGCAATACGGCGGCCAACGCCTCGGCGAAATGGAAGTCTGGGCGCTGGAAGCGTACGGCGTTGCGTTTGCGCTGCAGGAGTTGCTGACCGTCAAGAGCGACGACGTCGCCGGGCGCACCCGGATCTACGAGTCAATCGTGAAGGGCGAGAATACGCTCGACGCGGGAATGCCGGAATCCTTCAGCGTGTTGATCAACGAGTTGCGCGGCCTGTGCCTCGACATCCAGATCACCGGGCAGAAGAAAGAACCACGATTACTCTAACCTAACGAAGAGAACCCGAAGCTGAGGTAACTGCCCATGCTTATGAATGCCAATGCCGGGCTAAGCGAATACGAGACATTTGAGTCCGTTGGAATCACGCTGGCGTCGCCCGAGACGATCCGGTCGTGGAGTCACGGCGAAGTCAAGAATCCGGAGACGATCAACTACCGCACCTATAAACCGGAACGCGGCGGGCTGTTCTGCGAGCGCATTTTCGGCCCGACGCGGGATTGGGAGTGCAGTTGCGGCAAGTACAAGCGGATCAAGCACAAGGGTGTGATCTGCGATCGATGCGGGGTTGAGGTGACCGTCTCGCGCGTCCGGCGCGAACGGCTCGGACACATCGAACTGGCCGTGCCCGTGTCGCACATCTGGTTCTTCAAGTGCACGCCGAGCCGTATTGGCCTGATTCTGGACATCACGGCCACCAATCTCGAACGTATTCTCTACTATGAGGACTACGTCGTGACGGATCCCGGCGAGACGCCCTTGCAGCTCAAACAGCTTCTCAACGAGATGGAATATCGCGAAGCCGTCGAGAAGTATGGCGACGCGTTCACGGCCAAGATGGGGGCTGAAGGCATTCGGGACCTGCTGGTGGCCGTCAAGCTCGAGGACCTGATGGTCGAGCTCGAGGAGCAGATGGAGAAGACGCGCAGCAAGCAGACGCGCAAGAAGCTCTCGAAGCGCATGAAGGTGACGGAGGGTTTCCGGACCAGCGAGACGCGCCCGGAGTGGATGATCCTGGACGTGCTGCCCGTGATTCCGCCGGATCTGCGACCGCTGGTGCCGCTCGAAGGCGGCCGCTTCGCCACGTCCGATCTGAATGATCTGTATCGCCGCGTGATCAACCGCAACAACCGTCTGCGGAATCTCCAGCAACTCAAGACACCGGATGTCATCATCCGCAACGAGAAGCGCATGCTGCAGGAGGCCGTCGACGCCGTCTTCGACAACGGGCGCCATGGTCGCCCCGTGACGGGCGCCGGGAATCGTCCGCTGAAGTCGTTGAGTGACATGCTGCGAGGCAAGGGCGGCCGTTTCCGCCAGAACCTCCTCGGTAAGCGCGTGGACTACTCCGGCCGCTCGGTCATCGTGGTGGGCCCGGAACTGAAGCTGCACCAATGCGGGCTTCCGAAGAAGATGGCGCTCGTATTGTTTGAGCCGTTCATCATCCGCCGGCTGAAGGAGATGGGGATTGTCCATACGGTCCGCAGCGCGAAGAAACTCATTGAGCGCCGTGCCGACGAGGTCTGGGATATTCTTGAGGAAGTCACCAGCGACAAAACCGTCATGCTCAACCGCGCGCCGACGTTGCACCGGCTCAGCATCCAGTCGTTCGAGCCTACGCTGATCGAAGGCGAGGCGATCCAGATTCACCCGCTGGTCTGTACGGCCTTCAACGCCGACTTCGATGGCGACCAGATGGCCGTGCACGTGCCGCTGTCAATCGAAGCGCAGATAGAGTCGCGGCTGCTGATGATGGCCTCGAACAGCATCTTCTCGCCGTCAAGCGGTAAGTCGATCATGACGCCGACGCAGGACATTGCGCTCGGCATCTACTACCTCACGTCGCATTCGCAGCGCGACAAGATGAAGCACGTTGTGGGCGGCGAGAACGAACATCTGCCGATCTGCGGCAGCACGAACGAGGTGCATTTGGCCTATGCCGACGGCGCGGTTGCGACGCACACACGGATTCGCTTCCGGAATCCTGATCTGGGCCGCGCGACCGTGTTCGGCGATGCCGAGGCGCATGTCATCGAGACCACGGTCGGTCGCGTGTTCTTCAACGAGATCTGGCCGCCGGAGATCGGGTTCGTCAACCGGGCGATCGACAAGGGCGTCCTGGGCGATCTGATCTGGCACTGCCATAAGCGGGCCGGGCACGCGCGGGCCGTTCAGGCGCTGGACGATCTGAAGAAGCTTGGATTCGAGCAGGCGACGCTCGCTGGTGTTTCCATCGGCATGGTGGACATGATCATCCCGGCCGAGAAGCCGGCCATTATTGCCGATGCGCGCGACCAGGTCGCGCAGGTCGACGACCAGTACCGCCAGGGCGTGATTACCGACGGCGAGCGCTACAACAAGATCGTAGACATCTGGACCCACGCGACCGAGGAAATCTCCAATGCGATGTACACCTCGATTGAGGAGAATCCCGGTAGCGAGGAGATCAACCCGGTCTACATGATGGTGGATTCCAAGGCCCGCGGCAGCCGGCAGCAGATTCGGCAGTTAGCGGGTATGCGCGGTTTGATGGCCAAGCCGTCCGGCGAAATCATCGAACGGCCCATCACGGCCAACTTCCGCGAAGGACTGAGCGTGTTGGAGTACTTCATCAGCACCCACGGCGCCCGCAAGGGGTTGGCGGATACGGCGCTCAAGACCGCCGATGCCGGCTACCTGACGCGGAAGCTCGTGGATGTCTCGCAAGACGTGATCGTTGTCGAGCAAGACTGCCATACGGTGAACGGGATCGAAGTAACAGCCATCGCGGAAGGCGACGAAGAGCTGGTCTCGCTCAGTACACGTATTCTCGGGCGCACCAGCATCGACGAAATCGTAGACCCGATTTCCGGCGAAGTTGTCGTCAAGAGTGGCGATCCGATTGACGAGGAAGTCTGTCTGAAGATTGCTGCGGCGGGGGGCGAGCGCGTAAGGATTCGCAGCGTCCTGACCTGCGAGAGCCGGCGAGGCCTGTGCGCGAAGTGCTACGGGCGCGACCTGGCGACGGGACGCACGGCCGAAGTCGGCACCGCGGTGGGCATCATCGCGGCGCAGTCGATCGGCGAGCCCGGAACGCAGTTGACGATGCGGACGTTCCACATCGGCGGCACGGCCAGTTCCGTGTTCAAGCAGCCGGAAGTCGTGGCGAAGAACAGCGGCGTGGTTCGTTATCACGAGCTGCGTGTCGTCCGCAATCCGGACGGCGACAATGTGGTCTTGAACAAGAACGGCGTAATCAGCATTCACGAAGACTCCGGGCACGAGCTGGAGCGGTACACCACGGCGATGGGTTCGATCGTCCTCGCGGGAGACGGCGGCCGCATCAAGAAGGGCCAGGTCCTGGCCAAGTGGGACCCGTACAGCGTGCCTGTGCTGGCCGAACAGGCGGGCATCGTCAGCTTCCATGACTTCGTCGAGAACGTGTCGGTGAAAAAAGAGGTCGATGAAGGTACGGGCCTGACTGGCACCGTGGTGCTCGAAAGCAAGGAGAACCTGCACCCGCAGATCGTGATCAAGTCGACCGACGGCAACGAGGTGCTCGGGTTCTACAGTATTCCGGCCGGCGCGCACGTGGTCGCGAAGCAGGGCGAGGCCGTTCAGCCCGGACAGTTCCTGGCGAAGACGCCGCGCAAGGAATCAAAGACCAAGGATATCACCGGTGGTCTACCCCGCGTGGCCGAGTTGTTCGAAGCGCGGCAGCCCAAGGACGCCGCCGAGATCGCCAAGATCGAAGGCTTGGTGGACTTCGGCGAAAATCAGCGCGGGCGTCGCTGCCTGATCATTCGCGACGAGGTGACCGGCGATACCGAAGAGCACCTGATCCCGATGGGCAAACACATCGTGGTCTTCAAAGGCGACCGCGTGCGCAAGGGCCAGCAGTTGACCGAGGGGCCGATCGTGCCGCAGGAAATTCTCGAAGTGTGCGGCCCGCAGGAGTTGCAGGAGTACCTGGTGAACGAAGTCCAGCAAGTCTACCGGCTGCAGGGCGTTGAGATCAACGACAAGCACATCGAGATCATCGTGCGCCAGATGCTTCGCAAGGTGAAGATCACGGATCCGGGCGATACGGAATTCCTCTGGGGTGAGCAGGTCACCAAGCAGCGGTTCCTGGAAGTGAACGAGCAGGCCATGGGCGAGGGCAAGCGCCCCGCCGAGGCTTCGCCGGCGCTACTCGGGATCACCAAGGCTTCACTCGAGACCGAGAGCTTCATCTCGGCGGCGTCGTTCCAGGATACTACGCGCGTCCTGACCGATGCCGCCACCCTGGGGCGCATCGATGTCCTGCGCGGGTTCAAGGAGAACGTGATCATGGGGCACACGATCCCTGGCGGCACCGGATTCCACATCCACCGAAACATCAAGCTCGTGCCGTTGGCGGAGCCCATTTCGGAAGAGGAACTGGGGTACAACGAAGAAGCCGAAAAACAATTCGAGGAACTATTTCAAGGATGAGGCTTGTCAGATTCCCCACGGATCTGGTAACGTCCTGCCTTTGTGTCGAAATGACGAGGAACTAGCTTATGCCGACGATCAATCAATTGGTGCGCAAAGGGCGCAAAGTGATTCGGAAGAAGAGTAAATCGCCCGCGCTGATCGGAGCACCGCAGAAGCGGGGCGTCTGCCTGCAAGTGAAGACCCAGACACCCAAGAAGCCGAACTCCGCCTTGCGCAAGGTGGCCCGTGTGCGGTTGACTTCAGGCTATGAAGTAACCGCCTATATCGGTGGCGAGGGGCACAATTTGCAGGAGCACAGCGTCGTGTTGGTGCGCGGTGGGCGCGTGAAGGATTTGCCTGGCGTGCGCTATCACGTCGTGCGTGGCACGTTGGACTGCCTGGGGGTGGATGGCCGCAAACGTGGCCGCTCCAAGTATGGAATGAAGAAGGGCAAGTAGGTTTCGGCCCGAGCGAGGAAAAGTCATGGCACGGAGACACAGAGCACAGCGGCGGACAGTGGCGCCGGATCCGAAGTACAACAGCGAGATGGTCGCGCGGGTCATCAACTACATCATGCAGAGCGGCAAGAAGTCGACCGCGGAAAGCATCGTGTACGGGGCGCTCGATGAGATCAAGAGTCGTATGGATCAGGATCCGCTCGAGGTGCTGGTCAAGGCCGTAGACAACATCAAGCCGCGCGTGGAAGTGAAATCACGACGTGTCGGCGGCGCGACCTATCAGGTCCCGGTCGAGGTCGGCACGAATCGGCAGTTGGCGTTGGCGCTGCGCTGGCTCGTGCAATACTCGATCGGGCGGCGCGGGATGCCGATGCGGCGGGCCGTGGCCATGGAACTGATGGATGCGTTTCAGAACCAGGGGAACTGCGTCAAGAAGCGGGACGATACGCACAAGATGGCGCAGGCGAATAAGGCGTTTGCCCACTATGCATGGTGAGGCGAGCCTGCGTTACGGATAAGCATGACTCGGAAGCGGTGTTTGGCGTGGGCAAGGGAGGCAAAGCGGAGGATCCGGCAAGCCGGAAGCGTGAGGCGCCTGAGCGTGACAAGCCGCTGGCCCGCGTGCGCGATATCGGCATTATTGCGCATATAGATGCAGGCAAGACGACGACGACGGAGCGGATGCTCTACTATGCCGGCCGCGTGCACAAGATAGGGGAAGTGCATGACGGCAATACGGTGATGGACTGGATGGTGCAGGAGAAGGAACGCGGCATTACGATCACGAGCGCTGCGACAACTTGCTACTGGCTCGACCATCAGGTGAACATCATCGATACCCCGGGACACGTTGACTTTACGGTTGAGGTTGAGCGATCCCTACGCGTGCTGGATGGTGCGGTAGGGGTTTTTTGTGGCGTTGGCGGCGTGCAGCCGCAATCGGAAACGGTCTGGCACCAAGCGGATCGGTACCATGTGCCACGTATCGCGTTCATCAACAAGATGGACCGGATGGGCGCGGATTTTGAGGCGGTCGTGACCGATATTCGGACACGGCTGGGTGCCAAACCAGCGGTTGTACAACTGCCGTTGGGGCGGGAAGAAGGGTTTAAAGGCGTGTTGGACGTCATTGAGAAGACGGCCATCACGTTTGACGAGTCGAGCCTGGGGGCTGAGTTCACGCGGCACGCGGTGCCGGCGGAACTGGTCGCGGAAGTTGAGCTGGCCCGGGCTGAGCTGGTCGAGCAGGTTGCGGACGTTGACGAGCAGGTGCTCGAGGCGTACATGGTGAGTCCGGATGTTCCGGCGGCGGTGCTGCGTGGCGGTATCCGGCGGGCGACTCTGGGCAATCGCATGACGCCGGTGCTGTGCGGATCGTCGCTGAAGAACAAGGGTGTGCAGCAATTGCTGGATGCCGTGGTGGCGTACCTGCCGTCGCCGTTGGATGTGCCGCCGGTTGAGGGCATCAACCCGAAATCGGGCGAGCGGGTCACGCGTGACGCGGATGACTACGGGCCGTTTGCGGCCTTGGTGTTCAAGGTTGTCTCGGACGCGTATCTCGGGCGGGTCGTGTTTGCACGTATCTACTCGGGGCAGTTGAAGCGCGGGCAGAACGTGTTCAACCCGCGTAGCGGGAAGCGCGAGCGAGTCGTGAACCTGCTGCGGTTGCATGCTGATGAGCGGACCGATGTCGAGACGCTCTACGCCGGTGAAATCGCTGCCGTGGCCGGGTTGAAGAACGCGACGACGGGTGACACGCTGTGTGCGGAACACGCGGTGATCGAGTTGGAGCGGATTCGCTTCCCGGAGCCGGTGATGTTCATGGCGGTTGAGCCGAAGTCGCGCGCGGATCGCGACAAGTTGCAGGTGGCGCTGCAGGCGATGGCGGATGAAGATCCGACGTGCCAGATCAGGTCGAATGCCGAGACCGGGCAAACGGTGTTGAGCGGCATGGGCGAGCTGCACCTGGAGATCCTGAAGGATCGGATGTTGCGCGAGTTCAAGGTGGTCGCCAACACGGGTAAGCCGATGGTGGCTTACCATGAAACGGTCACGGCGGCTGGCGAGGGCAGCTACACGTTCGATCGGGAGATCGGCGGGCAGCGGATGTACGGCGGTCTGACGCTACGGGTTCAGCCGCGGGCGCGCGGCGCCGGGAATGAGTTTGTGATTGAGGTGTCGACGGCGGTGCTGCCGGCATCGTTTAGAGCGATCATTACGCAAGGTTTGGAGGATGGCGCTGTAACAGGCGTGTTGAGTCGGTATGCGGTGACGGACACCGAGGTGCGCGTTGTGGCGTGTGAGTTCGATCCCGAATACTCGACGGAAGTGGCGTTCCGCACGGCGTCGACAATGGCGTTTCGGGTGGCCGTAATGGCGGCGCAACCAGCCTTTCTCGAGCCGATCATGGCGCTTGAGATTGCGACGCCGGAGGAACATATGGGTGACATCCTCGGAGACATCAACAGTCGCCGGGGACGCGTGAAGGAGATGGCTGCGCGGGGCGCCTTGCAGGTGATCCGTGCGGCGGTGCCGCTAGCCGAGTTGTTCGGGTATTCGACGGTGATTCGCTCCCTGAGTCGGGGACGTGCGAATTACACGATGGAACCCCGGGAATTCGACATAGTGCCGGAGAAGGTGAAGGAACAGTTACTGAACGGGTGATAAAGCATGGACGGTCAGCGAATCAGAATCAGGTTGCAGGCTTACGATCACAGCGTACTCGATCAGGCTGTGGTTGACATCATCGATACGGCGAAAGGCACGGGCGCCCAGATTGTGGGACCGATTCCGTTGCCGACCCGCATCGAACGGTTCACGGTGAACCGCAGTCCGCACGTCGACAAGAAGTCGATGGACCAGTTTGAGATGCGGACGCACAAGCGTCTGCTGGACATTGTTGAGCCGACGGCCAAGACAGTGGATGAGCTTAAGAAGCTTAATCTGCCCGCCGGCGTGGACATCACGATCAAGATCTAGTGGAGTAGTGCCATGAAGGGACTGATTGGAAAGAAGCTGGGGATGACCCAGGTGTTCGATGCGGCCGGGCGGCGTGTTTCCGTCACCGTTATCGAAACCGGTCCCTGCGTCGTCGTGCAGCGCAAGACGACCGCACGGGACGGGTACGATGCTGTGCAGATTGGGTTCGGCGACCAGAAGGAAAGCCGTCTTACGAAGCCGGTCCGCGCCCGCTATGCAAAGGTCGGGGTTGGGGCAAAACGCGTGTTGCGTGAGTTTGCTATTGACGCCGATGACGACTTCAAGGAAGGTGACGCGCTTTCCGTGACGGATGTCTTCGAAGGGGTGCCCTACGTGGACGTCGTCGGGGTCTCGAAAGGGCGCGGCTTCCAGGGCGTCGTGAAGCGTCACCGCATGAAGGGCGGACGAATGACGCACGGCGGTCACTCGAAGCGGCGCGTGGGCTCCATCGGGCAGTGCTCGTACCCGGCGCGCGTGGCCAAGGGGCAGCGGATGCCCGGTCACATGGGACACGTGCGGGTGACGACTCAGAACCTTAAAGTTGTGGGCATTCGCGATACGGACAATCTGTTGCTGGTACAGGGCGCGATTCCAGGGCCGAATGGCGGGGTAGTCATCGTGCAGAAGGCGCTGAAGAAGAAGGCAGGCGTGTGATGAGCAGTCTGAAGATATACGATGTGCAGGGCGCCGCAGTTGGCGACATCGAGTTCCCCGAAGACCTGATGGAACTGACGCGCGGGGGCACGGCGGTTCACGAAGTGGTCGTGGCGTACCAGGCGGCGCAGCGGGCTGGAACGGCTTCGACGCGCGACAAGGGCGAAGTTGCCGGCAGCGGCAAAAAGCCGTGGCGGCAGAAGGGCACCGGGCGCGCCCGCGCCGGGTACCGGCAGTCGCCTGTCTGGCGTGGCGGCGGTACCGCGTTCGGGCCGAAGCCCCGCAGCTACGCGAAGCACGTCAACAAGAAGGTTGCTCGGCTGGCCTTTCGCCGGGCGCTCAGCGAGAAGATCGCCGCCGGCGCGGTGTGTGTGGTGGGCGAGCTGACCCTAGCGCAACCCAAGACAAAGGTGTTCATGGCGATGCTCGACGCCCTGCGGGTCAACCGCCCGTTGTTGGTCGTCGTGGACCGACTTGAGGACAAGCTGGCGCTGGCCGCCCGGAACGTGGTCGGCGTCGAGCTCGAGCTCGCGGCGAACGTGAACGTCTATCAGTTGCTGCGCTATCCGCAGCTTGTAGTCAGCCGCGCCGGATTCGAACGATTGCGGGCGCGTCTCGAGAACGGAGCGGCGAAATGAGAGATCCGCGGACGATTATTCGGAAGATGCAGGTGACCGAAAAGGGCACGGCGCTCGGTGCGCAGTCGAAGTTTCTGTTTGAGGTCTCGCGTGACGCAAACAAGATCGAGGTGAAACGCGCCGTTGAATCGCTGTTCGATGTGAAGGTGAAGCAGGTCAATACGATGAACTACGACGGCAAGCGCAAGCGGATGCGCAGCGCACGCCTGGGCAAGCGCGCCGACTGGAAGCGGGCGGTCGTGACGCTGGCGTCCGGCCAGACGATCACGCTTGCCTGATCAAACTGAACGGAACGGGAACTGAGCGATGGCACTGAAGAAATACGACCCGACGACGCCGAGCATGCGGTTCACAACCCTATCGGCGTTTGACGAGATTACCCAGACGAAACCGGAGCGTTCGCTGACGCGCCCGGCCAAGTCGCAGGCCGGCCGCAACTCAGCGGGACGGATCACCGTCCGCCACCGCGGCGGCGGTCACAAGCGGCGCTACCGCGTGATCGACTTCCGACGCGACAAGGCCGGAATTCCGGCCAAAGTCGCGACGATCGAATACGATCCGAATCGCTCGGCGAACATCGCGCTGCTGCACTATGTGGATGGCGAGAAGCGCTATATCCTCGCCCCCGCGACACTCAAGGTCGGCGATGCGTTGTTGAGCGGGCCCGATGCGGAAGCGACGATTGGAAATGCCTTGCCGCTGGCGAAGATTCCACTCGGGCTGACGGTGCACAACATCGAGCTTGAGCCGGGCCATGGCGCGAAAATCGTGCGCACGGCCGGCGCCGGTGCGCAACTCATGGCGCGCGACGGTAAGTTTGCGCAGCTGAAACTGCCGTCCGGCGAGATTCGGCTGATCAATGTGAAGTGTATGGCCACGGTCGGCCAGGTAGGCAATGCAGAGCGTTCGGGAACGAGCGACGGCAAAGCCGGTCGCAAACGTTGGCGCGGCATTCGGCCGACGGTACGCGGCGTCGCCATGAACCCGGTGGATCACCCGATGGGCGGCGGCGAAGGGCGCAGCTCGGGCGGTGGGCATCCGGTCTCGCCGTGGTCGCAGCTCGCCAAGGGCGGAAAGACGCGCGCAAAGCGCAAGCCTTCCGGCAAGTTTATCGTGAAACGGAGAAAGTAAGCTATGGCGCGTTCAATCAAAAAAGGGCCCTATATCGACGAGAAGCTCCTGAAGAAGGTCGACCGGATGAATCGCACGGGCGAACGTCGGCCAATCAAGACTTGGGCTCGCCGTTCGATGATCGTGCCTGAGTTTATCGGGCACACGATGGCTATCCACAACGGCAAACAGCACATCTCCGTATTCATCACCGAGAACATGATTGGGCACCGCCTGGGTGAGTTCTCGCCGACGCGGCAGTTCCGGCGGCACGGGGTCCACACGGATAAGACGGTCTCCCTGAAATAGGGACACCGAAGGAGAAGCAGCATGGAAGTGCAGGCGATTACGAAGTTTGTGCACCTCTCGCCGAGTAAGGCGCAGGATCTGGCGGCGCGTCTGCGCGGGCTTTCGGTGGCCGATGCGTTGCGGACGACGACGGTCAACGAGCGCAAAGCAGCCGGCGCCATCGGCAAGACCCTGAAGTCGGCGCTCGCGAATGCCGAGACAAACGCGGATCTTTCGGTCGACACATTGCGTGTTAAGGAGGCCAGTGTCGATCTGGGCCCCGTGATGAAGCGATACTGGCCGCGGGCGCGCGGAATGGTCAGTCCGATCAAAAAAAGAATGTGTCACATCAAGATTGTTTTGACGGACGGAAGATAAAAGGTTTAGATACCGAGCTTTCGTGAAAACTCGGCCTCAGGAAGGAGTCCGCTTTGGGACAGAAGGTTAATCCGATTGGATTCAGAGTCACGGTCACCAAGGACTGGCGTAGTCGCTGGTTCAGCTCCAAGCGGGCGTTTGGCGGCCTGTTGAACGAGGATCTGAAGATCCGCGATTTGGTCAAGAAACGACTGGAGAGCGCGGCCGTGGCGCGCGTTGGGATTGAGCGCTATGCCAACCGGGTGCGAATTAGCATTCACACCGCGCGCCCCGGGATCGTCATCGGGCGGAAGGGGCAGGATATCGAGAAGATCCGCGCCGAGATCGCGAAGATGACGGGCAAGGAGATCTACATCGAGATCCAGGAGATCCGCGATCCGGACACCAACGCGCAGCTTGTTGCCGAGAGCATCGCCCAGCAGATGGAACGGCGCGTGTCGTTCCGCCGTGCGATGAAGCGGGCAATCAAGACGGCCATGGATATGGGTGCGGCGGGCGTCAAGATTCGCGCGGCGGGACGCCTCGGCGGCTCCGAGCTGGCGCGCATCGAGTGGTACAAGGAAGGCAAGATTCCGCTGCATACGTTGCGCGCGAACATTGACTATGGGTTCGCGGAGGCCTCGACGACGGCTGGCCGGATCGGGGTCAAGGTTTGGGTCTGCAAGGAACAGCAGGCGCCTGTGCAGAGCGAAAGGGGGAAGCGACCCAATGCCTCTTATGCCTAAACGTGTGAAGCACCGCAAGGTGCAGAAGGGGAGTCGCGCCGGGACTGCGGCGAGCGGCACCAAGGTGGCGTTCGGCGAGTTCGGTCTGAAGACGATGGATCGCGGCTGGATCAGAGCGACTCAGATTGAGGCTTGCCGCGTGGCAATCAACCGCTACATGAAGCGCAAGGGAAAGTTGTGGATCCGGATTTTTCCCGACAAACCCGTGACGCAGAAACCGATTGAAGTGCGTATGGGCAAGGGCAAGGGCAACGTCGAGTACTGGTGCGCCGTTGTGCGTCCAGGGCGGGTGCTGTTCGAGATCGGTGGCGTGACTGAGACCGTGGCGCGGGGCGCCTTGCGCCTGGCCGATGCCAAATTGGGGTTGAAGACCAGGCTGGTGAAACGCGGCGAAGGCTGATAGGCGTGGGCCGCGGGACCGAGAGAGTGTTATGAAGGCAGCGAAACTGAGAGAAATGACGGGCGAGGAGCTGGTGGAACGTCTGGATGAGGCGTCCAAGGAGCTCTTCGATATTCGGGTGCGAAGCGCGACCGGCGATGCCTCGGAGCAGCCGCTCAAGCGGCGTATGTTGCACCGCGAGGTGGCCCGCATCAAGACCCTGGTGCGCGAACGACAGGACGTGAAGTAACATGGTAGCGACGACGACAAGCAAACGTGGCGTCCGGAAGGGTCGCAACGGGACGGTGGTAAGCCGCAGCGGCGACAAGAGTATCGTGGTTCGGGTCGAGACCCGGCGTCCGCATCCGCTGTACGGCAAGATTGTACGCAGTTTCAAGAAATACCACGCCCACGACGAGGAAAACGTGGCGGGTGTCGGCGACCGTGTGCGGATCGTCGAAACACGGCCGATGAGCCGACTCAAACGATGGCGCCTGATCGGCATCATCGAGAAGCGGGCGTAGCGAGCCAAGAAGGTGCGAGAATGATTACCGAAGAAACCAATTTAGTCGTGGCCGACAATACGGGCGCCCGCAAGGCGCGTTGTTTCCGGGTGCTCGGCCAGCGCAAGCAGTACGCGCACGTCGGCGACATCATCAAAGTGGCCGTGAAGGAAGCTCAACCCGGCGGCGTGGTGAAGAAGGGGCAGGTCTGCACCGCTTTGATCGTGCGAACCAAGCACCCTGTGCGGCGGGCCGACGGTTCGACGTTGCGCTTCGACAACAATGCGGTTGTGATTATCGATGCAAACAATAACCCGATCGGATCCCGAATCTTCGGGCCGGTGGCCAGGGAACTGCGCGACAAGAATTTCATGAAGATCGTGTCACTTGCGCCGGAAGTCCTTTAAGCCATCAGGATGGAGTGAATTAGGTGAGTATCAGCAGGATCAAAAAGGGCGATGAGGTGATCGCGATTGCGGGGGTGAGCGCCGGGAAGACCGGGCGGGTCCTCGTTGTCGATCCCGACAAGGGACGTGCGATCGTGGAGGGGTTAAACCTCGTGAAGAAGACGGTCAAGCGCTCGCAGGACAATCCCCAAGGCGGGATTGTCGAGAAAGAAGCCGCGATCGCGATCTCGAATCTGATGCCGTACGACCCCACCGCCAAGAAGGGCGTTCGCGTGAACCGCGTCCGCCAGAACAACCGTTCCGTGCGCAAGAGCCGGGCGTCAAATCATGTCTTTGATAGCTGAGGGTCGCGATGCCAAGTCTGAAAGAGAAGTATAAGACGGAAGTGGCGCCTGCGCTGAAAGAGCGTCTTGGGCTGAAGAATCCGATGATGGTTCCGCGCCTCGAGAAGGTCGTCGTGAACATGGGCACGGGGATTCAGGACAAGGATGCCATGAAGAGCATCGTCGAGGATCTGGCGTCGATTACCGGGCAAAAGCCGGTTGTCACCAAGGCGCGCAAGAGCATCTCGAATTTCAAGTTGCGCGAGGGCATGATCGTCGGAGCCAAGGTAACGCTGCGGCACGAACGGATGTACGAGTTCCTCGACCGGTTGATCAATGCGGCATTCCCCCGTATTCGCGACTTCCGCGGCATTCCGGAGAAGGGTTTTGACGGGAATGGGAATTTCACGGTCGGGCTGCAGGAGCAGACCATCTTCCCGGAGATCGATCCGAACCATACGGGCCCGGTCCAGGGGATGGACATCACGATTGTCACGTCGGCGAAGACCGACGCGGGCGCAAAGGCGCTGCTCACGGCGTTGGGTATGCCCTTCGCAAAAAGCTAAGTTGGAGGTAGGTCGTTGGCTAAGAAATCACTGATTGCCAAGGCGTTACGCACGCCGAAGTTCAGCGCGCGGCAGTATAGCCGCTGCAAACGGTGCGGTCGCCCGCGGGCCTATATTCGTAAGTTCGGGCTCTGCCGAATCTGTTTCAGGGAACTGGCGCAAACGGGACAGATTCCGGGTGTCATCAGGGCGAGCTGGTAGCGAGGAACTGTTATGAGTATGTCTGACCCATTAGCCGATATGCTGACCCGCATTCGTAATGCGCAGGTCGCGGGGCATAAGACGGTTGCGGTGCCGCATTCCCGCTTGAAGAGCGACGTCGCGAGGATACTGAAGGCGGAAGGCTATATCGCCGACTACGCGACGGAAGGCGGAACACCGAAGATGTTGACCGTGTATCTGAAATATGCGGCCGGACTCGAACCGGTGATCCGTGGTCTGAAGCGTGAGAGCCGTGGTGGTTTGCGCAAATACTGCAATGTAACCGAGATCCCGAAGGTCTTGGGAGGGCTCGGAGTGGCCATATTGAGCACTTCGGCCGGTATCATGACGGGGCGGGACGCCCGGCAGAAGAATATCGGTGGCGAAGTGCTGTGCTCAGTCTGGTGATGGAGAACTGACCGATGTCGCGAATTGGAGAGAAGCCGGTTGCGATCCCCGCAGGGGTGACCGTTACGATCGATGGGGCGCATGTGAGCGTCAAGGGCCCGAAGGGCGATCTGAGCTGGGATGTCCCGGCTGGAATAGCTGCGTGCGTTGAGGGTGCCGTCGTTATCGTGTCGCGTGGCGACGATACGCTCAAGTCCTTCCACGGGTTGAGTCGCAGCCTGATCGCGAATATGGTCGAAGGGGCTGCCCAGGGCTACCGCAAGGATCTTGAAATCCAGGGCGTCGGGTTCCGTGCCAACGTGCAGGGACAGATCCTGAGCCTGGCACTCGGGTTCGCGAGTCCGGTCGAGTACCGGATTCCGGAAGGCATCGCGATTACGGTGAACAACAATACCGAGGTTAACGTTGTCGGGCCTGATAAACAGCAGGTCGGCGAGACGGCGGCTCGAATCCGTGCGTTTTACCCGGCCGAGCCGTACAAGGGCAAAGGTATTCGGTACAAAGGTGAACATGTCCGCCGCAAGGTCGGCAAAACTGTAGCCTAGCCGGCTTGAGCAAGGTGACCACAATGAAGTTGAAGACGAGACAGGATTTTCGTGCAAGACGCCATCGCCGGATCCGACGGAAGGTGAGCGGGTCGGCGAGTTGCCCGCGGTTGGCGATCATGGTGTCGAATCGGGCCATTCAGGCGCAGTTGATCGACGATGATGCTGCCGCCACCATCATCGGGGTGTCAACGCAGGGCGTTGAGGCCGGCAGCAAGAATGTCGACGCCGCGAAGCAACTCGGCACCCGGATCGCGGGACTGGCGAAGGAACGCGGAATCCTGCGATTCGTCGTGGACCGCGGCGGGTTTGCGTATCGGGGTCGTGTCAAGGCCGTCGTTGATGGCGCACTCGAAGCCGGACTGACGAATAAGAAGGAGGCGAAGTGAGCTTCAACGACAACAAGCGGAAGAGCGCCCAATCAGATCTTGAGGAGAGGGTCGTCTTTGTAAACCGCTGCTCCAAGGTGGTCAAAGGCGGGCGCCGGTTCAGTTTCAGCGCGGTCGTCGTCGTTGGCAACCGTGACGGCATGATGGGTTTCGGGTTCGGGAAGGCCAACGAAGTGGCGGACGCGATCGCCAAGGGGGGCGATCTTGCCCGCAAGTCGATGTTCCCCATCGTGATGCGTGATCGCACGATCCCCCACGAAGTCATTGGCGAATATGATGGCGGCCGCGTATTGTTGCGTCCAGCCGGGCCAGGTACGGGTGTCATTGCCGGTGGCGGCGTGCGTGCGGTGCTCGAAGTGGCCGGTGTGCGTGACGTGCTGGCGAAGTCGTTGGGCAGCAACAACAAAGTCAACGTTGTGAAGGCGACGATCGATGCGTTGCTCCAACTTCGTTCAGAGGCAGAAATCAAAGAACTCCGCAAGGCCAGCTAAGGCTGCGGATCGCCGAGAGGCTTAACGATGGATCTTCATACACTGACGAAAACGCCCGGCGCCAGCCGGAACAGCAAACGACTCGGCCGCGGGCGCGCTTCCGGAAAGGGTAAGACATCCGGCAAGGGCCACAAAGGGCAGATGGCACGCAAAGGCCATAAGCATAAGATTGGGTTCGAGGGCGGCCAGATGCGGCTGATCCGGCGGCTCCCCAAACGGGGCTTCAAGAATCCGGCGCGTATCGTTTATGTGCCGGTCAACATCGCCGCACTGGATGTCTTTGAGGATGGCACGGAGGTCACCGTTGCCGCGATCCGCAAGCTGGGGCTCGCAAGGGGCAGCGTCGAGGGCGTCAAGATTCTCGGCCGCGGCGAGCTGACGAAGAAACTGACCGTCAAAGTGCACGCCTTCAGCGAATCGGCACGGGCCAAGATTGAAGCAGCGGGCGGAACCTGTGAGGTCATGAAGAGCTGATGCTTTCCGCCTTTGTCAACGCATTCAAGATCCCCGAACTCCGCCAGCGTATTTTCTTTACGCTCGGTCTGGTGTTCATCTGCCGTCTCATTGCCACGGTACCGACGCCCGGTGTCGACGCGGGCGCGCTGCAGGAAGTAATGGACCATATCGCGAACCAGACCCGCCAGGGCCAGGGCGTGATGGGGTGGATCGATCTCTTCAGCGGTGGCGCGCTGGGGCGATGCGCGGTGGGCGCTCTTGGGATCATGCCCTACATCAGCGCCTCGATTATTCTTCAGCTCATGACTGCGGTGATTCCACAGCTCGAGCGGTTGGCCCGAGAGGGCGAATCCGGTCGCCAGCGTCTCAACCAGTACACGCGTTATCTGACGCTCATCATCTGTGTTGTCCAGGGCTTTGTGCTTGC
>Ga0257136_1000010_pt1 | contig 17842 bp, 11 predicted proteins | sample saktaT_18_FD_193542 | JGI IMG/M metagenome (GOLD analysis project Ga0257136, IMG submission 193542) | Metatranscriptome of saline water microbial communities from Sakinaw Lake, British Columbia, Canada - sak_2010_1_5_45m (Metagenome... | ecosystem: Environmental > Aquatic > Non-marine Saline and...
GCGTCAAAACGATACACAACATCATTCAACGTCAATCTGGCCCGCTTGACTTCAGGCTTGAGAGGTTCGAACGCGATGAGTCCCGTATAACTGTCACCGCGGAAGATCATTTCATCCAAACCATAATTTTTACCGCGAACCATACCGAGTCGCATCTCATAGCGGTAATACTCATTACCGGACTGACCGAGAATAGACTTGTAGTAATTTTCGAAACTGTTTCCGTATAAAGCAGCTGCAATGCTGACTGTATACGAATGGAAAATCTCGCCCAGGTCGGTGACCAAAACAGCTTCAACCGGATCGAGTTTCATCTTTGCGAACGACCTGTTGATGATCGATACGCTGAAGACTGTAAATCTGTTTGGTATATATCCAAGGTCAGAATCGATCCAGTTACCGTACGTATACGGGTTTGTCGAGTATAATCCCTGCGAGGATTCTTCCGGAAATATTGCATTCAGTTCTGCGTCCAGCATGTACTTGATTTCAATCGAGGAACCGCCGAGGTCATAAATAACGGCCCCGGAATCTTTGTCGATCGAATAAGCAGGGTCATTGCCGCTCACATTGGGCATAAGATATGAACTGTAGCGAATTTCCGGCGGATATAGAAAGCAGCTCACCGCCAGAAGAAACGGTAACGCTACCGCAAACATTATTACTATTTTTCTTTTTACCGCTACTGTCATCGTCCTTCCACCTTTACGTTAACAGGTTACAATTCTATTGAACAGCGGAGAAGAAGTCCATTTTCTGCTGGGCGATTCCACCTGCCTGCGTTAACGCAAATACCACAAAATTCACACCCATTTTGAGCTGCGGCTCATTGTTTGTGAGGTCTTTCCACTTCCAGCAATACCCTTTGTCGGAGTATACCGCGACAAGACGCTCATCGAGCCAGATACCCTCGAGATAATGAACCGCTTTCGCCATCGATGAATTTCGGGCCGTTTCTCCTTGGGCGCCGGTCGTCGTCGTCTGAACCATCTGTATCTCAGCACCCTGCGGAGGACCATCGTCGAAATCAAAGAAGCAGTGGTACAACGGATGATCGTTCGGAATCGGAAGGAACTGGGCATCAGCGCCAAGTGAATCCTTGAGCATCTGCCTCAGCGATGCTTCTGCCTGACCGAACTCATACATCGGCTCACCGTTATCGATCACCGCAAAACCGCCCTTCCTGAGATACTCTCCGAAATTCTTGCGCTCGATATCGGTCAATTCAAACGCTTTGTTGGCGGTGACATACACAAACGGCGTTTCATAAATCTTCCGCGAATCAAGATAGAGATGCGTATCCACTTTCGCGTTGATGTTCGTATACCGGTTCACCGCTTCCACAAGATTGATAACCGCACGTTTTAACGTGTCCGGCGGCTTCAACTGCGCACCCCAGGCGGTCGAGATATAGACGAATCCCTTGATACTCTGCTTGTTATTCGGATCCTGAATAACCATCGCCTTGTACTGCCCGGTATCGAGGTCCTCGAGGGAGATCATCTCCTCTTTCATCGAAATCTGTTTCTCGGGCTCACGGGTCGTGGCCATCTGGATCTCAATCCCTTCGGGTACGAATACCTCGGTATCCATATCAGTCTTCATCTCCGAAGCATACTCGAAGGATGCCACCGTTCCCATCAGATCAACCGTCGAAACAGACTTGGTCTGAATTTCCGCTGTCGGCTTGCGCTCAACAATCTGCTTGCGCTCGAGCGTACGGGTTTTCACCCGCTGCTTCTTGAACTCGAACGCCTTCGTCATACGGGGACGTCTGATGACAAGCTCCATCGTCGGCGGCTTCACTACCTTTACCTCTGTCTTCTTGAACATAAAGAAGGAACCAACCGCCGCATGTAACGACACCGCAACAAGAAGACCAAGAAAGAACAGCTTCTGCGTCTCTTTCTCAAGCTTCTCTATGTCGATCGCATCAGAGGGTCCTTTAAACCTGGACGATTTGTACTTTTCTGCCATAATCAATCACCTGCCCTTAATGGTCCAAACTATTGTTGACTACTTTCTTCATTCAAGTCTCGAACCGCCATGGCAATCGTTTCAATCTGCTGTGCTCTCGCCATTTTCATTAATTTTAAAACATCACCATGTTTTGCTGAAACATCAGCACGAATTAAAATCGTGTTGTTACCTGACTGATGCTTTTCCTGAGCCAGATATGCCTCAAATGAATCAAAATTAACCGGTATCCCGTTAATTGCGATATTTCCCTCTTCATCCAGTTCTACAACTATCTGCTTTTTATCAAGTTTACTTGGATGATGTGCATCAGGTATAACCATCTTCAACTGGGCCGGATTCTTGAAAACTGTTGTTACCATGAAAAAGATAAGTAACAAGAAAACCGCATCGATCAACGGCGTCAAATTCATGGCATCAGCAGCAGGAATTGGCTCTTTCTTTCTTGGCATATATATCACCTGTCTTTCAAACTGTTACTGTGCCTGGTCGCCTACTTGTTCAATTGCAAATGCCAAACCCTCCGCACCGACACTGTATGCCATATCCATGACATATACAATATCCTTGTGCTTCGCCATGGGGTCGCCCTGAATGATTACATTTCTGTTGTTAAATTCATCCATTGCCCCTTTTATGGCGCCGGCTAAAGCAGATGGTATAACTTTCACACCGCCAACTGTATATTCTCCATCAGCAGATACCTGAATATTAACATCTTTTTTCTGTTGCTGTTCTTCCTGGGCATCTGCAGCTCCTGGTAAGTCGACAACAAGTCCTTTCACCTGGATAAAAACAGTCGTCAGCATGAAGAATATCAAGAGAAGAAACACGCAATCAATGAGGGGTGTTAAATTAATCTCTCCCTCGGGAATGATGTTTTCTCTCTTTATCTTCTTTTTTCTTCCGAATATCATGTAGTATCACGCTCCCTGCTTTATTATTGTTTCTCTAAGAGTGCAAGAAGTGAGTTTGAGAACGAAATGGCGTATATTTCCACACTTGAACGGGAGACTTCTGCCTTGTGCCCGAGATACTGGTAAAAAATAACAGCGGGAATAGCAATGAAAAGTCCTGTCGCTGTTGTAAGAAGTGCCTCGGAAATACCGCCAGCTACAACCTTCGGATCACCGGTTCCCGATGCAGCAATCGATTCAAACGCCTTGATCATACCGGTAATCGTCCCAAGGAGTCCCATCAAAGGTGAAACGTTACTCACTGTATTAAGAACCGGAAGGAAGCGTGCGACATACGATTTAGATGCATCGTCAATTGTTACGAGCAATTCATCCCGGAATTCACTGAGCTCTGATTGCGCAGCAAGAAACTTCGCTACCGAATCTTTAATAGCTATATCGGCACCACCAATTTCTTTCCGACGCGTATCAAGTTCTCTCTTTTCGAGAACAAGCGTGTCATAGCGCTTCAGTAAACGTGCAAGAATATAGTTGAGTATTCCTTTGCCTTTTGAGATTTTCTGGGCGCATCCCTCGAGGCCACTTTCAGTTAATGCATTCTCAACCTCGGTCAACTGCTTTTCAGCTTTCGCACTTGTAGGCATACGATGCAGTACTATCATTCTCTCAAAAATAACTGCAATTCCTACCAGCGCCGCAAGCAGCAACGGATACATCATTGGTCCGCCAGCCTTAAACATCGCGATCATTTTCCACGGTCTCCTTTCAAAGAGTTTATTTGTTTTATTTATTTCCGCAAAATCAGAGCGCTATCGGCATAGGTGCCGTTTCTGTCAACAACCGCTCTCGGACCGATAAATTCGAAGAATTCAACATTCGTGTAGACCGCCGAAACGGTAAAATAAACAATGAAAGAATCCTTGTCGGCATACATAAGATCCATTTTCTTTAAAACATCTGTGGCGTCTAACGTAATTTCCTTCTTGAGTTCTGTGTCGCCGACTTCCTTTACATACTGATCGCCTGGTTTTCCTTCATCGAATACATTTGAATCAGACCATGCAACGAGATAATTTTCCACACCATCAGTATCTTCCATCGTCCACGCAACGTTAATTGAGTCATCATCCTTATCGTACGCCGCAACAACATCAGTCGGCTCCGATGTCTCTTCATATTGGCTGAACGTTGGCGCACTATGATCTTTGCTGCAACCATAAATGATCGCCAGAATAATGATTGGGGCCATGAAGACAAATATTTTTTTCACCGGTATATTCTCCTTTTCCGCTAAAATCTTTTTGTCAGCAATACGCCGGGTGTTCTGTCAACGATTGTCGAACTAACCTGAACTCTGCTTTTCTGAGTTTTATCAGCTCTTCGACTCTCGCCTGTGGACGACGAAAAGAAAATCGCATCTATGACATTGTAAGCATAAACCCCAGCTGCAACGATAATTGCCGCATTTCTAAGAGTATCAAGGTCATCAAGCTTTTTGTTTTGATCCTTGAGGTCTTTGTATATCAAGGAAGCCTGTGAATAACTCCCCCTGCCGTATCCCGTACCTTCCTTTGCAAGTTTTTTATACTCTTCCATATCCTGATCGTATGTTGTCAGTTTCGTGCGGTAATTTTCATGCGCATTCACAAACAACACAAGCGATGCTGCTTCAGATAGAAAAAGCGATACTCCTTTTATTTTCTGGCCAGCAGTCATTTGCCCGAGTCCGGGGAATAATAGCGAGAGAACAACCGCATCTCTTTTCGAAATGATCGATTCTCGCACAAAGTCCTCTTCATTCTGGGCAAGCGATACACCGTATGAGCTGGCAAACAGGAGCAACGAGAGCCCTGCAACTAATAAAGCTCGTAACATATTCAACATTGCCTCCCTCTTAAACATCATGTTAGAATCTGTTTGCAATGATATAATCCTTATGAAGTCGCGCAAAATTATACGCTTCCAAACCAACCGTGGCGCCTTCTTCATACCTCTTCATGACCTGATCATAGGCATCGGCAGCCTTCTGCCACTCCCCGAGGGCTTCAAAACAGATACCCATATTTGAATAGGCACCGATTTCACTTTCGGTATTCGGGAATTGAGTTACAACGGAGTTGAAAATTTCAGCCGCCTGACGGTACAGGTTGAGATCTTCTGTCTCCCTCGCCTGCATGAACAGGTTCCATCCTTTTTCATATTCAAGATATGCAACGGTCTCTTTCAGGTCGGTAAGTGTTGCAGGGACTTTTGCCGCAACTTCACTATCCGGATAAAGCTCCAAGACTTTCTGGTAGCTATCCATTGCCACCTGATACTGCTGCTCATTGTAGTAATAATCGGCAATACTGAACAATGCGCTTGGGGCATACGGACTTTCCGGATATTTCTCGATGAGAAGACGCATGCTGCTAATCGCCTCTTCATTCCGGACAAGGTCAAGCAATGCCCAGGATTTCGTATAGAGTGCTTCGACTGCACGTTCATGCTTCGGGAACCTATTGATGACAATATCGAATCCCTTAATGCAGTCTTCCAGATTTCCGAGATTATAATTACTTTCAGAATAGTAGTAATACGCTTCAGGAGTAAACTCGGAATTGGTGTACCTGTCCGTAAAGTCCTTGAATGTTCGGTATGCTTCGTCGAAACGGCGTCCATTGAAATAGCAGAACCCGAGATAGTAGTGTGCCATTTCCGTATTGTCAGTGTTGGGAAATGCCTTGATATATTTCTCGAAATTTTCCGCAGCCAGATCAAGGGCATCAGGTTCTTTACTCAGCCGTGTAAGGTACAAAACACCGACTTTCAAAAGCATATCACTCGAGAAGTATGAGGCGGGAAACTCTTTGAATCCCGCAAGCAGGTATTCTATCGCCTGCTTATAATTCTCACGCTTTTCCGCATTTGAGGCGAGGTAGTAATATGCTTCTTCCTTATAAAAGAAATTCGCACCTTCAGGCTTAATCCCTTCAGCTACATCTGATGCAAGCATCATCTTGGAATATTTATCAATATCTTCAGCATTATCGGCCTGTGCGCTCAACTGTATCAGGTTTCTCAGAAAACCGAGTTTTTCAATCGGATCCTGCGTAGAGTTGTAGAGTCCCAGATAGGTTTGAATCGCCTGTTCGCTCTTATTCTGTCTGACACTGATAATCGCCAATCGAATCTGCGCATCACGTCTGACCTGTTCATCAGGGCTATCCATGAGCTCTCTTAAATCACGCTCGGCTCGTGCAAATTGACCCTGTTCAATAAAGACACCTGCACGGTACACCGACGCCATTTCCTGGGTTTCAGGTTGTTTAAGATCATAGGCGCTGGTGTAATCCGCAATCGCCTCATCATATTTAAGTAACGTCTTGTAGGAAGAACCGCGCATAATGTAAAGCTGAGATAACCGGTAACGGTCCTGAATCACGCTGGTATCCTCAACCGCATATGAAACAGCATCGATAACTTCCTGATCTCGGTTCTCTTTCCGGAGCGTCTGCGAAGCCAACAGTCGGGCACTCGTAAAAAGATTTTTGTTCTCACGACTTATTTTAAGCAATGCCGGAAGCGCGTCACTTTCCTTTCCGGCGCTCCGATACGCAAGCGCTATTTCGAACCAGGCGCTGTCAATCTGAGGATCGTTCGGGAATTGATCTATAATCATCTGGTATTCCACAATCGCCTCATCATACCTTTTGAGTGACTGATAGGAGCGTGCTATCTGGAAATAACAGGCGACCGTGTACGGTGAGCCAGAATATTCAGTTAAAAGGAGCTGATAGTACTTGATAGCATTTTCCTGGTATGCTGCATTTTCGTTTTTCTGATATGTAAGCGCCAGATGGAAATAAAGGCGCATCTTGATTCGAGTATCAGGAAAATCCTTCAACACACGCTGATGGGAGGCAATTGCCAGCTCGATATTCTCCAACCCAGTTGCCGTTTCCTTGGCCTTTATCAACTGAGAACCATATTCGTAGTAAGAACGGCCAAGGTTGTAGAATGCTTCGTCCAGGTCAAATCCCGCACGAAACGCGACATCGCTGTACGAGCTGATATACGTATTGTATTCACGAATCGAATCTTCGTAATGCTCGTACTCGAAATACCGCTGGCAAATAAGCACCTGCATTTTTGCCGAGAAGATCTTATCCGGCACCTCATCAATTGCATCACGGTATGCACGAATAGAGTTATCAAAGTCGCCTCTGTTAAGATACATGTCAGCAAGACGCTGATATGCTTCCGATATGAGGTTTTTATCAAACTTGAAGAGAACAGCAACGCGTTTGTACGATGTCTCAGCGTTCCCATAATCACCGATATTCGCGTAACACGCTCCGACCTTGAGCTGTGCTTTTGCAGCCAGGTCAAGAGCAGTCTCATCGGTGAGACCGGCGAGTTTTTCACGTTGAATTCTCTGAATTTCCTGATCGGTCAACTCGTTAATACGCTGTTTTTCAACAAGACGCTGATAAGATGGAATCGCTTCCGCATACTTACCCTGATCGAAAAACGATTCACCGATCTGGTACATGGCTCTGTCAGGTTTTGTTCCTGTTGGAAACCGCGCAAGAAGCTGCTGAAACACTTCGATACTTTTACCATACTGTTTCGTATCATAATATGCCCACCCGATGTTATACATCGCATCCAGCACATCGGGGCTTTCGGGGTACTTTTTTATAAGATTATATCCAGAACTGATAACATTATCATAGTCGGGAATAAGATACCAGGTTGAAATAATCCTATTTTGAGCAAGCGATTGCAGCACTGCATTATTAGTTCGGTCCTGAGTTTGATTAAAGAAGTCAATTGCTTTTTTCGCATACTCAAGGGCAAGCCGTATGGCTTTTTCTTTATCGGCATCACCCTCGGCTTCCCTGGATTTCTCTTTTTCCTGCTCAACCATTTTATAATATGAGTTGCCCGACTGATACAACGTGGCATCCTTGATAGGTATACTCATAAAGCTGTATTCAACGATAACCTTATCTTCATCGATAAACCTGCTTTCAATCGCATTGATCTGGCCATATTTTTCGATGGCCTGGTCATAGGCGCTCGATGTATAAAACTTCTGAGCAGCTTCAAAATCGGCTATCATCTCATCCGGGGTCGGAATACCTGAGACGAAATACGCCATACCTATCATCACGACCAAAAACGCATAACCGATATTCATGATACTATCACAACCTTTCGAAAAGAGAACAAGGTTTTAAACATGTGGTTATGATATAGGCTCCATTCCAACGATAAGCCTGATAAAGAGAATGTTGTCTGTCGTGCTGTATGGCGCACGTACTATCCCTTTGAGTTTCTGCCAACTCATCTGATACCCGAAATTCAAGCTGAAGTCATAGCCATTATACAGCGACCTGTTGGTCAGCATGAGGAGGTAATCGCGGGTATCATAATCGAGCTCGCTGTTTACCAGGTTCCTTACTGTGCTGTTGAGGAACGGGAATCCCTGGGCGCCAGCCTTAAGAGTCGTGTTGAAGGTAATTGGGTATTCTATCCTGAATATAGGATAGAAATACTGCTCGTGCAATGTCTTGTAATACATATTGCTGAAGCCCATCTTCCTTGAAAGAAATTTGAACTGTGGCTCAAGAAGAAGCTTCCGCACATATAATTTGTAATCCGCTTTTAAAACCTGTGTGCGATCAATGATCTGATTTGTCTTCTGATACGATGTCTTGTTCTGGTGATTCAGATCATATTTCAACTTGATACCGATCGTTAAATTCGGTATCCTGAACAAATTTGTTTCAAAGTACGATGTACTGACATAACTGTCACGGTACAAAAGCGGATCATAGTATTTCTCGTGCTGTATACCCTCACGAGAATAGAATATATTGTCCTCATAGGTCAGCGAATCTCTCAATGTCGCCGGAGCGAGCTGAGTCGCATGCCGGAAAATATCATCCTGTATGGAGTCCTCCGCTTTTTTAAACGATGATTCCATATTAATGGTAGCAAAGAACGGTATAAATTTCCGATACCCTGCCTTTACATACCGGACATCAGTCTTGCCACCACCGGCAATCTGCTCAAAATTAATAAACCCAAGCATAAATTTCCATCCGAGATTGGCGCCATACGAACCAAATACATGGTATCCCCGGGTATCTTTATCATACGGATAGTCCGGCTGGTCATCATCCTCTCGTGAATCGATGACTCCGTTTTGATTAAAATCATCGCCGTAATCGTACTCATCAGGATCGACATTGAAGAGAAAAAACGGTTCCATGTAGTCCGGAATCAGGTTTCCATTCTCATTGGTATCGGGACGGGCGTTACCGTTCCTGTCGAGTCCCGGATAGATACCATCGCGATCACGAACATCGCTGAACATGTGAAAATCAGGGAAACGATCTTTATCGTCATTGTCGTCAACCGTCTCAAGTACCATAGTGTTGTTCATATATTCGCTGGCGCTCGATGATACGCTCGATGAACCACCACCGCGAAGCCCGATATCGGCATCGAACTCATTCGCCCATGATGAGTACGGAAGCGTATTCATATAGTAATATGACCGATCCATGTTGAGCATGGTCGTCATATAATTCGGTGCAATCTTAAAATATTCGGTTCCGAACGTGAACTTGCCAAATTCTTTCTTCAAATTGATATAGTACGCTTCTGCATCTTCCCTGAATTTTTCAGAGTTTACATTCGGAAACTGACGCCAGTTCAAATTCTTGTTGTATTCCGCCACGAAATCAAAACCCTTGACATTCGCATCAACCCGAAAACCAAGGATCATATCAGCAGTCTGCTGACCATACTTAAATCTTACCCAACCTAAATTGGACTCGTCTTTCACATTACCGGGTTCTTCGGCGGCTACATAGAAGTATGTTGCGCCCTTCTTCCCATTCCTAGCTTGGTTCTCGTCATAATATATTTCTGAAATGCTGAATTTATAATCGTTCGAAACAAGCGACTTGAATTCAACATTCTCAATATTTATTGTTGTTTCTGTACCGCTATCGTCCGTGATTACCTTCGTGGGCATTTCAAACCAGAACTGAAGATATTTCATACCATTACATTCGAGATAACGCTTGTTGTCTAGCGTTGCCTCACGGGCATACTGATCGAATGATTTGGCGGATGCTTTATCGGAATCGAAACGACGCATGAGCACATTATCAGGTAGTTTCGATTTATCATGCTGATCGAAAACCACAAACTGCGGAACACGGCGTGGCTCCAGCATATACCTGTTCTCATAAAAGTCAACCGCGGGGTTGTTAAACAAACGCCGCACATCCGAAAAGTCATCATTCCAACTCTCAGTTGTTATACCGACAAGCAGTTCAGGATGCTCCACTCCTTCAATAATCGGAACAATGTCGTATATCCTGGGTCCACCGTCATCCCATCGGCTTCCATCTTCGAGTTTTACCACGAGCATCAGCACTTTCTCGGGATCAAACGAAATTTGTCCCGTTACCGAATCGCGGATGTCTGAAGAAATGGTTTTGTTGGAAAAATGCCGCGCCTGCGTACTGTCCGTTTTGTACTGGTTGACATAGTTTGCGGCAACGTTGAAAACGCCGAATTTCTTCTCGAAATGACCGCCAGTCAGATATACCGGCATCTGACGGAATCTGTCCTCATCGTTCACAAAATCTCGCGAGAACCAGAGAGGGATATCCGCCCTCGAGCTGACGAATGTCATATTGGTGTCATAGAAATTCATGTCCCAACGAACACCGTTGAGAGCCGCCATATCCAAAGTCAGCGGAGAGAATTTGGCGCGAACCTCGTTACCGACAATAAACCTCGTTGAAAAGGTTTTCGTCGTTTCATGCACAACAACCAGATTATTGAGGTACTGTCTGAAGTATTCGCCCTCATCAATCGGGTTTGTTTTGTACATCCTACTGAACCGTTCATTTCTCTCGACGTGTTTCGAATTGATTTTTTCCTCATTCCATTCGAAAATTCGCACACCATCGAGGAGGTAATTCCCGAAATTATCATATTTCGGGTTTGCGGACCTGTTCACGATCGACCGTCCATACTTATTATACCCGGCCCGACCGTAAAACTCCCGATCCATCTCAGGTTTAAAAAGCAGCGGGCTCTCGTTCTCCTGGTACATTGTCTGTCCCGAAGAACTATCAAACGAGCCAAGAAGCAGTATACCTGATAGCAGGACCGTCCACCGGCTTACGATTCTTCGAATATCCATACTTTTTTCCCGATTACGGTTGAACATTATTTCGAAGCCTCAGATCTAATAGTTATAAAGTATTCTGTTGTTCCTGGCTGTTTTCTGCCGTAACTCTCTACCCATGTAGATTTATCTCTTCTGATACCCAGCATGACGAGCAGATTGAATCCCTGATACAGACTCCTGTTTTCAAATGCGAGAATCATCCTTCGCCTGTTCACATCATTAAGGTCATTTCCCGTGTTTCTGCTGATCTCAGGAAAGAACGGAAAACCCTGGAAACCACACCGCAGCAGGGTATTTGGCGCAACCCTGTAATCGAACCGCAGTATCGGGTAGATATTATAGCTATGACCTGAATTAACACTGAACTGAAGATCTCTTGTAAATTGGCTGTACACAAACTTGAACATCGGCTGAAGCTTGAATTCTTTTATACGTTTCTCTTTAATGAGACGATAACCGCGCCAGTAGATGTCCGGGAATACACGGGCATCGGCAATACGGTACGTATAATCGACTTTATTTACCGAAGAAAAATCAGTGATATCCCGGGGTGCCCTTCGCCTGTTCTGGTCTTCTGTACCAAAAATGCTAAGATCACCAACGCGGTTTATGACATCATATTTGATATCGTTGATAATATTCAAATCCGGTATTAAAGTCAACCTCGTATGCAGCATTGAAGAATTAGACCAGGCGTTCTTGTACGCGAGGTTGTTAAAGTATCCAGTAGGACCCCAATACTGTCTATAGTATTGTCCTGATCTGTAGGTATCATGAACACGCTCGGTTCGATGAAATACACCCAGTTCCATCCATGTAGCGAGCCGCTGTGTATGCTCGAACTTGACATAATCAGTGAGGTTTCTGCCCTCCAGATACGTCTGCTCAATATTATAATGCCCGAGCGACAATAATGTCAGTTCGCGTGGTCTGATTTTCAGGAAGTAATGCTGACCTTTGGAATCCCGTTCATACGGCAGATCCACTTGATCGTCATTCTCACGTTCATCGATGATGCTGTTGTGATTGAAATCATCACCGAAACTGACCGAATCGAAATAATACAGGATGTATGGTTGACCACTCCAGGTAGTATCGACATACCGGTCAAAGTCGACATCCATCCCCGGATATTCATAACCGCCTGTGTTAGAATTCTGGTCATTATCATCGTTATCATCGACAGTAGACCACATTGAACCCGGACTTGATTCCTTCATGTACTCATAGGGATAGTCGAATACTTCCCCGCCGACGCTCCATCTGCCGAAATCCTTTTCGGCATTGATGAACCAGGCGCGGCTGGTCTCTTTCCCTTTTTTCCCTTCTGTCCATGAGGCAGGAACAGGATATGACCTGTATGCATTGTACTCATTGAACTCAGCACGGACAAAAAGACCGCGCCAGTTCAATTCCATATCGAGTCCATAGACACTCATACCGGTCATACGGTCATATCGAACCGGCACCCATCCCATGTTGGAGAGGTCTTTGACATTTCCCGGGGCTTTGGCGCCTTGTTTTGTGTCATACTTAACGCTCCAGTTGCCAGACCACGCAGGACTGAACGGTGCATTGTTCCAGTCCGCCTCACCACTCTGGGTAACATTGTACATGGCTGCAATAATATCGATGCAGTAATCGTTTGCAGCCAGAACACTGAATTCGAGATCGCGGGCGGCGTAGGGAACCAGAAATTCATAGACAACAACATCGGTTCCGTTCGCTTCGAGAAAACCCTTCGATTTGTCGGCGGCAAACAAACGGCTGTTGGGATCGGAACTGCCCGGATCAGGCAGGTTCAAATACCCATAGTAGTTGATAGCCGATGTCTTCGAAAGAAGATCATTAATATTTGTTGTAGTATTGATGATGCCGAGAACCCACGAGTCCGTGTTCGGTACAATATTCTCGAGTTTCTGCGGTATAAATGGATCGCTTGAACTGCGTTGAAAAACATATTGTTTCTGGAAATCCTTGTCATAATACCGTTTGCTGTTGAGCAGATCAGGAATCTTGAAGACTCTTGTCGGCACATCGATGGCCTGACCGCTTTCCTTGATCTTCACATCATACACACGGGCTCCACGATCGGTATCCTCTGGTGAATCGTCACTGAAGAAGAGATAAACATACCGTGGCCCGGTTTTAATGGCGGTATCGATATCCTGATGGGAATTCGAAATGGTTCCGCGCTGCTTGGAGACAAACGTGCCCCCAACCCTCAAAATGTCGCCAAGAATACTCTGCCAGTGGACACCCCATAATGGGTTGGTTCCCGGTGAAGCAATAAGCGTTACATTGTTTTTTCTCGATGAAGCATCCCATCGGATACCATTTAATCTGGTATCCTTCAGGGTGGATGACGTGAAGTGCGCCCGGAGGGTCGTTCCGATCATGAACTTTGTCTGCCAGTTGGAAAACTCGTCAGACGAAATCATGAGGTTATTGAACACACTGTTGAAATAGTTCGTTTCACCGGTAGCGGTGTCAGCATCATAGGATGCACCGATTCGGGACCGATCCCACTTCATGTAATAGATGTCGCCGCCGGGCAGGAGGAAGTTCCCGAACTGGTCATAGGTAACGGGAGAAAGGTACTGTCTGCCCGTTGCCTGCTCCTGATAGTAGGTCGGGTACTTCCTCAAGTCGTATTGACCATAATTCTCATATGATTGATACCAGCGCGGACGGTATTCCCGCGAGATAAACCCCAGGTCATATTCATAGCCGGATTCTGTGCTCTGACAGAATGATGACCCGGCTAAACTGAGTAATACCATGCCGAATACCGCTGCGCGGACAACCACTTTTTTCAAATCGTCTCGCTTTTTCATAGGTACCGTCTATCCCGTTACTGATCTTAATTAGAATGAAAGTCCGAATGATACAAAATGCCTGCCCCCCGTTTCCTTCAGAACAATCGGCAGAGTGTAGGCATAGTCGAATAGAACTGACTTGAACTTGTATCCAATACCGAGATCAATATCGGTCTTTTCGGTATCGTCTTCAAAGTCGCTTCCGTAGATGACTCCGGCCCTGACCGACAGGTCCGAACCGGTAATTCCCGATTCGATACCGCCGCGGAAGATCGTATTGCCGTCGATGAAAGCAACATCACCTTCGACCGTTATGGATTCTCTCTGAGCCATTAAACCAAGACCGACTTCGATCGGCAGCTTACCGCCATCATCACCCGATTCGGAGATGTTCGGCATAATGGCATCTTTCACGTACACACCGGTTGAGAATTGGCCGAGACCGAACAGCTCACCAATGCTGTAGGTGGCAGCAAGGTCAAGCGAGAAAGATACCTTCGACAGATCGTCATCTGTCCCGCCGTTATAAGGATCGTCCTGCCCCTGGACCGCCCATCTGAGCAATCTGATGTTGGCGCCCAAAGCGAGTTTCTCGCCGAAGGATCTTCCATAGCCACCGTTTATAACCATTTCGGACGCACCGTCGGCGCCAAGCCCGGATATTCCCAAGCCAAATTTGCCCATGGTGAGATCGAGATTGTAATTCATCAGGCTGGAAGCCATCGACGGATTTAATACACCATATGATAATCCGATTTTCCTGCCCTCGGATGAAGCAAGGCTAGCAGGATTGTACCAGAATCCGGAGGCATTCCCGGCAGTAGCTAAAAATACTTCACCCATTCCCATGGGGCGTGCACTCTGGCCGGCAGTATCGAAAAATGCTCCGAAAGCCAGCGAGGTAGTAAGAAACACACCTGCAGCACCCACCGCCACAATGCATTTCAGCTTTCGCCCGAGACCTCTTTGACCAACAACTTTCAGAATTGTACTTGCCATATCTTATTTACCCGTCCGTTGTACAGTTACGATCATTTATGTTCACGATTCCTCTATGATTAATACGTTAATATGCAACGACAACTGTACCACCTTCAATTTTATCACCCGAGTCGGTGTCGGCTATCACCTGGTAGAGATAAACACCGGGCGGAACAAGATCGCCATCCTCGTTCTTCCCATTCCAGTAGCCGGGCAGCGCCTGGGCGATTTTTGCATTACCCATTTTTTCATCGAGGTAATACTTTTTTGCAGTCAGTTTTGCATCGTGTATCGTTGCAACAAGTAGGCCTTTCGTGTTATATATTTTGATTTTGACACTTGTCTCTACCTTGGCAAGTTTGAACTCGATGACAGTAAAATCGTTTACATTGTCACCGTTGGGTGTGAACACTTTCGGGACAGCCCCAACATCACTCAATACATTATCGAGTATCGTCGAGGTGGAAACAGTCCAGGATTTATCGGCGCGCGGCCAGACCTTTATGCCGCCGGCGCCGTCATTGTTCCATTCGTTGTATATAAACGCCTGGAAATCGTGGATGTTTGTCAGAAGTTGCGTCCTAAAGTACACTTTCAGTTCATCCACCGTACCGGCCGTATCGGTTACCTTGTTCGTAACCGCATTTTTAAAGATTATATACAGCGAATCGGTAGTCGAATAGGTCAAATCCGTGTCAATTTCCACGAGAGCATTCGCATCAGTGCTGTACACGGAATCAACATACGATTCTCCGGGTACATAGAGCGCTATGCTCTTGATATTCTGTCCCGTATTGAGATTGTAACCGATCGTATATTCGAATGGATTCAGATCCCCCATCGGAACCTTGTTGGGTGAGATATACCCGGTCGCATACTTCACCGGCTGATCCGTAGCGGAATAGGTAACTTTTAACGCATTGAATTCGGGCGATACATCAATATCCTGTGTCCTGAGCTTAACCCGATACTTAAATGCAAGCGCGGGTTCCGGCGAATCGAAATTGAACGATTTCTCCGTCTGCTCCATACTCCAGTCGCTCTCAACAATAGTACCATCCGCTGCTTCATACTTCGTCTTCGTCTGTATGATTATCGACGTTCCCCCCGGAGTGTCGCCATCCCATACGACTATATCGTAATTTTTCAGGCTCGACGGGCTGCCGGAATCATACCAGTCAGATTCATAAATGCCGTTATAGACATACCCGACACCGTAGATCATAACCTCGCCGATGTTCGGGTAGTAAATTCGCGGCTCGGTTATTTCAAACTCCATGTAACGAGACCATTCCTCGGGGAATTTTATCGCATACCAGTCGTAACCTCCCTCATCGGCATTGCTGATACCGATTTCATGGAGAACACCGACCTCTTCATACCTGAATTCATCAAGTGAGATCAACACCGAATAACCGCGAACCGAATCACGATCCCATGTATCAGGGTTGGTGCCGCCCGTATACAGGACCATTTTATTCACCCGATGGATCGCTTCAAGATCGATATATTTTGTGATACCGACCGGATCCTGGTTGAATGAATACCCGTTCGCGAGATCGCCATCGGTCAGTTTTTCTTCCTGAGCCGGCTTGCTGAGCGCAAGGTTTTCACCTTCGATACGTCTCAGGCGGATGCCACCGGTTCCATTTCCTTCAACGTCCTTTGCATTACCAATATCGATGTCAGCGGGGTATCCGGTTACAACCTCGACATGATTGTCAGGGGTATAATTGAAATTTCCCATCTTCCCGAGCATAACCTGTTTAAAGCCATGCTTGGTGATTTCAAGGAAGAAATCAGCCTTCGCCTCGTACCACTTGGCGCCGAGAACCGTTTTCGTGACATCGCCAGAGTGGTAATACCATGCGGCATTATAGGCTTTTCGCGGATCGTTTCCTTTCTTGTAACTGCGGCGAGCAAGGGTTGATGTCCCGAGCCAGTCGCTGTTCGCCTTAATATCAACCATAAGACCGTTGCCGTTCCCCATACCGGTATTCTTGACCTGAACGGCAACAATTACATCAGACTTTCCCCCTATACTGACATTATACTCTTCCACGGTCGACCAGTCGTTGTCAGTGCCGATCTGCTTACCATTAATATACAGCACATACTCATCGACAGCGGTTATAGCCACCGTAACATCGTTATAGGGGCCGTCGGGCCCATTAAGAAGAGCCAGATAATAAATCGTACTTGGCCAAGCGTTCCAAGTCAACGTGTCAACTGCAGCCACTTCTCCGGCGGCAGTTCCTGTAAATGCGACAAGCAGAAGCCCGATCGCAAATACATTCACTATACAGTATTTAATACATTGCCGCAATGTAACCTCCACGTAGATTACCCGGTTTGGATATTTACCCATCTGGGAGATGCAGCATCATTCTCTCCCGCGTACTGGAATATCGTTACTCTAACCATGTGTAAGATACCATTCAGGTTTATCCATCACCTCCTTGACTAACCCGAAGGTCAAATCAAATACTCATAATTCTTATTATCGAAAATTTACCGTACCCAACTGAATGATTTTTATGATAAACACTTGTCAGAAGCTTGTCAAGCCTAAAAAACATAAATCCGCTTAAAATTAAAATTTTTTCTGATATCTGGCTTTCAACCGCCTTACTCATATAAGGAAAATATAGAGCTACAAAGGCACAAAGGCATGACGAATGAATTTTTCATTTTTGAGTCTTCGCGCCTTGATGTGCTTTGCGAGAAATACATTTATGAATTCAATGTTCCGTTTCCTCACGGGCAATTCTGCACCATCGTTTGACATTTTCGGGATTATTGCCAATCGTATGATTGTCCTTCATGATAATTTCCACACGGCAGTCATGGATCGCCGCCATGGTTTCTTCAGCCCGGAGCGCACAAAGTCCTCATCCATGACCGGCACAGCGAGATACGCAGGGTTCGGTTTAAGAGAAAAA
>Ga0257136_1000013_pt1 | contig 16099 bp, 5 predicted proteins | sample saktaT_18_FD_193542 | JGI IMG/M metagenome (GOLD analysis project Ga0257136, IMG submission 193542) | Metatranscriptome of saline water microbial communities from Sakinaw Lake, British Columbia, Canada - sak_2010_1_5_45m (Metagenome... | ecosystem: Environmental > Aquatic > Non-marine Saline and...
GAATGAGGGCACTACAATAGAGATAATGCTCCCAAAAAAGAATAAATGAGGTACATATGTATATTTTAAGTCCTGAAGAAATGAGATATTTTGATAAGACTTCGCAGGAGCAATTCGGCGTAGAACCAATTATTCTAATGGAAAATGCAGGAAAGAAAAGTGCTGAGATCATAGAAATGGAAGTGCTGGAAGATACTGACTCTGTGGCTGTTATCTGCGGTACAGGCAATAACGGCGGAGACGGTATGGTCATTGCTCGATGGCTTCATAATCATGGATTCGATATATGCTGCTATATTGTGGGTGATAAAGAGAAATTTTCTCCACTTGCAAACAAGAACCATTCAATTCTCCAGAAAATGCACTGTGAAATTCAATACATTTCATGCAAAGAGAATCTCGATAAGATAGTCGACCAGTTCTATGATTTTGATGTGATCATCGATGCACTTTTCGGTGTGGGACTCAAAGGAGAGGTAAAGGGCTACAGAAAAAATCTCATAGAAATCATTAACGAACTAGATGAGATCATTGTAGCAATTGATATACCTTCCGGTCTGGATGCTGAGAAAGGAACTGTCGCGAATGTTGCAATTCATGCCGATGTAACTATCACAATGGCAAATATGAAATACGGACATTTATTATATCCGGGACGCGACCTTTGCGGAGAAATGTATATCGTTGATATTGGCATACCTGAACTTGCTTATGAGGAGAATCCCCCACAAGCAGAAATTCTGTCTGATGTGCTGCAATATTTTCCACTTAGAAGGAATAATTCACACAAAGGTGATTATGGAAAGATCGCAATCATCGCGGGTTCTCCCGGCTTGACAGGCGCAGGAGTTATGGCGTCTGAAGCAGCTCTGGAAATGGGTTCCGGCTTGATAACACTTCTACATCCAAAGAGCTTGGAGACTATTTTTGAGGTTAGTCTGCTCGAAGTTATGACAAGAGGAGTGACAGAGACAAAGCAGCACACCTTTTCTCTGGATGCCCTTGATGAAGTACTTGATTTTGTCGAATTCTGTGATGCTGTAGCCATCGGACCGGGCATTTCCAGAAATGAAGAAACCGCTGAATTTGTTCGGGAATTCCTTGCACGGAACAATAAGCCGACAATTATAGATGCTGATGCTATCAATGCATTTGAGAGAGATAAAGATGCGTTAAAACAGCTTGCAGGAAAGCCCTATGTTTTCACTCCTCACATAATGGAATTTTCCCGTTTGAGTGGTTTTACTATTGAAGAGATCAAGAGCGATACGCTCAAATACGTGAAAGAATTTACACATAATTACAAGGTAACTCTTCTTCTTAAAGGAAGCACATCAATAATCGCCGATCCGGAAGGAAATATTACTTTTAATATTACGGGCAACCCGGGTATGGCAACTGGAGGAAGCGGTGATGTGCTCAGCGGTATAATTGTATCTTTGCTTGGGCAGGGATTTTTCCCTTATGATGCTGCACGCGTCAGCGCATTCATTCACGGCGAGGTTGCTGATATTCTGCTTGAAGAATATGAAGAAGCAGCGATCACTCCCTCCAAACTAATTGCAAACCTACATCGAATATTTATCGAAGATAAGATAGAAGAATAATAATCCTCACCCTTTGTGCTGTTCTGGATAAATCAGGTTCAGTTCAAGTTATGTTTCAATATTAACTTATAAGATTCATATATCCCCGATTCCCTACTTATCGGGAGGAATGGCATCGTTTTTTAAATAAATATGATTTTACTCTAAAAAGGTTATGATTAGAAATATGTTAGACAAATTTTCAAATATTTGGAAACCGATCCCAGTTAAATGAATAAGGATTTAACGGGACAAGTGGATCGGTTGAAAGTTTCTATCTTCTTATTAACCACCAACTTAAGTTGGTGGTTAATGAAACAAAAAAACATTAACCTTTTTAACGGTTTCTCGTTTATTAATTCTGGCTTATTAGTGTGGACTCAAATAAAAAAAACTGAAACATCCTATTCCAAATATTTAACAAAAAAAGTCCCAACCGAATGAACGATTGGGACTTTGTTATATCTGTTACAGGGTTATTATTTGATAAGTAACATCTTTCGTGTCTGACTGAAGTTGGCTGTTTTAAGTTTATAGAAGTAAATTCCGCTTGGAAGTTCGCCTGGATTCCATATTGCGATACCTTCTTCACCTTGTATGGAATCAACTTTTTGACCGAGTATGTTATAGATATTTATATCAACAGGTCCATTATGATTTTGAATTCCATACTTGATCTGGGTTGAACCGTTTACAGGATTTGGATAATTCTGAAGCAGATAGGTTCCGATAACAGGTTCGTCATCATTGGAAACAATAACATTAGTATCGACAACTGCACGAATCATCATATTCTGAGGGATACCCATGTTATAATCAAACCAAGTACCACCGGTATATTGCCAGCTTCTGAAATAGGATGGTCCGTTTATATCGATGCCGATTAAACTGCTGTTTGAAGCTTCAAACCAGCCAACATAGAAATCGCCGTCTTCAATGATAATATTGTATCTCGGATCATCAGGAAGTGTGATAACGTTCCAATCACCGGCAACTTGATCGGCTATCGGAATCATATAGATCGGAGCAATGAGTTGAGTGCCGGGCTGACCATCTACTCCGTCATCATCCCATGCATATACAATGAGTTGCTGATTCACTTCCCAGAGGTAATATTTAATTCTGATAAGTTTAACAGGGTATTGATCAGGAGTTATTCGAACTGCAAGACAGTTTCCTGCTGCACCTGCGTGGTAACCCATTTCTGCTGTGCCGTCATCATAAGCATATTCAACAGCAGATGCGATCTCAACAAAAGTGGATGCTTCGTTCGAATAGCCACTTTCGCCTGCATCATAAACGGCAGTGACTGCGTAATAATAGGTATTTCCAGCTTCTACAGTTTCATCAGTGAATAAAGTATCTGCGGTATTTCCAATAGGATCATCATTATAGTTTCCGCTCTCTAATCCACGATATACATTATAGCTGTTTGGAGGAGTGACTGTCGCCCAGGTTGTGGTACAGCGAACTCCAAACTCGCCATCTGGCAAAGGTGGTGTTGCACCTGCTGCCGTAGCTTGCCATGTTGACCAGCCACCACTTAAAATATAACTATGCTCACTTGGGACGGTGGTTTCATCTAATGCACAATCAATTATTGAGCTACATTCAAAGGCAATTATAAAATTGTCTTGTACAACCCAATTTGAATCTAAAACTGAATATGTGGCTGGTGTACCAGCTTGAGTTTCTATTTGCATAGTATATGTTGGAGTACTAGAATAAGTTGCACCAGATTTTTCAAAAACTCCAAGTGTTGTTGCACCAAAAAGAGAATAACTAAATACTGTAAATTCTTGAATTGTACATTCTCCACCTACTGGAAAGTCTTCTCCGAGATAGCCAGTATAAGGTTCGTTTAAGTGAATAGCATTTTCAAAGGATCCATCATCCCATTGCATTGCACCACCCATTCCTGCAGGAGCATCCCAATCGAGGTCAACAAAGCCAGTTTGTTCGTTGTAATCTGCAATCAGGTTCGTGGGTGGTAAGACATCCAGAGATGCCAAGACCTGAAAATTATCAACATGGAAACCAAAGGTTGTCGGATTATCAGCATTGGTATGAAGTCCAACTCGGAATTGGACGGTTGTCCCACCAAGTGCAGACATATCAGAATATCCTGGCCATCCCTGAGAGAAGGGAGTCCAATCTGCAATGCTACCCGTGTAGACATAATTTGTACCATTTGGATCACCAGTAGGATTACTTACAGACCACCAGTTACTCCATCCGGTTCCGTCATCATGTCGGACTTCAACGTAGAGATAATCACAATCCGGGAATACACCAGCATCGAGTTCTGTTTGTACATATATATCCCATGTTATATCCACGTCTGCAGGAAGGTCAAATTCCGGTGTGATGTAATAATTATTCATATTGGGATTATAGGTTCCTGTATTGGGATCAAAGCAACCGGCTGCATGTGTTGGTGAAGGGGCTGCAGCATCTTCATAGATGTGCCAGAGCTGTCCACCCTCAGGAACATTTGAGAAAGCATCAAAACCAGTTGCATCGTCACCGGAGTTATAGAAACTTGCAAGTGCAATATTATCAACAAAAACACCGATCAATGCAGGATTATCAAGAGTGCAATAAGCAGGATCAGAAGCAAAGGCAAAGCTGATAATTACATTTTCGCTAGAGTAGCTATCTGGAATATTAATAGAGGTTGAAATCCATCCGCCAGTTGAACCGCCCCAGCCGGGAATACCTGGAATACCGGAAGGGCATTCACCATGCTCAAAACCGAAACTGTACATACTGGAACAGTTATAGGCAGGAGTACAATCTGTAAGCATAACTGCATCGGCATAATCCTCAGTAGCAAGGCGAATTCTTACATTGAGACCATCCCATCCATCAAATGGAGCTGTTGCACCTGCTGGATCTTCAATTGCACGGAATTGTTCGAATGATAGCACAAATCTACCATCGTGAGGTAACATAATTGGTGGTGTATCCAGAACCTGATACCAGTGATCGAGATAACCGCCAGTAGTTCCCACATCAGGATCACCCATCCACCAGGACATACCGGAACCGCCATAGGCGTTATAGGTGTCAATATGCCACATCGGTAGGGTTGCTGTTGCATCCAATGTAGTCCAATCAGGAGCTCCTGATTCAAAATCCTCAAAGAAAACTTCAGTCATATCCCTGCTTTTAGCCGTAGCTGGAACCATTGGTGAATCAGTTCCAGAAAGAACGGGCTGTTCTTTGATCTGCTGTACTGCAACCTTTTGTGTATTCGCAAAGAGCACACCTGTCACAAGTACGAGAAGAGCAAGAACTGTTATTACCTTTTTCATCTTTTCTCCTTTCAAACCGTCATATTTATTAGACGTTGATTATTTTAGGTATTTGCTTCTTTCATGGAACAAAAGAAGGTTGAGTCAAGTTTTTTAAAGCACAAACTTGCATACGCCTTACATACTTTCTTATACCTAGCAACTCTGTAGGAAAGAAGAGTAAGATCAAGCAAGCATAAGCCGTACGTTCAATCCTGTTCATTCTGATCTCGATTCGTCGGCGAGCTCGAGTCTTATTATGAAACATGTTTTTTCATTTGGAGTAGCCGACTCCGTCGGCTTAAGTGCAGAATGCTTCCATATCGTTTGGTTCGATGCGCTCAAAAAAAAGAAAGGGAAGAAGGCGAACCTTCTTCCCTTGATTTATATGAGTTTCAACGCGAGTTACTTCATCAAGATCATCTTCTTTAGGAAAGTCTTGCTGTTAGTCTCAAGCTTGTAGAAGTAGATACCATTTGCAAGCTGTTTACCGTTCGCAGTACCATCCCAAACAACCGTATGTTTAGCATTAGGATCGCGGTCTTCATCGAGCAATATCCCAACTAACTGTCCTTTTACGTTGTAAATAGACAGTGTTACGTGAGATCTATCTTTCAGACTGAAGTTGAAAGTTGTGGTGTTGAACATTGGGTTCGGGAAGTTAGCATAAAGTTTGGTCTCTTTTACAGGTTCATCACAGGCAGAGCTATAATCAACATACATTGTAACTGGTACGGTTACTACTCCGACATCAGGATCAGATACTATCTCGATATCAGCGGTCTTGACTTCACCTTGTGTAAGTTCAGTAGCATCGAACATTACAGAAATAGGCATAGAACTATAGGCTGGAATTGTTCCAAATAACGGATCGACAATAATCCATGGGGGTGTACCAAAGTCAATGACCATACGGATGTTCCAGTTATAATTCAAAGAGGGTACCAAGATATGTAATTGATCCCATGGACCTGGAGCAAGATAGATCCAATCTCCCTTGCCAACTACAGCTGGACCAGCATCACAACCTGCGGGATATTCTCCAGTTAAGTGTGTAGTTTCATATCCAACCCAGTATTCATTACCGGCAAGCAATGGAACATTAGTAGTAAGGTCAAGAATATTCCAGGATTCTGCAACGATCGAACCAAACACATCTTGTGAGTATATTTCTGAACCGGGATCTCCAAATGAACCGCCTTCCCAGATCTTGAGCGTCAAAGCAGAACCTGTATCATTGATGTAGAGTTCTACTCCTGTGATCTCGTAAGTATCATAGTATATACCGAGTTCATCTGAAGTAAATCTGGCTGCAACCATGAATGTTCCACCTGAGGTAAGACCGATAGCATCATAATTTTCTCCGTCATAGTGAATTATGACTTCATCCTTCGTGCCATCTGCCTGGAAGCCGCTACTGTTACCAGGACCTGTTTGAACACCGTTTTTAGAAACAACTGTGCCACCGTTTGAACAATTGCTGTAGTCTGTAAGTACTTTTCCGTAGTCATACAGTGTGATGTCGAAGTTCATTTCCCCGTCACCATTATTATAAATGGTGAAGTAGGTTGAATCAGTTGATCCAGGAGGTACAATAACATTAATACTCAACGGATCAACCACCATGATAGGAGCAGTCAGTGCAAAGTCTTGTGGAGTTGTCTGATTAAGAACGATCGGCACATCAGGTACTACCTGATAGTTATAACCAACAGCAGTACATTCGACAGTGTAGTAACCCACCATCATATTGAGGATCTCATAGTAACCATTTACATCAGTGTAGGCTGTATAGGTACCAGCTATGATCTCAGCGCTGTCGATTGGTGCTCCACCAGTTGCTGCAGTAACATAACCATTAAGATTACCATATTCGGGCTCACCGACCATTAATGTAACAGGAACTGTCACAGTACCGACATCAGGATCAGATTCAAAGAAGATATCGCAAGTATGAATTGTTCCTGCAGGGTCTTCACCAGCATCGAAGTAAACTGTCACTAATGAGTCGCAACCAGGAGGAACAGTACCGGAAGTAGGATCAATTCTTATCCATGTTGCATAAGGTCCGAGTTCATAACCGAACAGTATGTCTGGTGTGCCTTGTGCTAATCCACCAAGTACCCATGTTCCAGGAACAATATCTCCTGAGGCAAACAAACCGCCAGCTATATAAGAATTTACACCAAAATCTGCATCGACATCATGGGTTACACCCGTCAGTGTCAATGTGTTCAGATTATACTGCTCTATCTGGCAGCCAGCACCGGTTGTCGTACCTGTAAAGATCCAGAGATACGGTCCACCAGCTGATACATTATCATAAGCAGAACCATACATGCTTGGAGGTGTCGGAATAGTATTTAGAACACTACCAGTTCTGCTGATAAGCGTGAGGGTCTCACTCCAGTTGTTTACCCAGAATGCATCACTGTCTGAATCATAAGCAATAGAACGGACAGCTACAGGTGATGAGATAGTTCCATAGTTGTTACCATCTTCATCAAACTGATAGATTGTAGTTCCAGCATTGGAAGCATAGAAATACTCGCCGTCAAATGCCATATCTCTCAGACCGGCTGTTCCGGGCATCCAGGTTGGTATCCAGCTGCTGATGTAGTTACCGGCAGCGTCAAATTTGAAGACGTTTCTGCTCGCGTAACCCCATTCGGAAACTAAGAAATAGCCATTACCAAATCCAGCACCGGCGATACCTTGACCGCCTGTAGGTGTATCAACATCATAATTGAACAGTATATCCCACATATCCTCAGTAGGTTCAGGAGGAATGTAAGAAGACTGACCAGGATCAACCTCTGCAAGGAATGATGGACCAGCTACGCCTGTGTAGCTGTTTTCAATCATACTGGCTAATAACTCAGTTTGATTTTCAAGGGATGCGCCCCAGTCAAGCGGAGCGTCACCATTATTGGTTACTGTAATATAGGTTGAATCAGTTCCACCAACAGGTACTGTTGCATCGATGAAAGTAGGTTCGATATCCATAGTAGGCATACCAAGTATTACATCAAGTAATGTGGTTTCACCAACCACGATCTCTACATCTTCTACTGTTATCGTACAATAGGTAACCTTGCTGAATGTTACATCATACAAACCGACTTTCATAGGATCTATAGAATAATATCCATTTTCATCCGTGTATACTGTGTTGTAGTCTGCAAGGTCTGCGTCAACTGCGACACCTTCTAAGGGAACTAAATCTCCATCTGTGACCACTCCTTCCAATGCACCGTATTCAGGTGGCACTGGGGCATAATCGAACAGTACGTCATAGATGTACCAGTAATCGAAGTTAAAGGTGGTTCCACCATGAGAGCGGAATTTGAGCTGTACTGACTGTCCGGCGTATTGACCGGTATCGGTATAGACCCAATCGGTTCCACCTGTAAAACCCCAGTCTGCTGTGGGATCATCCCATGACCATAGAAGATCTTCACCACCATCATGGATAAGCCAGATCTCCCATACTTCACCATCACTTGAAGTGTAGTTATTCAGATACATACTAACAGTAAGGTCATAAACATCAAGTGGATCTGGTGGAAGATCGATCTCAGGTGAGATCAATGACATGTCGTAGTTAATAACTGCAGGACTCCAGTTAAGAACTGCATAGCCGGCTAACCAGCCCCAGTTGTTAGGAGAACCCGCAGTTGTCCAACCGGTTGTTGTCCAGTTAACATCAAATGGTTCATGATAGCCACCACCTGCTGCAAGCGGAATTGCCGAATCGGTATTTGAAGGAGCGGATTCGCCGGCATCATAGACTGCGGTTGCCCAGTAGGTATATTCTGTACCAACTGCAACGATGTCATCTAAGTATTCGGTGTTGTTTTCACCTTCAACATAGGCAACGAATCCTTTAGTCACTTCATAGACATTGTAACCAAGAAGTATGATATCACGAGTAGTTCCATTTCCAACCAGCTCATTCCCTCTCTTTGGATCAACATAATGTTCAAGTGTTCTTGGTGAAGAACCGTTAACGAACATCTCTTTTGTCATACCATTTGTAGGAAATGTTACTATTTGTTCTTTAAGATCATTAGTACCACGAGGTCCATTTACAGTGGCTCGAATCATGAAATCCTGATAATCTGATACAGCCCAATCTCCACCACCTGTAACATAGCGAGAATAACTGCGGTTAACCGTAGGTAAAGTTTCATCAATAGCAGTTGGTAAGCAGTTTGGATAAGCTCCACCTTGGATATGAGCTATATAGAAATCACCGGCATCAATGGATATTCCGAGAGAACTCAAATCAACGTCGATAAAATCGTAGTGAGTTGGGGTAACAGTTACTCTGCCTAACTCAGTACCTGGTAATGCACCGGTACCGTCATCGTCAAATACTGCTACTTCAAATGGCTGTAACAGCGAACCTACAGGCCAAGAACCATCATAAACATTCATGTCAGCACTAATGATCGTGCATGGATAACCGTCAGGTGTGAAACGCACTGCGTTCATATTACCGGCATCATACCATGCGGTAGCATTTTCTGCTACACCATCATCGTAGACTATTTCATACTCAGTTCCGCCACCGCCACCGCCGGATGGTTTATCCCAATCAAGCTCAATAGCTTCCTCAACACCAGTAGCTGAGAAGTTTTCTGGCACGGGACCATCAAACAGCATAGATACATTGAGCAGCGTTATCCAGTCAGGACTTACGTATATACCATACGCTGTATAAGTTGCAAATCCATCTTTTTCAAATACAACATCATAAATACCTGATGCAATCTCATCAAATGAATAGAAACCAAGAGAATCCGTATAGGTTACAAAGTTTCCAGCTGACACTTTTACACTATCGATCGGTTCGCCGGTTACTTCAAAAGTAACTGTACCTTGCAAGCCCTGTGCTTCTACTTGATAGAAGAAAGTAAGTGGAATAGTCACATCTGATGCACCATAAAGAAGAGCGTTATTATGAACGATAATATCTGCAGTGTAAATTCCGGGTTCTGTAAGTCCGGTTTCATCGCAAGTTACAACACATGTTTGTATTGCTCCCTGTCCAATGCTACCTGCAAGAGGTTCTACTGAGCACCAAGGCGTGCCGGTTTTTACCATTACATCATCTACACAAACTCCCCAGCCATATCCCGAAACACCTTCGAAAGCAATATAGTATGTACCGGAGGGGTTTGGAAGGTTAATAATTCTTTCTGTCCAAGTTGAAACTTCTGTTGAATATGATTGTAATAAAGTCCAGGTTCCTGCGGCAGAAGTTTTATAATAAACATTAAGAATATCCTGATCACCCGCCCATTGAACTTGCGCATGCCAGAAGCTGAGAACATAATCTGTTTTTCCACCCAAATCAAGTTCAGGTGTTATAAGCATTGTAGCGTATGGAGTATAACTGCCACCATAGAATAAGGCATTAAAGTCACCAGTGTGTGCAGTGGAAGGATGTCCAGAATGTCCTCCGTTTGTATATGCCCAATCTATTGTACCGTTCACATATTCTTGTGACCAGTCGGGGGGCAAATCACCACTTTCGAATCCCTCATCAAATAAGGTTACAATACCTGGAAAATCAATTTCAATATTATAAGCGAGATCATCACATCCGGTTACGCCTGTATTTTCGATAAACATATCGACTGAGGCAGTTTCTTTGCTTGCAACAATACCTAATTGTAATGAATCAGGTGATACTGCAATATCCGGAGATGGAATAAGTTCCAGAGACATTGCATAGAAGCATGTATTTACTCCACGCCCTGTATCCTTCTTGTAAGGACCATCAAGGATATTATCCCATTTACCAAGAACAAGGTAATAGGTTCCATCAACAAGGAGTCTATGTTTTAGTTGTTCGCTTCCACCTGGACCCCATTCATCAGCAAAGTCAATCTCGGTGGAATCTACATCAACGAGCTTGATAGCACCGTCAAATAGAAGTTCATCTGGAGGTAATATGAAATCACAAAGGATTATGTCTCCTGCTAAACCGGAGAATTCGTATATATCAATATCTTTATCGGCATAGTCAGGATTATAGTAAATTTGAGCACCTTCTGTAATTTCACCATAAGCCCAAGGAGTAGCATCTACAATCACATTATTAGGTTCATACGGATCCTTAGGATGAGCAGTTGTTACTACACCTGCTTCATGATTTACTAGAGGGTTTTCTCTGGATTCCACATAGATTGTAGAGGTATTCACATCATCTTCAATAACACTACCATCATCAGGGATTTCTACAGAAGCAGTAAATGTTCCCATTTCTCCAGGTTCAATATCAAGATAGTCGTCAGAGAATGTTACAGGCCAGCCAGATGGGGGAGGAGGAGGACCGCCACCACTTGTTATATCTACATCATCTATATACCAGCCTGGATACTGAACAGAGCCATCAGAACCAAGGTGCCATCTGAAGCTAGCTGTTTGTCCAGCATAAGTAGAAAGCTCAAATGTAACCTGCTCCCAGAATCCTTGGCCGTGTCCACAGAATACAGGTTCAGGGTACAAAGGATTAGATGAGTTTGATGTACCAGGATATCCTCCAACAGGTTCGATAACAGTCCATGTAGCACCACCATCAGTAGAAATCTTTACATTTCCACCGTCAAATGACGCTTCAGTATCATACCAATGCCAAAATGTTAGTGTGGGTTCATCACTTCCAATTGCTATCTCTGGGCTGTCTAAGGTATAATTTGCATTAGCTTCATAATCACCAGATAGATTAGTAGCCCAAACATTTACACCAGAATGTGCATTTCCAGGACCGGATGTTGGGCTGCCCCATTGCCATAGGCCTGTTCCAACATATCCGCCGTCATCACTTTCAAAGTCTTCCACATCTCTACCACGTGTCTTTGAATCAGCAAGAGAAATGTAATAACGGTCTGCTTGAATACCGGTATTATAAATATCAATATCATACGCTACCGTTGCTCCGATAGAATCATAATCAGATTGTGTATAAGGATCAAGATAGAAGTTTATAGGAAGATAAGGTTGTGGTAACATCACATTATCAAGCCCTACACCACGGGATTCACCAATATTCTCAGTTACATGTCTCCATCTTACTTCAGCATTAATACCAATATAGTCATCTGGTACAGCAACACAAACAAATTCATACTCAGTCATCTCTTCTTCAGGATTCAAAGTAGCTAATACTTCCCAATCTGTTCCATTATTGGAGATTTCAAAATAAGTAATGTCAGCATCATTAACTTTACCATCCTTGCCGTCGTAGAGATTAGCATTTATCCAATAGAAGTTTATGATATCTCCACTTTCTATAATTAAGTGAGGAGAGTAAAGGATTGCGTCATCTTCATGATACCAACTTACTCTAGCGTATCCATCACCTTCGTAGGCATCATTAGTAAATCTCTTCCAATAACCGTCTGGATTACTCCAACCGAATGGCGGGAATTCAACATCTTCGAATCCTTCCACTACATAGTCAGAACCATAAACAATACCGCTCAACTCAATAGTGCTATCACCTATGGCATTAGAATTGAAAGTAAGTACATCCTCGTATATACCCGGATTAGAAGCATCAAGGTAGATGGTTGCAACTTCTGTATCACCAGGTAGAATAGTATCAGGATAAGTGCATGAGAATGGAAGATCAACATCTACTCCTGAGATAATGAGGTCAACACTACCATCATTTGTAATGCTCATATCCCAACTTGGGGTCGTTCCTTCTTCAACCCAGCCAAAATCATAAGTTGAATCACTTAATACCATTACTGGAACAGGTGGAATCTCTTCATATACAAAGTCATCAATATAGTAGGAATCATAAGTGCCATCAAGACCATGTTTCACTGCAAGGTAAATGTAATCTTCTGTTGGTGCAAGATATTCGAAATAATATTCAGTATAAGTATTTGTTACCTCAACAGTATCAAGAGCAGTAAAGGTTGCTGGGTCAGTTGGGTCTGTAATTATTCCAACTGGCAAATTCTGTGTGCCATAACTACTTCTTGCCCAGAACATCACCCTGTTACCATTAGCAGATGTTATTAGTGCCGGTGTTATTAATAACAGTTCAGCTGAAAGGTCAGAATAGTTATACATTTTTACACTCATTACACCGGAGTGAGCATAAGTTGCACCTGAATAGGTATTAACATATGAAGAGGTACTTGTAGATTGAACAATTTTTGACCAGCCTAGTGGTAAATCTGGCGCAGTACAACCTTCAAAGTCTTCAGATAATTCTGTAAAAGGATCATATACAGCGCCACTTAATGCTACTGTGCCCTCACCATAATCAGCATCACTTTCAATGACAAGAGTATCAGCATAAACTCCAGGTACACTCCCATCAAAAAGAATAGAAATAGTAACACTATCATCAGGAGCCAAAACACCCCCTGTATAATCACAAGAAAATGGTGCATCAAGACCACTAATACCAGAAATTGTGAGGTCATCTATGCCAGCATTTTTAATACCGACATCCAACGAGGCACTGCTTCCTGTAAGTATACTTCCAAAATCATACGCAACAGGAGACAAAGTAATAACAGAATATGGTTCAGGCTCTGGAATATATACAGCATCAAGGTACATATAACTATAACCAGTGCCTGTTTCTCCATAGAAAGCCAGATAATAACTCTCACCATCAGCTAAAGAAGAAAGATCTACTGTATACTCATCATAAGTAGTTGTTATCGGGACGATTTCAAGATCGGTCCATGTCTCTTTATCCGTAGAGTACTGAATTGTAAGGGTACCTGCAGAATAATATCGTGCCATGAATTTTGTAAAATCACCACTATTTAGTGTAAGCAACTCTGGAGTTATGAGTCGAGATTGTGAACCTGTGCCGGACACATAATACAATCTTGCGTGTTTACTGCCGTCTGGAGGAGATCCGGAAGAATATTGTGCCCAGTCCTGACCTGCTACATTTTGAACATCCCATGCCAGGGGCGGGAAGATATCTCCTTCAAAGCTCTCAAATACATAATCAGAAGGATATGCACTACCGGTTAATAGGGCGGTATTCATTCCAGCAAAATCTCCGTCAATCTCAAAGGTCAGGGTATCTGAATATTCTCCGGCTTCAGTTGGTTCAAACCAGACCGTTGTCACAACATTTTCTCCAGCTGGAATAGTTCCACCAGAGTAATCACAGGAAAACGGTGCAGCTACCACTGCGTCCGTAATCACTAAGTCTTCTGTACCAGCGCTATAGATAGTAAGATCAAAGGAAGCATCAGTATCAGCCTCAATCATACCAAAATCATAGCTACTTGCGCTCAGGTATATCTCAGGTCCATCATAAAGATAATGAAGCCTGATATTTGCTACATAGACGTCAAGAGTGCCAGAAACCTCGGGGAAAGAATTATCTTGATATTTGTACTTTGCTCTGTCCGTTTGAGAAGTGTAGTAGAACTGTGGATAACCGGAAGTCCAATCTCCATCCCAGTTCTGCCAGTATACAATAAGATTATCTGTTCCATTATAGATGAATGGGGTATCAAGCATAATATCATTCCAGCCAGAACCATCCCATGTCACAGGACCATCATATACAAGTGTAAATCCAACAGTAGCAGGGTCATCATAGGCAGCATCTGGAAATGTAGCATCTGCGGTGTGCTTCATATAAATTTTCTGATCAGGCATAGTATAAGAATCGGGTTCGGTAGACACATTATAAGAGATCTTGTTGATATCAATCGCATCGCCAATTTCTGACTGCAGGTAAATAACCTGCGACCATGAATAGTCCCATAAACCATTAGTTGGAACTGAAGATGTTGCAGTTGTCCCAGTTCCAATTTCAACATAGGCGCCAAATGCCATTGAAGTAGTAAACAATAGCATTGCCAATATACATACTATCTTTTTCATTTTTTTTCCTCCTAAAATTAGGATTAATTTTTTGATTAGTTGATAAGTAAATATAAAAAAACAAGTATTCTGGGTCGTTATCATAAGATCACTTCCCAGGTTCCCTTATTGCGAAAGTAACATAATGGATATCCCGAGTATGATGCGGGATTAAAACTCCAGCCATATAAAATTGTATTGTTAAAAAGGGCTGGTAACCTATTTTTGACATTAACATTCTCGCGTTCTTTTTTTCTTTCATTATTCTTGAATTAAAGAATATATATATACTCTTTATTCAATTCATTTTTTTACTACCTGAAATTTTGTTGTCAATAATTTTCTTAAAAATTTTAAATCTCCTTAAACTTTTGAAAAATATATCAGTTTTCAGGATTAAATCCGTGTTCGCCATTCTTAATTCATTTTTTAAATTCATCTTGAAGATCCGAAGTTTAATTTTTAATTTAGATTTTTATTATTAACCATAATGAGAATTAAATAATTTTTTGTAAAGTTTTAATAATGATAAATAAGTTTAATATGCTCTGCCTGCCAACCTTTATCTTTGACAGGTATTATCTCGAATTCAAATATCTGTTCTCGATTTGGAAGAGACGAAGTGTCAATACTTTCCTGTATCTGTGAACTATGCACAAAGGCCGTATCGTATGGGGATTCGGATTTTCTGGAATCAGTAATCCATAAACCTCCACTCAGACTTTTCATAAATCTCATAAAGCCAAAACCCTTGTCCGGGAAAAAGGAATAGCAGACACCTCGGACAATTTTTATTTTTTCATTATCTTTATATTGATTTTCAATAGGTGAAAGTTCCGGAACTAAGTATCCGGAAGTAAAAACATCAGCTTCATTTCTGAGGATATGAGAAACATTTTTGAAAGCCAACACTTCCACTCTGCACCCTTTATTTTGTAAAGCTCTGACCACCTGTACAAAGTCACCATCTCCTGTTACAAGCAGTACATAGTCGAGTCTTTCTGACTGCATCAACGCATCAACAGCCATATCAAGGTCTGCATTGGCTTTACCGTAACGGTTTCCCTGTTCATCATAGAACCAGCGAACAACTTTTACAATAACTTTATATCCGAAATCCCTGAGAATGGAATGGAAATTTCTTGAGCGTTCTCTATAATCCAAATTTCTTTTTGCCATTTCTTCATCATAAGCAACATATGCATTCAACCGGATTGCTATGCCATTGTCCCTGCAGGCAAATTCTCGCAGAATATTATATTGCATACCAAAACCACCATTTTGGGCAATGTTGACAACATCAACATAAACACCAACTTTTATCTGACCGTTTCTTTCCATATAATC
>Ga0257136_1000021_pt1 | contig 15205 bp, 20 predicted proteins | sample saktaT_18_FD_193542 | JGI IMG/M metagenome (GOLD analysis project Ga0257136, IMG submission 193542) | Metatranscriptome of saline water microbial communities from Sakinaw Lake, British Columbia, Canada - sak_2010_1_5_45m (Metagenome... | ecosystem: Environmental > Aquatic > Non-marine Saline and...
ACCGGATCTTCGAGTCTATTGTCGGCTACTCTTATCTGTTTGTCGTTTCGGACACAACGTAAGGAATTTACAAGTACAAATTAAGGCCTGCCCCGATAGCGTAAGATCAAGTTGCAGTCTATCATAATGAAGATTCCGCATAAACACGGTCATGAGTCAGGGGAGGAGGTGATTGAAGACTAAATCTGGTAGAGAAGTATCCATTTTATTGCTAGGCGACAGGGATGAACTCTGTAAGCTTGAGCAGATAGTGTAGGGTTACCCAGGTAAGAAATCTAAGGAGGTAAACATGGCCGTAGAAAAGGCAATTGCATCGAGCAGTTTGGCTGAAGTGATTGACCGGATCCTGGACAAGGGTGTAGTGGTCGACGCGTGGGTGCGTGTTTCTTTGGTCGGCATCGAGATCCTGGCAATCGAAGCCCGGATTGTCGTAGCTGGTGTTGATACCTACCTCAAGTACGCTGAGGCCGTGGGCCTGACGGCAGCGGCTTGAGCGATCGCTGCTACCGTTTGTGGCGTCCGTCGCTTCGGGTATCTTGATTATGAGGAACGAAGGGACAACGCTAGAACCAAGACGAGAGCAGCAAGGCCAGGGGGGCTACGAAAACAGCGGTGCTCCTCCCCTGGCCCTTAACTCTCAAGACTGGAGCTGCCCAGGGCAGATTACAAGTTCGGTTTGTGTAAGGGGGTGTTGATTGTATGACGCTATCAGATGAAATACGTAACTTGACTCAGAATATGCTGGCGGGCCATGAATCTCGAACAGTGGCGGTGGCTGGTATCCGCACCAGTACGGCGCAGGAGCTGGCTGAATTCCACGCCACCCACCAAGCGCTGGCCGCCGAGCAGCGCGAGCAGCTAGACGAGCACATGAATGGGTTGCGCCGCGATACAACAACCTTCCTTTCGGATACCGCCGGGGCCCGCCAGGCAATGGCAACGCAGCAGCGCAAGCAACTAGACGAGCACATGGATGGGCTGCGCCGTGATACAGCAGGCTTGCTGAAGGAACTGGACGTGGCCCACCAGGCCATGGCCAAAGAGCAGCGCGGGCGCTTGGGCACTGAACGGGAGCGTTTGACCTCGGACGTGGCCGTGATGCGTGACAGGTTCCAGGCAGAGCAGAGCAAGATGCGGGCCGACCTAAGCAAAGCCCAGCAGGTGTGGAGCAGCTTTAGCAGGCAGATGCAGCGACGCCCAGTCGGAGGAAGGCCGGCTGCTGCGCCACCACCACCTCGTTCTCCAGCGAAGGAAACGCCGCCCGCGTCCACGGAAGAGGCGGACGCTGATGATTTGACGGTCATCCGAGGGATCGGCCCCGCGATGCAGCACCGCTTGAACAAAGCAGGATTTTACACGTATGTTCAGTTGGCCAAAGCTGCCCCCACGGAGTTGCGTCAAGCTTTAGGCGAGGTGGGCGCAAGGGTCAACATGGAGGAATGGGTCGAACAGGCCCGAGAACTAGAGCTGAAGTGACCCGTGAGCATTCCTTCCGTGTTGTCCTCTAGTCAAGCATTGCAGGCAGTGACCGTTAATATGGGAGGGTAAAGAGGCCAGGTAGAGCCCTAATGATCACAGTTAATAAGAGGGTTTTTACTAGGGTGTCTGCTAGATAAATCGCTAGACGATGTAGCACAAAGAGGATATCATGTTTCTGGGAACTCGGAGAATCCGCTCCGCTGGCCGAACCAGTGGAAGCATCGAGATTACCCTGCCGGCCCAACTGCAGGTTCTGGAGGGGGTGAGATGTCGCCTGATGGTGCGGGATGGATCTCGGCCGGAGATCGTGCTGCAGCCAGATTTCTCGGCCGCTCAGGCTCTCTTCAACACTCTGTGGCAGAAGTTACACCTGAGCCTGGGGGAGATAGACGATCTCGGCGATTTCTCCCCTGTCGATTTCACCCTGGTTCTCTTCCCACCCAGCCACTGGCAGGAACGCCCCCCGCTGGCCTACGCCGATGCCCTGGCCATCCTACGGCATCAGACGGGAGAGAAGGAACGCGAGCCGGAGGCTCTGACCCGGCTAGTGGCCTTTCTTGCCGTAGCTGCCGCTCACCGGCTTGATCTGAAGGGAACGCTGGCCCTGGCCTTCGGCGACGCCGTGGCCTATCTAGTCACCGGCATCCCAGCCGGCCTGGGCACCGACTTCGAACGTGGGATGGCTCATCGGATCTTCTGGGGCAAAGGCCGTGCTCAGCCGCCCCTGGGCTCTCCCTTCGACGATCAGGTCTGGCAGTTGGCCCGACCCGGTTTCCGGCGGGTCTACGAGCAGTTCCATACCTGGCAGGAGAACCCCGAGGTCTATACCGTCGCCCGGGAGAAGTGGTATCGGGGCCTGACGGTGGAGATGGGGGTGCGGATGCCCTCGGTGGAGCAATACATCGACAGATAGTGAATGGCAGATAAAAGCCATCAGAGGAGATACTAGAGATGACAGTTGCAGGAAGATCTATTAACGGGGCGCTGGCTGCGCTATCCGTGCGCCCACGGCCCGACTTTGTGGAGACGCTCAGCGTTCGGGACCTGACAGAGCGGAGCCTGGCATACTTGGCCGCTGGGTTCCCCGTTCACTTTCGCGGCCCCGCTGGTACGGGCAAGACCACGTTGGCCCTCCACGTAGCCGCCCAATTAGGGCGCCCAGTGATGCTCGTTGCTGGCGATGAGGAGTTTGCAACCTCAGACCTCATCGGTGGACAGTACGGCTATCGCTACCACAAGGTCATTGACCAGTTTATCCATTCCGTTCTCAAGTACGAGGAGGACTCTACCCAGCGCTGGGTGGATCACCGCCTGACCACCGCATGCCGTGAAGGCTTCACCCTGGTCTACGACGAGTTCACCCGCTCTCGCCCTGAGGCTAACAATGTCCTCCTGGGAGTACTGGAGGAACAGCTGCTCGTTTTGCCCACCATGAGCCGGGAAGATGCGTACGTCAAGGTCCATCCTGATTTCCGGGCCATTTTCACCAGCAACCCCCAGGAGTATGCTGGCGTCCACGAGGCCCAGGATGCCTTGAGCGACAGGCTGGTAACCATTAATCTGGACTATTACGACCGGGAGACGGAGATCGCTATCACCGCCGCCCGTTCTGGTCTGTCGCCAGAGGAAGCGGCTAGGATCGTGGACTTGGTCCGGGAATTCCGAGCCTCGGGAGAGTACGATCAGACCCCCACTCTGCGCGCCTGCATCATGATCGCCCGGGTAAGCGCCATGCAGGACCTACGACCATCGGCCCGGGATTCGCGCTTTGTTGGCATCTGCTTAGACTTGCTGGAGTCAAAGACGGCCTTCACCAGCAAGTCCCGGGAGCATCGTGCTAAGCAGCGTAAGATGCTCCTCAGCTTGATCGAGCATCACTGCGGTAAAGAAAAGGAGCAAGATCGGGATGAAGATTAAGCACAGTAAAGGGATGCGGGAGATCCCCACTATTCAGGGGCTTAACAGCCGCTCTGTGCCGGACAACCGACAACAGGCCGCGACCGAGCTGACCCGCCTGGAGCACGAGAAGGCCCGCCTGGAACGTAATTTGGAAATGTGGATCAATAATCAGAAGAGGACGGAGGGCCGGCTCCGGGAAGTGGAGGAGCGAGTTGCCCTTGTGCAGCAGGTCCTGGCTCCACCAGCCGCCGATGGCTCGACGGAATGCGTCCAAGCCCGCCAATCACTGCGCGCGGAAGGTAATGGCAGCGAAGGCGAGGTCCAGGGCTGGCGGGAGATCACGCTGGAGTACTAAGTACTAGCCGATAGCAGATGAGGGATAGGATAAGAGTTGTCAATCATCGGCAATGAAGCAAAGGAGGCATGACCATGAATGGTGGTGGCTTTGGCGCCCTGCGGCGCATCCGGACATGTGAGCACATCCGCACTGTGCGCTCCATCCCCACGAGCACTGGGCTTAGCGGGGCCGTTTACAGGGATCAGGAAACGGTGCACTTGAGGGTGCAAGAGAAGGGATTGAAAGCTTGGCAGGTTGAGCACAAAAAACGGCGGACCATCCAGCAGTTGTTACACGGCCGCTGAATCGTGGACGTCTGAGGAGGTAGAAATATGTCAGAGAAGAAAAGGGATACGAAACGGGAGGTCACCTTTGATCTGGGCTTCGGCGGCCTATTCAAGGGCCTGGGGAACTTCCTGGACCTGCTCTCGGAGATGGTCGAGACGGGCGAAGAGGAGGTCTCCCGCACCGGGGAGTTCAAGGTCAAGGGGCTAGGCGACAAAACGCGAGGCGTCTACGGCTTTACCGTCCGCACCGGAATCGGAGGCATCCCTCAGGTGGAACACTTCGGCAACATCCGCACCACCGACGAGGGGCCGATGGTGGCTGAGGTGCGAGAGCCACTGGTGGACCTCTTCGACGAAGGGCAGGAGATTGTTGTGGTGGGCGAGTTGCCTGGCGTGGACGAGGAGGAGATCCATATCGAGGTTCAAGATGATATCCTCTCTTTGGAGACTACCGGTGAGCGCAAGTATGCCAAGGAGATCTTGCTCCCTGAGGCAGTGGATGCAGCAACCCTGCGGAAGACGTACAGGAACGGCATCTTGGAGCTGCGGCTGAGGAAGGCGTAACATGGCGCGCACCGTCAAGCACTTCAGCCTGCACCGCATCGGCAGGACGGAACTCCGGGTCGTCGCCGAGATGGAGACCGGGGTTCTCCCCCTTATCCAAGTTGAGGAGGCGGTCATCCGGGGTTATGCCAAACAGGGGCTTTGGCCCTGCCGCTCGGTAACGCTCTTCGTGCTTCAGGACCTGCAGCCCTTGATCCGCCAGCTCCACGCCGAGGCAAATCTCCCACCTGGGGGCATGGGAGCCCTGGATCACCGACCGGTGGTCAACGTCTACGACTTGGCCGTACCAGCCGACTCGCACATCTTTATAAATCAGCAGGCGATGAGAAAAGAAGGCTACTGGGATAATCCGTTGGCCATCCAGGGGCTGCTGTCTCACGAGCATGCGCACCCACTCGCTGAGAACGAGACGACCCGCTCATCACGGTGCTTGGAGGTAGAACTCGCTTGGAAAGATAAAGATATAGAAATATGGGAACGTAAAAACGGGGAGAAACTCGCCACATTCCAGGAGACGGTCCATCGCCTACTCACCTTGCTGGCTGACAAACTGTGCCTCTACGCGCCACGGGAGGTTTTCGCAAACGATGTGGCCATTCGCAGTGGGTTCAGCGACAGTTTGCTCTATCTTGATCGGTGCAATGTGTCAAATGCCAGCCGCAGCGTGGCTGGGCGGGAAGAGCTGCGCCAGCAGTTGCAGCAAAAGGTGACCCGGGGGAACCTTACCCCGGCAGCAGCCGACGTGCTGCTGCTTATCGGCGATATGAAAGGCTACCTGGATTTGGCGCTGGAAGTGGCCCCTTTTTACCGAACGGGACATGAGGCCGAGGCCCAAGGGTTGGAGAGAGTTCTGAAGACGGAGGTGTTTCCCCATCTGGAACCGGAGGTCCCCCGGGCCTACACCACCCTGCGGGAACAGTACGTTGCCCTTAACGCCGACCTGACGCCGGATGAGCTGGTAGCATGGGGAGCAAAGGTGTTAAACATTCTAGCCAAAGCCCTTACTGAGAAAGGATTAATTGTCCAGTATCGTTTGCGGGTGGCCGCTGGCCGAGGAGAGGAGGAATAGCATGCCCGAATCGGAGACCTCGATAGGAAAGTACATGTATTGTGTCATCCGATCTCCAGAGCCCCGTGAGTTCACCACACGCGGTATCGGCGAACGGGGCGACATCGTTCACACCGTTCACTTTAGAAGCCTCGCAGCGGTGGTCAGCGATTCTCCGATCGTCGAGTACGAGCGCAGCCGGCGCAACATGATGGCCCACACCTTGGTGCTGGAAGAGGTAATGAGAGAGTCGCCCATCCTGCCCGTGCGCTTCTGCACGGTAGCTCCCGGCGCGGAGGCCATAGAGAAGATACTGAAGCGACGCTATGGCGAGTTCAACGGCCTCCTCCATGAGATGGCGGGTCGGGTGGAACTGGGCCTGAAGGCCTTCTGGTACGAGGATAGCATCTTCCAGGAAATCGTCGAAGAGAATCCCCTCATCCGCCGCCTGCGCGACAGCCTGATGGGTCGTCCAACTGATGAGACCTATTACGACCGCATCCGTTTGGGAGAGATAGTCGATGCGGCCATGTGGAAGAAGCGGGACGAAGATGCGGAGAAGATCCTCACCCCCTTACGTTCTCTGGTTGACAAGACCCGGACCAATAAGGTGATCACTGACCGGATGGTCCTCAACGCTGCCTTCCTGATGAAGGAGGCTCGCCAAGCGGAGTTCGATGAAGCGGTGAAAAGACTCGATGAGGGGATGGGGAAGAGGCTTATCTTCAAGTATGTCGGCCCTGTCCCGCCCTACAACTTCGTGAACATTGCGGTGACGTGGGAGGATTGACACAGTATGGGCATCTTGCTTGACCTACTGACCATGCCGATCCTCGGGCCCATCCGAGGAGTCATCTGGATCGCCGAGAAGATGAACGAACAAGTGGAGCGAAAGTTGTACGACGAGGAGGCCGTGCACGGGCAGCTCATGGAGCTGGAACTGCACTACGAGATGGGAGAGATCAGCGAAGAAGAGTATCTGGAGGCCGAGGAGGCTCTGCTGGAGAAGCTCAAGCTCATCGAGAAACACAAAGCTAAGGAGGTATAAAACCATGCAAGGGATAGACATTGCGCAGCAGGCCAAGGAAAAACTGGCCCAACTCACCGGGCTCGAGCCCGAGACGGTGTCGGGCCTCATCAAAGATGAGGAGGGCTGGCACGTCGCCGTGGATCTGATCGAGCTGAAGCGCATCCCCGCGGCCACCGACGTGCTGGCTACCTACGAGACCCTGTTGGACGACGAAGGCAACCTGATCCGTTACCAGCGTACCCGGCGCTACTACCGGAGTGAGGTGATGGAGAAAGAAGGATGAACAGTGGTGACAAAGCGGCGAGCATCCGCTGTACCATCGGCCTCTTCTTCAGGCAAGAGGTGGAGATCACCCGGCTAACGCAAGAGATCAACCAGGCGCCCACGCCCGCGGAGAAGGCACCATGGGCCCAGGCTATGATGAAGGCGGTGGACGCGCTCCTGACCTGCGAGGACTACGACGAGGGAACCGTGGATTGTCGCCTGTGCCACAACTTTTCGGAGTTACGCCGGAAGACAGCGACGCTGGTCCTCAAGGCCGGGCAACTGAATAAGCGCTGGCGACAGACGTAAAGGAGGAACGCACTATGCCGGAACGACATATGCCAACTGCCTCTCAGACCACCAACCTAGCCGACATCCTGGAGCGGGTGCTCGATAAGGGCATCGTCATCGCCGGGGACATCACCATCTCCCTGGCGGATGTGGAGCTACTAAACATCAAGCTGCGGCTGCTGGTGGCCTCGGTGGACAAGGCCATAGAGATGGGCATCAACTGGTGGGAGAGCGATCCCTACCTCTCCTCCCAAGCCGGGCAACTGGAGGAGGAGAACCGCCTCCTCCGGGAGCGGCTGGATCGGTTGGAGGCTAGACTGGAGGTGACAACATGATGAGAGCAAACGCGGAAACTAGAAACCTCGGCCCTCCACGGATGGCCGACGCTGACGCTCAGGTGGAGGTGCTCTGCGCCTTCTGCAGCGGCATGGGCAAGGACCCCTTCGGCATTATGTCGCCTCTGGCCACCTGCCAGGTCTGCAGCGGGACGGGACGCCACACCCTGCGGCAACCCACGGCCCCCTGCCCCTTCTGTCAGGGCACTGGCGTGCATCCTGGCTCCCGCAACACCTGCACCACCTGTGGTGGTGTCGGTACAGTGGAGATCCCTGAGGATGCGGTGGCCTGCCCCTGCTGCGGCGGGACTGGGCAGGCTGCAGACGACGTTGACTACATCTGGCCGGACAGTCCCCTGTCCTGTGGTTGTTGCAGGGGCAAAGGTGTCATCTCGGCCGAGCGAGCCAAGAAAGTTGCCACCCGAAAAGAGGCGCCCGCCTGGAAGAAGGCGTGGCCATGGTTCGAGGAAGCTTAACCTGGAGCACTAATGGCATATACCCATTACTGGCGCTGGCGGAGCGCCAAAGGAGGAAGCTTGTGTCTTGGGAAAGAAGGGTCATGGCCCAGTTCGAAGCTGAAGTACGTCGGGCAGAGGCTAAGGCAGCCCGATTGAGGCCCCGGCAGTCCACTCAAGAAACAGCCGATGAAAAGGACTTGCATCTAGCTAAACAACAGCGTCGGCTGGAGGAAGAGAAAAGCCGGTTGGAGGAGGAAGGGAGGAATCTGGAAAAGACGGCCATTCTCAAAAAAGCCAGTCTTCAGCGCCAGATCGAATGGTGTGGGCGTCAGATTACTGCTATAAAACAACAGCGAAAGGAGAATAGAGGCTTCGCCGCAACTTTGGAATACTGAACCGACCAATGTCCATCTGGCATCAGCTAGGAGAAGAGTATGAGGAAAGAAACTGCGAACGTCACAAAGACCCAACCGGCTGAAGAACAAGATTTGCTCCTGCGGGTCGCCGAGGCTCTGTCCAAGGACGTAGGCCGGGGATTGGTCCGTCTGGATCCCCAAGATCTGGAGCGGTTGGGAGTCGAGATCGGCGACATAGCGGAAATCGCCGGGAAGCGGGCCACCGTGGCCCGGGCCATGCCCGCATATGCTGCCCAACGTGGCCAGGATCTCATCCAGATGGATGGCATCCTGCGGGCTAACGCCGGTGCTGGCCTGGACGAGCGGGTGACGGTGCGCCGGGTCGAAGCCCAGCCGGCTCGCGTGGTGGTGCTCAGTCCCATCGAGGGTCTGCGGACCGCACCGGCAGCGGATCAGGTCCGCTACCTGGCACGCCTCTTGGACGGTATTCCCGTAATCGCCGACGACCAGGTACGCGTGGATCTCTTTGGCACCCGCGCCCAGACCTTCACCGTAGCCAAGACCACCCCTGCTGGCCCCGTGCTCATTGGCCCATCAACGACCATCCGCCTCACCGGCGAAGGGACTACAGGAGAACGGGGCGCCATCACTTACGAGGATGTCGGCGGACTGCACCGGGAGATCCGCCGCATCCGAGAGATGATCGAGCTTCCCCTGCGCTACCCGGAGGTCTTCGAGCGGCTGGGTATTGACCCACCCAAAGGGGTGCTCCTCCACGGATCGCCTGGCTGTGGCAAGACCCTAATCGCTCGAGCAGTAGCCCATGAGACCAGCGCCTACTTCCTCCACATTAACGGCCCGGAAGTGATCGACAAATGGTACGGCGCCTCGGAAAAACATCTAAGAGGCCTCTTTGAAGAGGCTGGCCGCCATGCCCCGGCCATCATCTTCATTGATGAGATTGACGCTATTGCCCCCAAGCGAGAGGAGATGAGCGGCGATCGCCAGGTGGAACGCCGTGTGGTCGCCCAGCTTCTGGCCCTGATGGACGGGCTGACGTCCCGGGGCAATGTGATCGTTGTGGCTGCAACAAATATTCCCAACACCCTGGACCCGGCCCTGCGCCGTCCTGGTCGCTTCGACCGCGAGATCGCCATCGGGGTTCCAGACAAGGATAGCCGTCGGGAGGTCCTGGAGATCCACAGCCGGGGCATGCCTCTCGCGGACGATGTAGACCTGGAGAAATTTGCAGCGATTACCCATGGTTTTGTCGGAGCAGATCTAGCCGCCCTCTGCCGCGAGGCGGCCATGAATGCCCTCCGTCGCTTGATGCCCGACATCGACTTCGTCCAGGCCCACATTCCCTATGAGAAACTCATGTCCCTGGAGGTGACGTCCTCCGACTTCCTGAGCGCTCTAGCCGAGGTGGAGCCTTCGGCCATCCGGGAGTTCTTCACCGAGGTGCCCGATGTAGGCTGGGCGGATGTGGGTGGGCTGGAGGAGGTTAAACGGCTGCTCATCGAGGCGGTGGAGTGGCCACTCAAGTATGGTGCACTGTTCGACCAAGCCAAGACCACTCCTCCCAAGGGCATCCTCCTGTATGGTCAGCCTGGCACGGGCAAGACCCTGATAGCCAAGGCCGTGGCCCATGAAAGCGAGGTCAACTTTATAAGCGTCAAAGGACCAGAGCTACTATCTAAATATGTCGGCGAGAGCGAGCGGGGGGTACGAGAGGTATTTAGAAAGGCAAAACAGGCCTCTCCTTGTATCGTGTTCTTCGATGAGCTGGATTCCCTCGCTCCCCGGCGAGATGCTGGCGGCGGAGGTTCCCATGTTGCCGAGCGGGTAGTCAGCCAGTTCCTTGCTGAGATGGATGGCATTGAAGAACTGAAGGGGGTAATGGTATTGGCAGCCACCAACCGCCTGGACATCGTGGACCGGGCCCTCTTGCGTCCCGGTCGTTTTGAAGTGTTGGTGGAGCTCCCCATGCCTAACCAAGAGGCCCGACTGACTATCTTTCAGGTGCACACCCGCGGCAAGCCATTGGCCCCAGACGTAGACTTGGCGGAGCTGGCCGAATGCACCGAGGGTCTGGTGGGTGCCGACATCGAGGGTCTCTGCCGCCAGGCGGCCATGCTGGCCATCCGCGAGTTCCTGGAGGAACAAGGCGGACACGGAGACTCGGAGACACGGGGACGCGGAGACGATCTGCTTGAGATCGGCAGACGGCACTTTGACAAGGCATTGGAAACCAGACAGAGGGAGGAATAACAATGGCTGCGACGTACGTCTATGCTATTATCCCCAGAGGGGACCAGGTGATCTTTAATATGGCCGGAGTGGACAAGAACCACAACGAAGTCTTCGCTATTCCTCATCGCGACCTCGCTGCTGTAGTCAGCTTTAGTTCCATGATGGATTTTCGGGGGCTGAAGCGGGATGAAGCAGTTCGCTATTTGCTGCCCCACCAGCGTGTTGTTGAGGAGCTGATGCAAGAATTTCCTATCCTTCCGGTGGAGTTCGGTACCATCTTACCCGATAGGACCTGGGTGCATCGCCTCCTGGCGCAGGGAGAGGCCCTCTTTTCTAGCACCCTGGAGCAGTTCGCCGGTCGCGTGCAGATGGAGGTGGTGGTCCTCTGGAACCTCCAGGAGGTTTTCCAGGAGATTGGCCGAGAAGAATCCATTGCTCATCTAAAAGCCCAAGTGGCGATTCGGTCTTGTGAAGAAACGGTGGCTGAACGGGTCACAATCGGCCAGATGGTTCAAGCCTCCCTAGAACGTCGCCGTGCCGCCCTGCGAGACCGTCTGTTCCCATCGTTTCGGGACTTGGCCCTGGACCTGGTGGTCAACCCTTTGATGGATGACGGCATGGTGACTAACATGGCCTTGCTGGTGGACGAGGCGGGCCGCAATGCGCTAGACCGGCGGTTGGAAGAGTTGGACGGAGAGTTCGGAGGGCGGCTCCATTTCCGCTGCGTGGGCCCCCTGCCACCCTATAGCTTTGCTACGGTGAAGGTGCAGGTGCCCTCCTTCAAGGCCGTGGGCGAGGCCCGGCGCCGGTTAGGCCTGGGAGAGACCGCCACCTTGGATGAGATCAAGCGAACCTACCGTCGGCTGGCCGGCCAGCTGCACCCCGATCATAACCCTGAGGACCCGGAGGCCGGGGCCCGCATGGCTAAACTGAGCCAGGCCTACGAGCTCCTCGCCGCCTACGCTGAAAGCCGGGCGCTAGAGGCAGAGAACACGGGGCAAGCAGTCTGCCGTTTTGACCGGCAGACGGTGGAGCGGACGTTGCTGATTGCAATCCGACGGCAGGAGGTGGTAGGATAGATGGTCGGGCAAGTACCGTCCTTTCTGGGCAATGAAAGCCTGAAGCTCCTGCTCTTTGGCGGCAAGGGGGGCGTGGGCAAGACCACCGCAGCAGCAGCAGCAGCCCTCTGCTGGGCTGGCCGAGCACCGGAGCGAAAGATCCTCGTCGTCTCCACCGATCCGGCCCACTCCCTCGCCGACAGCTTCGAGCAGCCCATTAGGGATGAGATCAGAGCCATCGCAGGGGTGCCCAACCTCTTCGCCCTGGAGATGGACGCGGGCCGGCGGCTGGAGGATTTCAAGCAACAGCACGGAGAGGTGCTCAAGACCATTGCCGATCGCGGCACCTACTTCGACCGGGAGGACATTGCCGCTTTCTTCGACCTCTCTCTGCCGGGTCTGGACGAATTGATGGCCGTCATCGAGGTGGCCGACATCGTTAGAGAGGGACGGTACGATCTGGTCATCCTGGACACGGCTCCCACAGGGCATACCCTGCGGCTCTTGGCTCTGCCCCAACTGATGGAGGACTGGATCCGCGTCCTGGACCTGATGTTGGAGAAGCACCGCTACATGGCCTCGGTTATTACCCACCGCCGCTACCGCCCCGACGAAACGGACGCCTTTCTGGAGAACATGTCGGCCGACCTGGGCCGCCTGCGCGCCCTCCTAGGCAATGCTAACGTTACCGAATTCGTACCGGTCACCATCCCAGAGGCCATGAGCATCGAGGAGACGGCCAGACTGCTGGAGGCTCTGGAGAGGTTTGGCCTCCGCGTACGAACCGTGGTCGTCAATCGGGTGGTCACCCAAAGGGAATGCCCGTACTGCCAAGCGCGGCGCAAAGGACAGGAACGACACCTGGAGGAAATCAAGGGCCGCTTCTCGGCCTGGAACCTGGTGCTGGTGCCGCTCCTACCCCAGGAGGTGCGGGGGCAGGAGGCCCTGGAGAGGTACACCCAGGCCATGTTGGATCATGAACCGTCGCCCTTACCCCCATACTCCCATCTACCCTTCTCCTGTCCTAACCTTGGGAAAGGAGGCGGGAGGAAAGAGCTTGCCCTGGGGCAGCAGCAACTCATCCTCTTCGGCGGCAAAGGCGGGGTGGGCAAGACCACCGTTGCTGCGGCCACGGCCATCCATCTGGCGGGAGGGAGGGAGCGGAAAAAGATCCTGCTCTTCTCCACCGATCCGGCCCACTCCCTATCGGACAGTTTGGACCAGGAGATTGGCAACCAGGTCACACCTGTCGCCGGCGCGGAGGGGCTCTTCGCCTTGGAGATGGAGGCCACGGAGCTGTTGGAGGAACTGAAGCAAGAGTACTCAGCCGAGATAGATGAGGTCTTTGACGCTTCACTCGGTGGCTCCTTCGACGCACCGTTCGACCGGGCAGTCATGGAGGAACTCATCTCCATGACTCCGCCGGGCCTGGATGAGTTGATGGCCCTGATGAAGATCATGGACTTCATGGAGGAAGGGAGGTTCGACTGCTACATCCTGGACCTGGCTCCCACGGGGCACGCTCTGCGCTTCCTGGAGATGCCAGGCATGGTGCGGCAATGGTTCATCACCTTCTTCAGGCTGCTCTTGAAGTATCAGGGGGTGGTACGGCTGACCCAGGTGGCCGCGTCGTTGCGGGATAAATCGAAGCAACTGCGGCGGGTGGAACAACTGCTGGCCAATGCCGAGCGCTGCCAGTTCATTGCCGTGACTGTCCCCGAGGCCATGGCCGTCTTGGAGACGGGCCGTTTCCTGCATCGCCTGGCCGACCTCTCCATCGCCTGTCGGTGGATGGTGATCAACATGGTGGTGCCTCCGACCGAATGTGCCTTTTGCGCCACGATGCGGGATGAGCAGCAGCAGCACCTGGAGGAGTTAGGCGCTCTCGCCCCTGGCCTGATCCAGGTACCTCTCTTCCCCCACGAGATCAAGGGCATCGCGGGGTTGGACAAGATAACCAGGGCAATCTACGGAGACACCAATGGACGAGACAACTTGACAGTTAATAGAATATCTTGAATGGAGGTCGATGAACATTTCAGATCGCCAGATAGCGAAGAGCATTAGGGAAACCAGAAGCGAGGCCCTTGCCGATTTACAGAGTAATCAGAGCCGAATCAACTCAACTGAGAGTAAGGAGGAGGTCCGGCAGGAAATAGAGACTATTAGAAAAAAAATTACTGACAATGAGAGAATTTCAAGACGAGTTAAAGCATCTACTAGCAAGGCGGAAAAAATACAAGGTCCTCCAATTGAGGATAAAGTCAATATCTCAAGTGAAACAGAGCACAGGAGCTACGCCTATTACGTCTACAGCATCATAAGGGGCGATAGCAGTCAGCCCATTGAGGAGTTGCCAGAGGAAGGTATAGACCCGGCCTATCCAGTATATGTGCTGCCCTACCATGGTATCCAGGCCATTGTGAGTAAGGTGTCACTGGGGGAGTTTGGCCAGGAGGAGTTGGAAGCCAACATAGATGATATGAAATGGGTGGAGGACAAGGTCCACGCGCACCAGAGCATCCTCGAGAAGGTGTTGGCCAACCGCACTCTTATCCCGATGAGGTTCTGTGCTATCTATCGGAGCAAGAGCCACCTGCAGGAGATGCTGGCTCAGCACTATGATGGTTTTGTTGCGTCATTGGCGCGAGTGGAGGGCAAACAGGAATGGGGGGTCAAGATCTACTGTGACAGTGAGGCCTTGGCCAAGCAGATTGAAGAGACCAGCGACAGGGTAAAAGATCTCAAAGCGGAGATGGACAGTAAGTCAAGTGGCGCAGCGTACTTCTTAAAGAAAAAACTGGAAGAGACCGTCGCCCAAGAGATGGACAGCGTTAGTGACGACTACGCTCAACGCAGTCACGATCGTCTGGCAAACTATGCGAAAGAATTCACCGTCAATCCCTTGCAAAGCAAAGAGATCACCGGCAAGAAGGAAAGGATGCTCCTCAACGGTGCTTACCTGGTAACCGAGGAAGAAGTCCCGGCCTTTCGAGCAGAGTTTGAAAGCCTGGGAAAGGAGTACGGCAACCTGGGATTTAGTTACGAGATGACGGGCCCCTGGCCGCCCTACAACTTTGTAACCATCGACTTTGCGAGGGGGCTTCCCGATGAGTGACTTGGTGGCTAAGGAAAAGGAGTTCACCCTGTTGGATCTTCTGGACCGCATCCTTACTAAAGGAGTTATCCTGTGGGGTGATATTACCATCTCTGTAGCCGACGTGGACCTGGTCTACGCAGGCCTGAAGGTGCTTCTGAGTTCAGTGGAAACGGCCGACCGCATGCGGAAGAACAGTAGTTCAACCGATGCTGAAAGGGGAACATGAGCCATGATCTATTTGTATGCTATCACTGACCGACCCAAAATTCCTGTGCCCGCAGAGCCCGGCTTGGAAGGGGCTCCAATCGAAAGCATCCCTTACCGTAGGATCGCCGCGGTAGTCAGTCCTCTTAGTACGGGTACGGTAAGGGTGTCGCCAGGGGAGACCAACCTGTGGCGGCATGAGGCGGTCGTGGAGGCTTTGATGGTAGATCGTGCTGTCCTCC
>Ga0257136_1000022_pt1 | contig 15145 bp, 10 predicted proteins | sample saktaT_18_FD_193542 | JGI IMG/M metagenome (GOLD analysis project Ga0257136, IMG submission 193542) | Metatranscriptome of saline water microbial communities from Sakinaw Lake, British Columbia, Canada - sak_2010_1_5_45m (Metagenome... | ecosystem: Environmental > Aquatic > Non-marine Saline and...
CGGTGATGTGCTCAAGCTGGGCGGTACGTTTGTTACCAGACAGCGTGGCACCCAATCATATTCGAATCACGACATCGACAGCGGCCTTGATGGTCTCCACGAAAGAGACATGCCCCGGTATGTCTATGTGCTGGTGACCGATGATTCACCGGAAGATGAACGAAACGGTGCACGGGTCTATGACATCAAGGCGATTGTTGATGGTAAGGAAGCCGATCTTCCCGTGCGGTCATTCACCATCAGTAATGTACTGCAGCAGCAGAAGTTCTCTGATGGGAAGTGGCAGGGAGAGTATCAGTTCAGAAATTACTACCGTGACAAGGGAGAATATCAGGCATACATTCCCGAGAATGTCGAGGATATTCAATATTCGGGAGGTTCATGGATTCTGGGGTTGCTCGATGCAGCCGCGCTTCGACAATTCTTCGAAAAGGGCCCGACAGGTGTTCTGGGCTATGTGAATCTTTGGGATTCAGAGAATCCCGAAGATCCTGCGGGACGGCAGTTTAAGGCCGATTTCTCCCAGGGGTATGTTGATGTCCGTGGCACCGATGTTCTCATATACGAATATCTCGTGCCTGCGGGGGCGCGTTCGCTCTCATTCAACGTCCTCTGTGCGAATGACTACTGCCTTGACATAGTTGCCGCCATTCCATCGAGGAAGCAGGATGCGCCGCCGGCTTGGGAGACCCAGCCGGGTACGGAGGCATGGTCCGGTAACTGGAGTCCTATTTACGACAAACGGCACTGTAAAAAAGCTCCCGGCAATGTTGGGGATTTCTCAAATACCGGGTGGGTCAATATCAAGTATAATCGTCTGACCGGTATGAACGTATATGGTCTGAACATGGAGCTTACCTGGCGTGGTTTGTTCGTACGGGCCGAGGTCAACGAGTACAATGCCAAGTGGTCGTATCCGATTCACGAATATCTGAAGGGGGAGAAGAACGAAGACACCAGCGCACGGGCATGGTTTGTCAATTTTGAGAAAGATTTTGGCAAGTGGAGTTTCGGAGGTGAAGTCTTCAACTATCCCAACGAGTACATGCAGTACTGGGCTCCCATCGACGATAATGATGACAATAATCTGTATGTTGGCGGTGGTGAATATCCCGGAATGAATGTCGACTGGGATCGTGCTCCCTCAAATCAGCATATCGACACCTACTTCAGCGGACAACCGTATCTTACCTACTACTTTGACAGCATCAGCTTTGGTGATGACTTCAACCATAACGGTATTATAGACGAACGGGAAAACGATGATGCGGCCGATTTGCCCTACGACCGGGATTCAAAAGGTCAGCACTACTTCCTGAAGTTAAAACCACGTGACCTTACCTTGCTGTCACTCGGTCACTATGATATCAATCAGGAATATCAGGAGGGGAGAAACCTGACTGATTATGTCAAGGCCGAGCACATGCAGCGCCTGTCCTCGTTCTTCGAGTTTGGGCTCTTTCACCGGACGGAACGGGTCAAGGACAACTACAAGTCCAACAAGTGGTACAGCCAGTACTGGGGACCCTCGGGACGATTCAACAATCTCGCTTACAATAACAGTTGGTCGAATTCGTCCATGGTAAAGACGCTCATTACGCCTATTCCCAACCTGAATATTATTAATAATTTCAGCTATAATTCAGTCTATCGTATCGGGGACATGACAACCATCGAAGGTTCGACAATGCAGGAGACCTTGAAGGCTCCGCGAGATATTATCAGCGCGTCCACAATCCATAAGATCGACTATACATTCAGGCTGGCTGATTTCCGGCTGCTGCCCGATGTTTTCTGGCATGGTTTCCGGCTGATGCGCGAGAAACGCATCAAGGAATTCAGGATCCAGCCACAGTTCAAGTATGTAAGTGGACACTATACCGCTGATTTGATATCCCGCAATAATGGTGGTCATAGTTATAACTACTATCCGATTCTTAGGTTTGATTACAAAGTTGCGCCGAAAACAGATTTAAGATTTGCCATGCAGGGGTTTCCTGGTTTCATGGAAAAGAGGAGAAGCTCCGGCGACAGGCTTCATGATGAAGATAGACGGAGAATGTTCTTTGGCTTTGAAACACGGACGCTTTACCAGGGATTTAATCTTCTTGTCACAACCGGTATGAGAAGGGATAAGAGGCAGTGGGTTGAGAGTTTTGGCAGGAAAGAGATTGGTAATACTGTCTATTCCATTGAGATTAGATGTGAGGCTGCAAGATAAACTTATCGATCGGGATGGTATAATGGTAAAGAAGAGAAAAATAATCGCATACACTGCTCTGATGGTGGTGATGCTCATGAGTTCTTCTGGGACTGCTCTCGGACAACTCCTGTTTAAACCGGAGATGGAAGTAGAGAATTATGCCCGTACCGGATATAACCTGTACGGTCGTACCCAGATATCAAGGTCCTCGAACCCGCGATACGATGAGTTCGGGAACTATATCATGAGTGGTGTTTCGATCTTCAAGTGGGACGAACAAAAGATAAATTCGAAACACCAGAATCATGGTGAGACGTACAGTGAAATAGACAAGATGAATCCTGTCGATGAAAATGAGTTTTTCCATTTTTATCTCGACGATCTTGTCGTGTTGAGTGAGAGCAACGTCAACTTTTCCTCTCGGTTCATTGTTGGGAATGAGATTCGCGTTAAGTTCTCCCCGCTCACGGTCGATATGAACGCGCTGAACGGGATTCGGTGGGACTTTAACTTCGCCAATAATGATATGACGCTCATAGCATCCCGTGCGGACCTGCCCTTATGGTTTTCACTCGATTCTGCAAACATATACAGTAAGAAACGTTTGCTGCCGGTCTATTTAACCGGTGCTCACGTCGAGCGTAAGATCGGAATATTCAACGTTGCCGCGAATTATGTCAATACGTACAAGACGGACAGTTCTCAGTCACGGGGGGCGAACTCGATCACGGGAACTATCGCTCATGATTATCATCTTCCCAAACCGCAACAGTTGGTTGTCAAGGTCGAAGATGGTAGCCGGTTCGACGCCGGCGGTCCGAAAATTTATGAAATCTTTCCAGTCGTGAACGGGGTAAAGAGGCCTGAGCTCATGATCGGCGTTTCGCAGGGTAATTGGAAGGAAGATATTTCGTTGGTGCGGCAGAAAAACAATCCAAACTATGAATTATATACGACGCGGTATTTCATCGAGCCGATGCGGGTACCGGATTTCTACGAATTCAATAATCTCGACAAAGCGACCCCGCTTGAGAAACAATCACCGAATATTCTGGCGCGGCGGTACAACACCGACCCGAATGTTACGCCGATGATTGATTTCAAAACGATTCGCGGTAATGACGCGGGCAATCCGTATCTCGAGTGTAATGGCGAGGACTACCTGCTCTTCTGGTTCCAAATCCCTCAGGACGAGGACATCAGTGAAGTCAAATTCAGGGCGCTGGTCTCGAATAATTATATCATCAGTTGTTCCGAAGTGTATGAGAACGTGCAGAGCGACTTCAATACCGCGGCACTCGGCCAGGTGAATGCTACCTATTTCGATGCGGTTCTCTATTCGAAGGGAGATGTGAAGGACGGTTCGAATCTGGGATGGGTTGAATTTGAGCATGGAAATGCGACTGCGAATATGCTCATGAGTTTCAGGCTTGATACGCAGATCAAAGGCTTTAAGCTTGTTACCGAGTACAGCCGTAACATGAAGTTCAGGCAGTATTCCAGTAATAAAGCTAAAAAATTCAGGGATGATGCTGAGGCGTACTACATAAACTTGCAGAAAGAGTTTGGTGATTTCTCCCTGGGTGCCGAGTACTTCAAGCTCGATCCGGATTACTCGACAAACTTCAAGAATGTTGATCGTACTTACCAGGATATCGGTCAGTCGTGGAGTGAATGGTTTACGAGCGATCCGACACAGCGCGGCAACTCGTTTGCATCGTCACAGCCCCAGGAGTTCATGAACCTGACTGAGGTTATCGATACTGTCGATGATAACGACGATAAAGACCGGTATCCCGACTGGCACATCTACGGTGGTGTCAGGGACACGAACGGTATCTTTCCCGGACTCGATAAGAATGGCAACAATCGGCCGGATACCAATGAAAATGATAACCTGATACCTGACTATGTTGAGCCTTTTTTCCTGTATGACGTTGATCCCGACGAATACGATTACGGGTTAGATTTAAATAATAACAGTACCATTGATGTCAGGGAAAATGATGATAAGCCGGATTATCCCTATGATTTGAACAGGAAGGGCTATCATGTTTTCGGTTCATACGGCGGTGAGATCGGTTGGAAGGGAACGGTTGGATTTGTTAACTTCCATAAGGTCGCCGGCGGTGGAGAGACGGATGTCAGATACGGATCGGTCGAATACAATAAGTTTATACCTTTCTTTGCCAATGTGAGATTTGCAACAATGGCAAAGAAGGTAAACGACTCCATCCAGGATGACATCTTTAAGGTCGCACGTCAGTTGTCGACAACGCTCATTGACTCCACTACGTATGCCTATAATATGTATGATGATGCCGCGAACAAGATATTTATTGATATCATGACTGAAAAGTACTACGATCCCCTGAAGTATCGCGACAGCTGGGTGAGCAAGACGTACTTTGAGACGAATCTGTTCAGAATTCCGAATTTAACCATCGGAATGAAACTGAAATATGATATCAATCATCAGAATGAAACGTCGATTCAGAACAAGAACGATATTATTGATCGGACGCAAATTTATCGTGCCGAGTACAAGTACTATTTAGGAAAGCTCTTAATCCAGCCTCAGATGAAGTTCCTGAATCGTAAGTATACCAATGGAGATGGATATGAGCGGATATTCCATGAGCAGTACTTTTACCCAATTCTGAAGATGGAATACCCGCTGACGTTAAATACGACTTTCAGGGCGGGAGCTCAAGGGATGCCCGGTCTCCATGCGACAGTCAGGAATTTGATGAACGATCAACTCGACTACGATACGAAGAATTATGTGCTCATGTTATCGAATAAATCGTTTTATAGCGGTTATGACTTTTCGCTTAATTTTGGCTTCAAAAACACCTGGCAGCAATATAATGGCTTCGCCCGCCAGGCATACAATAGAACGGAAAAGGTCTATTTTGTCAGGCTGATTGTTGGTCTTGAGCCGATTTCGTAATACAACTGTTGAGACCCTTTACGATTGAAAGGTTGTGATGGAGCGATGAATATCGGGTATATTTTCCTAATCATTATGGCAGGTGCTGCATATTTCGTCTCCAATATACCGACTCCTGATCAGATGATGGCGGATTTCAAAGCTGCACAGAAATTCTATACGTCATACGCATATGATCAGGCACTTGAGAAGTATGAAGAGGTTGGTCAGGTGGAGAGTCGTTTCCTTGATGAAGACAAGGTTATTGTCGAATTCAGTGATATGCAGCTTCGAATTAAGGATGCGACGCTGTATCAGTCGGGAAACTGCTATTACAAGATGGCTGAGCAGGAAGTTCAGAATACTAAAGAAGATCAGCAGCTGGAAGAAGAAAAGGAGAAGGCCCAACGCCTTGCCCTTGAATATGTCCAGAAGGGAGCTGAGTTCTTTGACAGAACCCAGGAATATTCCATTAATGATGAGCTCAAGGTGCTTTCCCAGAAACGCATCATCGATACTTGGTATCTCATAAATAACTATGAGAATGTGATTGTCGAGGGTCGTGAGCTTATCGAAAAATACCCGGAAAATTTCTATGTCCAAGATGCGCTTTACAATATTGGATGGGCGTACTATGACACGAAGCGATTCGATGAGAGCATCCAGACATTCAATGAGCTCATCACACGGTTCCCAACCGGAACAAAATCCGATAGGGCGCTCTTTCAGATTGGTGAATCATACTTTGATCAGGGACGCTATAGTGAAGCGGCGGATTACTATCGTCGGTTAGTGACAAAGATGCGTATAGACGAGCTGACCGACTTGGAAATCCAGAAAATCCAGCGTGATAAACTGGCAGGATTGACTGATGAGACGGCGCTTGACCTCGCGGCTAAAGCGGCATTGAAGGTTGGGGCCTGTTTTGGAAATGCCGGTCAGTACGATGAGGCGTCCGCCTCGTACAAGAGAATTGCCTCGCTGTTCAAATACGATAAGAACCTCATTTACGAGGCATACACGCGTTTGGCGAACATGTACTATGACAAGGGTGATTTCGATGCTTCGATCCGGGCGTATCGCGATGCGATTGATGAGGTGTCCGATAAGATACTTGCGGCGAAAATGCAGGTACTGATTTGTCAGAGGTACTTTAATGAAGAGTACTATGATGAATCGATAACAGAGTATCAGCACTATATCAATTCATATAGCGATGTTGCTTTCCGTGCCGGTTTCGACCTTGACGAAGCCTTTTTCGGGCTTGGACGGTCATACTATGAGTTGGGCGCTCGTATGCTTCATGAGGAACAGGAATCGCTTGGTAAGGAAAACCTTGAACAAGCTGTTAACACCTACAAGCGCATCTTCAAGGATTTCCCGGCGACAAAACTGACAGAGCGGATCAATTTCTACATGGCAATGGCCTATCAGGAAACCGGTGAAGCAGAAAAGATACGGATAGCGATAAAGGGATATGGCGATATTCTGCAAGTGAATTCACAGTCATACTTTAAGCAGTACTGCTATATGAAGATGGCGCGTGCCTACAAAGACCTGGAGGAGTATGACAATTCACTACCGTACTACCAGAGTCTGATCGATGAATTTCCCGAGAGCGAGATGGTTGATGGCGTGTACTTCGAGATGGGTATGACCATGCGGGCCAAGGAAGATGAGATGGGTTCCATCCAGTACTTCAAAAATGTTTCCCGCAAGATCGATAATGATAAAAGTAACGATCAGCTCTTCACGACTGCCCGTCTTTTGATGGCGCAAACACTTCTTAGTGCAGGGCAGGATCAACAGGTTATCGATGTTATTTCCTATGCTGTCGAAGACACGAGTGTGGTCGAGAACCTTTATCGTCTTTCGCAGTTATACCTGCTTCGAGGCAACGCACGCCGTAGCTTGGAGCAGTTCGAAGAAGCCATTGAAGATTATTCTCGAGCATATGATTGTGATCAGCCGCAGACACGTCAGATGGCATCGGTTCAGCGGGCCGGCATCTACATTGAACAAGAGCAGTTTGCCCGTGCCGAACGTGACTTGAAAGAGCTGATGAACAGTGATGATGAAAACATCAGGCGGAGCGCTCAGATGCGGCTTGCGGTCATCAGTGTACGTTTGGGGAATAGTGAACAGGCGATTCGGACATATCTTGACCTCTACAACACGACCGACGATATTGATGAAAAACTGGGTTTTTTGCGAAACCTGATCCAGTTAAATTCACAGAGTTCTGATGGGGAGGGGTTGCGGAAGTATGCAACGATGATGATCGAGACGCCTATTTCAGATGGAAAGAAGCCGGCAGGTCAGAACTTCTTCTACCGCGAGGAAGCCTACTACTTTATTGCAAACTCCTATGAAACCGAGGAACGATACCAGGAGGCCAAAGACTTCTACGTCAAGGGCTATGAAACATTCCCCAATTCATACTTCTCGAGCGATATGCTGATCAAGGTTGGTGTTCTGTATCTCACGAAGCTGACTGATCAGCCGAATGCGCTTGACGAGGCTTCGTTGTATTTCGAGGATTACATCAAGAAATTCCCTGATTCTGGGCACACGGAGATGGCGCACTACTACCTCGGATTCTGCTATCACAATGGCAGACGATTTGCCGATGCGATCAAAACGTTTCAGTCATTTGCACAGAAATATCCACGTTCGGAATTCACTCCCGAAGCGATTTTCTACTACTCCGATGGGCTCTATAATATTGGGAGTTTGAATGAGTCAATCGAGGGAATGGATCTCTTGATCTCTCGGTATCCCAATCATGAGAAAGCCGCTGAGGCATATTATACCAAGGGCTGGGCATACCTTGATCTCGAGCGAGAAGATGATGCGATTCAGTCCTTCCAGGATCTGGTTAACAAGTATCCCAAAAACGAGTATGCTTCCACCGCACTGTTTAGTATCGCGGATTATTACTACAATAAACAGGAATATGAACGAGCTATTGAAGTCTATCAGCAAGTTATAGATATGTATCCTGATACCGAAGTTGCGGAGAAGGTTCCGGAGACTCTCAAGGACCTGAACGAAACGGTTGCGTATCTCGATTTTGAAAAAGCCTGGAGTATCTTTTCCCAAGCGAGGGATACCGAGGATCTCAATCTATATCGTCAGGCCGCGGAAATGTTCCAGGCAATTGTTGATAAATATCCCAATACTGAGAGTGAAATCGGCGCGTATTCGAATATGGGTATTTGTTTTGAGGCCATGAGTCGGTGGCGCGATGCCATTGAAGCATACGACAAGATTATTATGAAGTGGGAAGAAGGCGCGGAGGTGAGTGACGAGGCTGCAACCTTCGCACGTATGCATAAAGATTATATCGTTGCAAACATGTTATAAGAAAGCCCAGAAATATACTTATGCAAGGAGGAAGCAAAGTTGAAAATTATTAAGGCTCTTGGTATCGCGGGACTCTCGCTACTAGTGCTTCTGAAACCGATGGGAAGCGTATTTGCTCAGGATGAAGAGAGTTTTGTGCGACGATCATTAACTTCCAAAAAAGATGCGATTGTACTTTCGGTCATATATCCTGGCCTTGGTCAGATGACTGCAGGGCAGAAGTACAAAGGCATCAGCCTCTTTGTCGGCGAAACAGTGTCGTTGCTTTTTGCGATCAATTCTCATGAAAACTATAATACGAAGCAGAAAGTGTACGACAAAGACTTCAATGAGTACAATCAACTGGTGAATGGTGGTTCTTTTATCAATGCGAAATCCCAGTATGAAGATCTAAAAGACCGTAACGATGAACTAGATAATCTCCATACCATTCGAAATACTGCGTTAATTGCTGCTGCAGCAGTTTATGCATACAACATTATTGACTCGGTATTCTTTTCACCAACGACTGGTGAAGGTGAAAGAGTGAACCGTGACAGCAATAGAGTGGTTGTCAGGTCCGCTTTTATTGACAGGAATCCAAGCATAATTTTATCAAAACGTTTTTAATGGAAGGAGATAGTGTAGGTGAAAAAACTATTATGGATAGTACTGCCGACTCTTTTGATGATGGTGGCGTACAGTTGTAGCAAAGATCATGAAGCTCCAACATTCAGTAAATTTAACGTTGCGAAAAAACCGACAAATGTCGAAGCTTCCTATGTTTTAGCAACTGACGCTGTCAATGTAACGTGGGATTTGAGTGATGAGACGAATGTTGTCGACTACATCGTCTACGTCTCGGACACGAGCGACTTCGATCTCGGTGAGATAAAGAACGAAAAATCAATTCATAGCACGAATAAGATTTATGTTTTTGATGTAGCCAAGTATTTACCAGCGGACGTTGATTCAACAATTTTGTATTTTTCCGTATCAGCGGTGTATAAGAACGATTCACTGAGCAATTTTATCGGTCCGCGTTCTGATAACGCCGATAGCTCAATGATCAAGAGGGTTGAATAGTAAATAAAAATCATAGTGAAAGGAGTGGTTAAGAATGAATTTGGTACAATTGTTTAATTCTGGTGGCCCCCTGATGTATGCGTTGCTGTTAGCGGCGGTTATGGGTATCGCGGTGATATTCGAGAGGTTTATTGTGCTTCATCGCATTCCAACAGCGAAAAGTGCCGAAAAACAACTCGAATTGGTGGAAGAAGCATTAACGGCAGGCGGTCTTGAGGAGTGTGCAAAAGTAGTCGCGAAAGGAAAAGGTGTTCTCAACTACGTTTTTGCGCGGCTCTTAAAAAGATATGACACACTGGTGATTGAAAAGAAAGATCTCGAAAAGGCACGTAAAATTACCGGGTCAGAGAGAGCCGAATTCGATTCGGTGACCAAGTTCCTCATGGCTCAGTCCGAGTTGACCGAGTTCAAGGATGAAATGCATATTACCATCGACGATGCCTCGAGAACATATGTTTCTCGTTTTCTCTCGATTCTCGATACGGTCGGTAATGTCGCGCCTCTCCTAGGTCTTCTCGGTACCATTTTAGGTATGATTATTGCCTTTGAATCAATCGCTAAGTCAGGTACTGGTGACCCGAAAATCGTGGCTGATGGTATTTCGCAGGCACTCATTACGACGGCGACAGGATTGATTATTGCCGTACCGGCCATCGTGTTTTATCGCTACCTCGGTCATCGTGCAGACATGGCACGGTCCCAGGTGGAAATATACGCCATGGCATTTTCAAATACCCTATTGGCCTTATTGGAACAAGAATAATTTGATCTTTGGGAGATGAGTTCTCAAATGGCAAGAAAAGCTATCAGAAAATCAATCATGAAACCGGGAAAAGTTGAGCTTACTCCTCTAATTGACTGTATTTTTCTCCTGTTGATATTTTTCATGGTGACCACCGTTTTCATTGATATTAAGGGGTTGGTCATAGATTTGCCCGGTGCTGCTGAAGCACAGGATGAACAACAGCAAAAGAAAGATGTCAACATTAATGTGACAGCGGCCGGCGAATACAGTGTTGCAGGAGATCCTGTTACTGCAACAGGTCTTGCAATGGCTATACGGGGTGCCATGGATGAATTTAAAAACAGAGCTGTAATTATCCAGGGAGATCCCGAAGTCGAGCACCGGTACATCGTCTATGCAATGGACATGGCGGTCAGTCAGGGAGCTGAACAGATGGCGTTCGCCATTGAAGAAAAACAGTAATAAATGTAAATTAATGGAGAAAAAATGGCTATTGGAGGAGAAGAATCGGTACTGCAAGAACATGAGATGAATATTACGCCATTGATCGACTGTGTCTTTCTGCTGCTGATCTTTTTCATGGTTACGACGGTATTTAAGAATCCTGCTCAGCTGAAAATGGAACTACCGTTCGTTGATAATCCTCAGCAACTTGACAAGCGACAGCTTGTGTGCGAGCTTGATGAAGATGGCAACATCGCCTTGAACGGTAAAGTCGTTCTCATGGAATCTTTTGATGCCTACCTTGCACAGGAAAAAAAGACAACAGGTAACAACTCCCTCTTGATCAAGGCGGATGTTGCCGCAAAGCATGGTAAGGTACTCCAGCTCATGAAAATTGCGAGATCAGTTCAAATCGAAACAATTGCAATGGCTGTTGAAAGTAAAGAAAAAGAGTAATTAATTACAACGTTAAAGGGGTGGTCATTAATGGCACAAGATACTATTTCAAAACGGTTTAAGGGGCCTTCTGATGCCATTGATATGGAGAGGCTCGAAAAGGAAACCCAGAAACTTCTCTTTCTCGGGCTGGTGGTTGCTGTATCGTTCCATGCAGCAATCGGTTCCTACTTCATGTTCAGGAAAACCGAAGTTAAGGTAGTAAAGCCACCAACGATGGAACTTGTTATTCGTCGGCCGAGGATGACGAAACCCTTTGAGTTCAAGAAGCAGCGTATAAAGCAGCGTGAATACAAGAAGAAAGAGATTGTCCAGCGAAAACCAACCGCTGAAATCAAAACGAAATCGCTGCAGGCGAATATTATGGGTACAGTTGCATCGTATGATTTCGATACGTCCATGGAAATTGATGCCGGAAATGCCGTGTTTATTCCCGAGGGGCTCGATATCGAAATGACTGCATCCCGTGAGCCTGAGAAGCAAATCTCGATGAAAGAAGAGATGATTTCACTCGACGATCTTGATACGGGTCAGTTCAAGGCAATGATCATCCAGGATCCCAATGACAAGCAGAGTGTCAAGGGATTCATTTACATTGCTACATTGTGGGGTGCACAGCTTGAACCGGCGTTCAAACGAGCGGTGATTCACCTGTCGGATGCGGTGAATCGCTACACGAATATTAAATCCAAGATTGACAAACATCTTTTCGTTGACTCGCGGAGATTGTTTGATACACCCTTTGTTTTCCTGTGTGTCGATGAAATATTTGAGCTTACTGAGATCGAAGCGAGAAACTTTGGTGATTATCTGCGGAGAGGAGGATTTGCGGTTCTTGACAACGGTACACCAACGAGCGAGTATGGCGGTGCTGAGGCATCACTGAAGCAGATGCTCCGTTATTCGCTCGGTAACGATGCTAAGTTCCTCCCCATCCCGAATAACCATCCCGTGTATCATTGTTTCCATGATTTTAATGATGGACCGCCGCACGGTTCAGAGATTGACTACTCGATGGTTGTCAATCCGAACCTGACGACTTACAAGAATCGGGGAACAATGGCAAAACAGGTTCTCTACCTGGAAGGCATCTGGCTTGAGGACAGGCTTGTCGCGATTTACTCAGATAAGGGATATGCGAAGAAATGGGCTGAAACTACCAATAATGAGCCCCAGCTCAAGATGGGTGTCAACATGGTAGTTTTTGCACTCACCCAGGAGGGGAGTATAGCGCAACAGAAGATGGATTTCTTCTCTGCCGTTCAGTAATGAAAAAATCGATAATTTTAACTGTAGAGATATCATGAATACCATATGATATTAAATATGGTCGATACATCATTATTTTGATTTATTATTCACCTGAAGGGTGCGTGATAAACGGTTATGAAAGAGGAAAAAAAATCTATACGGTTTAAGGGACCTTCTGATGCCATCGACATGGAGAGGCTCGAGAAGGAGACCCAGAAGCTTCTTTTTCTCGGGCTGGTGGTTGCCGTATCGTTTCATGCGGCAATCGGTTCCTACTTTATGTTTAGGAAGACAGAAGTCAAGGTGGTAAAACCACCGACCATGGAACTTGTTATTCGTCGGCCGAGGATGACGAAACCCTTTGAGTTCAAGAAGCAGCGTATAAAGCAGCGTGAATACAAGAAGAAAGAGATTGTCCAGCGGAAACCAACCGCTGAAATCAAAACTAAATCGTTGCAGGCGAACATTATGGGTACAGTTGCATCATATGATTTAGACACTTCCATGGAAATCGATGCCGGCGGTATGTTTTTCATTCCCGAGGGTATCGACATTGATCTCACCGCGACGAGAGAGCCCGAAAAACAAATCTCGATGAAAGAAGAGATGATTTCACTCGAAGATCTCGATACGGGGCAGTACAAGGCAATGATTATCCAGGATCCGAATGACAAAAAGAGTGTCAAGGGATTCATCTATATTTCCACATTATGGGGCGCACAGCTTGAACCGGCGTTCAAGCGAGCGGTGATTCACCTTTCGGATGCGGTAAACCGTTACACGAACATCAAGTCCAAGGTGGACAAACACCTTTTCATCGATTCAAGGAGACTTTTTGATACACCCTTTGTTTTTCTCAGTGTTACTGAGGCTTTTGAATTAACTGAAATCGAGGCGAGAAATTTTGGTGAATACCTCAGGAAGGGAGGATTTGCAGTTCTTGATAACGGAAATCCGACCAACGAGTTTGCTGCGGCAGAAGCATCGCTGAGAAAAATGTTTCGTGATTCCCTTGGGAACGATGCAAAGTTCCTTCCGATCCCTAATAATAGTCCCGTATATCATTGTTTCTTTGATTTTGATGAAGGGCCGCCGCAGGGATCGGAAGTGGAGACAGTCATGGTTGCAACTGTCCATTCGTACAATAAATCAACCATATCGAAACAGGTGCTCTACTTGGAAGGCATATGGCTTAATGACAGGTTGGTAGCAATATATTCGGATAAAGGTTATTCCTTAAAGTGGAATGCTACCTATAACAATGAACCGCAGCTGAAAATGGGTGTAAACATGGTTGTGTTTGCCCTGACACAGGAAGGTAGCATTGCACAACAAAAGATGGATTTCTTCTCTTCAACAGGATATTGATGGTTAATAACTTGATCTAACACAAACAATTAAATTGAGGTGGGATCTGATATGTCCTTAAGTTTCAAACAAAAAATCGTACTATCGCTGTTGATTGTGTTACCTGTGCTCGTTGCCGCCGGATGTTTGCTCTATCCTCCAGAAATTCGCTATGCTTCGTATCTTGTCCCTGTACTTTCCGGGGATGATCCAGCATATTCCATTGATGAGGAAACGAATGCCTTCGTGTTTGATATCGGTGGTTCGAGCATTGAAGTAAGGTATATGGACGAAAAAGAATTAAACGCTTTGTTCCCCGAAGAATCATCGCAGGGCGTTTATTCGACAAATCCCTATACGTACGGAAACTGGGTCGATCCTGATCTTGGGTACACCCCCAACAGGTTCAGCGTTTTTGAAGTAACGCTCATCAACAGGACGTTTGCGAAGATGAGGCTCGATCCCGTTGAAGCGATTCTCTTAACCAACCTCGGCGAGATGTACCATTCGTATACGTTCAGTGTCGCAGCGGCAAAATTCGGCAATAGTTTTGAAAACTATTATCGGGCAATACGCGGACTATCCGGGAATGAGTACTATCGTCACGAAATGCGCCTTGGTATGGTTAGAGGTAAGAATTTCGGTCTTGAAGAGCTCGTGTTTCGCGGCGACTCATATTCCGGTTTAATCACCTTCGATAAACTGAGACCTGATGTGGATAGGGTTCAGATTATCCTGAATGACATCGTGTATCGTTTCGATGCGTTTAACAGACCTGCTGATGTCACCGAAGCCACGTTTAACTTCGAGAGGAAGATTGACAAGGTTATCGTAACGCAGGAGATGAAGCAGCAGGAACTCGAGCGTGAAAAGGTGAGAATCAGGATGTCAGGGCCTCGCCAGATCGTGAACAACCGTATCAACGACAACGAACGGAGCGCTCTTGCAATCGATAGGACACTGGGAACACAAATCCAAGCCATGGAACAGTGCTTTATCCAGCGCTACCGGAGAGGTGAAGTTGACCCGGGACAGCTCGTTGTATCTTTCACCATAGATACTGACGGCTCGATCATATCCGAAAATGTGATCGAGGTGCTCGGCATCAACAGCGAAAACTTTATGGAGTGTATCCTCGGCGTTATCAACGTGATGAAGTTTAATCAGATCCAAGATATGCCGCTGGAAGGTACCAATATTGTCAAAGGCCCCGCAGAACGGGTGAATGTATTGTACCCGATAGAGTTTACGCTTTATATTGAAGAGGAATAAGAATACTCCTGAACACACGTAGTACGTAAAGAGGACATTCCCTTCCCGCTGGGAAAGAAAGGGC
>Ga0257136_1000023_pt1 | contig 14918 bp, 2 predicted proteins | sample saktaT_18_FD_193542 | JGI IMG/M metagenome (GOLD analysis project Ga0257136, IMG submission 193542) | Metatranscriptome of saline water microbial communities from Sakinaw Lake, British Columbia, Canada - sak_2010_1_5_45m (Metagenome... | ecosystem: Environmental > Aquatic > Non-marine Saline and...
GCCTTAATGCCTTGTTTTTTTGTTTCTTCGTGGAATTCCAGAGCGCCAAAGACATTTCCATGATCTGTGGTTGCAATTGCAGGCATACCAGATTCTTTGGCTGTTTTAACAATATCGCTTATCCGACAAGCACCGTCAAGAAGGCTGTATTCAGTATGGTTATGCAAATGCACAAATTCCGTCTGAGCCAATAGATATTCTCCTTACCTGTAGAAATAAATAAGCGGCTATTCTTGATGAACAGCCGCTTACTGGTTTGCTCTGTCTGCGTATATTGTGGGAAAGGGGACCAATGCACTTATGTGTATTTATTTATCGGAAGCCATCCAAATAATCGAACCAACAAGGGCAATTGCCATTGCTGCGATTCGGGACCTTGAATCTGAGACATATTTAGGTTTTTCTGGTCTTTCTCTACCCTCTTTATCAGCCTTCCCCATCTTCTCTTTCAGTTCTGAGTAAGCTGCTTCAAGCCTGCTAACCTCTGACTGGGTCTGTTTTAGTTTCCATTCCATATCAGATATTCTGGCTTCTTTTTCAGCAATAGATGCATCCTTTTCTTTAAGTGCGCTGGATATCTCATCTTTACGTTCGGCAGTTGATTTTGCCGCAACGCGCATATCTTCAAGCCTTTGCTCTAGTTCTGCCTGAGCCTCAAGTTCCTTATTTAGTCCATTTATCTTAGCCTCAAGCTCTGCAATCAAGGCATCTTTTTGCTTAAGTGCATCAGTCATTTCTTTCATATTTGCAAGGCAATCTTCATAATCTTTTCTTAAACGGGCAAGTTCCTTCTCCATATCAGCCAGTTTTAGTGCTGTTTCATCAACAGCTACTTTCTTTGCCTCCACAACTTTTTCCGTTTCTTTTGCTATTTTCTGTGCATCCTCAATAGGCACGTATATTACAGCCCCTATTGGTATTCTTCTCTCAGCTGGAGGTGGAACGATTCCATTCTTCTCAGCTATTATCTTCCATTTCATTGGGTCTTTATAATATTCTTGAGCTAGATTCCATAGAACATCACCTTTTTTCATAGTGACTTCAACATGCGGCCAATCTGGTTTTTCCTTTAGATAAGCACGCAAGGTTCCCGCAGCGATAAGACCCATTAGAAAGACTGAGAGTAGCACTACCATGAGTATCTTTGCCGTTTTAAAATTCCGTCTTATAGATAACATTTATAAACACTCCTTTTCAGCTACTCACATCAAGCATTCCATTGCTGTTCTTTATTGGAACTGCTTAGAAGCTTGCGCATATAGATACGTAATGTACGTCTGGCTCTAGACCTTCTCTTTTTATGGAATACGCATAATCAATGGATACATTAGACATTGTCAAACCGATTCCAGCAGAGAATTGCTTTTCGCTTGTAAATCCAAGTCTGAAGCCAACAAAATCCGCAGCCAAATATTCCGCACCTATACTCATGGCATATGTTCGTCCTTCTAGATCCACGAATGCTTTGTTAAGATCGACAGCAATCATCAAATTATCTTCTGGTAAAAGGCGAACAGCCGTACCAACTCTTAACATAACTGGAACTGAGGCATCAGCCACTTTCCCAAGTATGTTCTGTACCGATAATCCGACTGAAATAGCTTCAACAGGGTCTGCAATTGCGCCAATGTCAAGACCGCCAAATCCCATTGTTGTTTCAGCACTATCCGGATCAATCTTCTGATGCAAAACCTTTACCCCGGCACCCAATCTTACTGGTCTAAACATTGCCCCGTATGAAAATAGAAATGCATTTTCGGAGCTATTAAAGGATCCAAGAGATTCATCATTGCTTCCATATCTCGGAATATCGGCTACACCAGCATTAATCCATCCTATACCAAACGATCCAATTCCCTTAACACTACTTGCCAAAGCAAGAAAATTATGTCTGCGGTCAAGTGTATCGCCAGCGCTATACATACTAGCTATTGAAGCTGACTTTACTTTAGTTAGACCCGCTACGTTCCAAAATGTTGCGGTTGCGTCATCCACAGATGCTGTTGATGCACCACCCATTGCTAGGAATCTAGCACCTACCCCCATTCTGAGGTAGGGCGAAGCATTCACGATGTCACCTTCTGCTGCGAACACATATCCAGATATGGTCAGCAGAATTAGCATCGCTCCTACTATCATCCATCCTTCTTTCCCACGAATCATTTACGTCTCCTCCTATTCAAATATACAGCATTGGAGCAAAAGAGATGAAGGAGAGGGGGATTTCCCCTCTCCTTAACCTTAGTTATTCTCTTACAAGAGCTAGTTTCACGATCTCGGACTTTGTCTCGCTCTCGGTCTTTGCCACAATCTGGCAGAAGTAAACACCTGTTGCGAGTAGCATATTGCCACCAGTATCCGTAGTACCATCCCATGCACGTTCGACAATTCCGTCTTTCGGTGGAGCGATCCTCTCGTCTTCCACGACAGTCGCTACCAACGTGCCTGTGAAGTCGTAAACCCTGATCGTAACATCAGCAGTCTTGCTGATCACGAACTTGATCTTCGTGACGTCACCACTGAATGGGTTCGGATAGTTGTGTGGTTGAATGACTTTAAGATTCTCGTCTTCGACCATGAACTTGACTTCTGCAGTTGCTTCGTTACCAGCTACGTCTTTCACCGCCACAGTCAAGGTATGAGGACCATAACTCAGTACGACTTGGTATGAGGATTCGCCTGCGCTTACGACCTTTGAATCTCCCGGCTTCGCTGGTGCTAATGTACCTGCGGCAACAGGATTGTCATCTATCTTAACTGTGATAGATGTTAGGTCTACACCTGAACCCTCGTCAGCATAGCTGATTCTGATGACTGGTCTTACACCAACTTTGTCGTTCTCTTTTGGTGAAATAACCGTCACAGTCGGTTTTGTGGTGTCAGCTACCGAGAACTTCCACGAATCTTCGGTTGTATTGCCAAGCATATCAGCGACTACAAGTCTTACGTTGTGTTCACCATAACCAAGTGCCTTAGCTACATAGCTTGCCTTATCAGGAGTGGCATTAACCATCACAGGTGCGCCATCTAGCCACATCTTAACCGAGTCTGGATTAACACCGGATCCATCATCAACCAGTTTAGCTGATATTGTGACACCTGCTGCTGCATCATCTTCTGAAACTGTACCACTTGGTAGTTTGCTGGATATTGTCGGTGGTTTTGTCTCAAGACTGAATGATGCATCCTTAGATGCGATATTTCCAGCCTTGTCAGCCACCTGAACGGATATCTTGTAAGTTACGCCTCTCTCCAACGCGTTCAGCACCTCGAAACTCACCTGCGTTGCTGTTGCGACTGCCGGCAAGACCTGACCATTCAACAACAGGACTACACTCGCTACATTGATTCCAGTTCCAGCGCCATCAGTATATGTGGCTTTGATAACCGGTGTTGCTGTGCTGATCTCGCTGTTCGGTTCAGGACCTGTGATTACAGGTGCAGTTTCTTCGACTTTGAATGTCCAGTTCTTGTTTACGACATTGCCAAATTTGTCAGCAACTTCGACATACACAGTGTGTTCCCCATGCATCAGCTTCGTTGCCTGATAGGCTATACCTGATGCTGAAGCATTGGCATTAACAACAACGCCGTCAACTTTCATCAAGGCGGTGGTTATGTCAACACCTGAACCAGTATCACTATAGTTGGCGGATACCGCAACATCTACACTGTTTTGAACTGTAGTCGGTGTTTCGCCGTTTATCACTGGTTTGCCATCTTCCAGCTTAAAGCTGCTTGATGCAGTGTTGATATTGCCTGCTTTGTCAGCAACGCTTATGCCAACTACGTACCCGACGCCGGGCTTCAGAGCTTCTCTGACTGCGTAGCTTACCTGACCCTCACCAACAGTCGCTGTAACAACTTCACCGTTCAGCGTCATCACAACTGATGTAACGTCAATACCGGTTCCATCGTCACTAAACTTGGCTGAGAGCACTGGCATATCATCACTGAGTGCGCTACCAGTTACTGGCAATATTCCGCTGATTGTTGGAGGTGTTTCCTCAATCGAAATCTCCCAACTGTGTTGCTTTACGTTGCCTGCCATATCAGCTACTGAAAGATCAACGATATGCTTGCCTTTTGCCATGACATCAATTGGCTTGAAGCTAACGCCTTTATCTGTAACCTGAGCTTCAACAAGGTTCTTGTCAACTGTAAGTCTAACACTATCTTTGTTGATACCAGTTCCGGAATCAGCGAACTTAGCTGAGATTACCGGCATACCTGTCGTATCCACAGCAGTTGGTGTTGTATCCGTTACATCTGGTTCTTTATTCTCAAGTGTGAATGTCCATGACTTTTCAGATGCTGCACCAGCTTTATCTTTCATAGACACCTTAACGGTGTAAAGCACACCAGATTTCAGAGGAGTAGTCGGTGTATAGCTCACCTGTGATGGACCGACTGTCGCATCTGTCAAAACTGCTCCATTGAGTGTTAGTGTTATACTGCTAAGGTCAACTCCAGTTGCGTCAGCGTATGAAGCACTGATAGTTGGTGTTGCATCATTGATGCCATCACCCGATGGACCTACGTCGCTGATGATTGGCGCATCCACTTCTTGAACACCGAATGAACCACGAGTAACTGTCTCGTTGCCAGCAAGGTCAACAACAACAACCTTGATCTCATTTGCGTTAAATGCTTCACCTTTACCAAAGGTGTAACTAAGTGTCACGTTGCTTATCGGACCCTTCTTTTCTGCAACAACCTTGCCATTTATTACGAGTTGTGCTGAAGCAATTCCGCTTCCATCATCAGTAATTGTTGCGGATACTGTCGCTGCTTCGTCATCTGCTCTGGCACCCTTTGGAATATCAAGCACCACAATCGGACCACGTGTATCTGCAACAATCTGTCTTGTGAAATACATGTCATTTCGATCGCAGCTAGAATAGTATGACGAGCTCTGCAATATATCCGTAATAGCTGGTATGGCATCAGCTGCAACCAAACCTTCGTTGGCATCAGTTGTGAAGTTACCAACTATATTGGCAATTGCTCCCAAGATATCTGGCATTGGTTGTGCATCAGGCACGAAGCCTCCGACACCATTTCCAAGTATATCAGTAAGGAATGTTCCTTGATAATATGCCATGAATGGATCTGCTGTTGTTATCAGGTTGAGGATACCCATCTTCAGGAAATCTGGCACCTGAGTAGCAGGAACTGCGACTATACCCATAAGGGTTAAGTCAGTGCTTACGCTCAAGTTGTCAGCAGTATCGCCCTTCCAAACAGCTAGATACGCCTTTGTCAGGTCTTCATACAGATACACTGCATTTTCATTATGCAAGTCAAGCACCATTGGATTGGGCTTCTTGTAATAGAAGACTGCCTCGAATGTATCACCATCAGCAATCTGACCAGTCTGTATCGTGTAGCTGGCACGCCATGCTTCGTGTCTTTGATTTGAGGCACCGGTACTTATACCAACCCATGTTTCATTATCAATACCATCAGGTGTATAGTCATCAGCATACTCAAGAATTGGTTTGCTGGTTGCGATAAGCACCTTGCGCTGGTAGTTAATAATGTTACCTTGATCTGTTGGTCTCAATGGTGTGCTTTCTGGTGTAAGATGCTTGAACACATCCACAAATATATCTTTCTGTAGATCTGCTGCACGTAATCCAACACCTTCGTCAACCATTGTTATTGCAACAGTAGCACCTTCTGGAGCCTTGAAGTAACGGAGCCCGTCCTTCTGTGCTGCATAAGTAACGACCTGTGGTGGCGTCCAGTCAAGGAAGAATCTTGCTTTCGTCTCAAGCATTAGCCAGTTGGATTCATCAATAGCATCTGACTTATCCCAAGCCTCGATCCTTACTAAGTGTTCGCCTTCGGTCAATTGAAGTTCTCTTGGCACATCAAAGTAATAAAGTTTATTATTTTCGAGTACGGGTGCGAATCTGGCAACTCTGAAGTCATTCTTACCAGCACCATACAGATTGCCGTCAATATAGAGCTTGATGCTATTTTCATCAATTCCAGCAGGATCCACTATTCTGAAGTAGATACGACCACAGGCTATATCATACATATAGCTCATCTCAGGTTCTGCTGGATACTTGAATGCGGCGCAGTAGTTTCCACCATCTTTATCATCAAGTGTAACAGTACCCATGCCACCATAGTTGAGTCGCTCATAGAAGGTTACATTATCAATTCTTCCGATTGACTTCTCAAGCACGACGCTGAATATCATCACAGGATTGATATTGCCAGCTTCATTTTGATGTCCGAATCTCTTGAGATTGAATGAAATCTTCTTAGCCCTAGTATCTACAGACAGGTTGATGATTTCATCATTTGCCCATTTTCCGAACACATCTGATTCAGCAAGGGTATTGCCTCCCGGATTATCATACTGTGAATCCCAATATCTTACTGATACGAAGCCTTTGGCTTCTTGATCCGCTGGGATATTGTATCCGCTATAGTCAATGGTTATCTTAGGCTCAAAGCCGGGTCTGAATCCCCAGTATGCAACCTTTTCACCATTAACCCATTCCGACCAGTAGTCAAAGAACTCTATGCTATATGCCTGACCAACTGGCTCAAGGATCAGTCTCTGATCTTTTGGCGTATTCGGTGTAATGGACGGAGTGATCATAAGACCAAGTTTCTCGATTATAGTCTTGCCATCATTCGGTACTGGTTGTGGCTCGAATAATGCAGCTCGAGGAACCATTACGCTAACAACTCCATCTTTGCTGAATGCTGTGCCATTGGTTCCAAGCTCTGGAGTAACCGGATATATCTTCAGATCATCCATTGCTAGTGTTGTGCCTACCGTTCCATTGTTTGTTGTAACGAAAGCGATTAGCTTTCCACCCAAACGCAGGAGTTCAAGGTAAGACACTGGACGGTCACCAAATAATCCGTAAGGTAGCTCATCGCCTTTCAAAGCGGCTGCCCATTTACCGGATTCTCCCTGAACTGGAAGCATATCAAGTAGTTCACCCGCAACGACGAGTCCATTTGGATCCTGATTGATTAGACCGCCATTAAATGAGAGACCTTCTGGTGCGTTGAATTCAGCCAGAACAAGAACTATCGGTTTATCTGGAGAATCAACTGTTACAACAACCGTTGGTCTTGGTGTATCATTGAAGTTAGGATTCAGTACACCAATGTCAGCGTTAAATCCTAATGCTGAACGATCACCAATACCCATTCCTCCAAGATTTGCACTGAATTCAATCTTAATGCCTGAACCCGGAGTTACTGGTTGAGCAACACCATTGGCGATTTCCATTGTAAGCACAGGAGCCTTGTCAGGAGCGACATTGCCACTCCAGTCCTTAGCAACTGCTCTCAACTGATATGTGCCATCAGGCAGATTTGGCGTCCATGGAACACCCCAGAGACCTGTCCAGTTAAACAGCTCAATAAGCGATTCATTGCGTGTGAGTGTTGTTGGGAACAGACTTGTCTGGATGTTAGACACTTTGCCCAGTTTGCTTTCAATTGTATCAAGATATTCTACTGGTACTGCTATTGGGATGCCAATCGTTATCCACTTTCCGTCAGCTACTGATCTATACTGGAATTGAACTTCCTGTATATCAGCCTGACATGTGGTAGCGGCATAGATTGTGTCATACCAATACTTCTTCGGCCAGTTGAGGAAATGCAACTGATTTGGATAGTAACCAACTATTGAGGCTAATGGGGCTGTTGTATCAACGACAGTTACCTTAACCTCACCGGTTGTGGTCATATTGCCAAGGACGTCATAGACCTTGACTCTCAGACCATAGTCACCTTCATACAGACCTGTTGTGTTCCACATTATAGAGTAGCTGTCTGCTGGATCAGCATCTTTGGTCAGTAAACCAACATCAACCCAGCTAGTAGCAATATCCCAACCACCAGAAACAGCACCCGCTGGACCACTGGCGGCTTCATCATCTTCATCGCCGGGTAGTGATTGACCACGCTGGAGTGTTAGTGTTCTGACTTGGAACTGGACTGAATGAACCTTAGTTAGTGAATCAATTGCCGTTGCTCTCACAGTAATCGTTGAGTCTGTGGCAATTTCAGTATCAGTCGCCATACTCGTACCACTTGGGTTAGACCCAAGAACTGGTTCTGTATTAGTATTTGTATCGGTGTATGTAAGTGTGCGGTCATCATCAATGCTGGTGATCTTTGCATCCGGACCAGTATTGTCAACCACGACCTTCTCAGCAAATATCTTATATGCTACATTACCAGCTTCATCCACAATCTTGATCCTAATGTCGTAGAGTCCATTAAGGATCTCATCTGCGTATGTGTGCCACACTGTAGAGAATGTCTTTGATGCTGCATCATAGACGATGTTTGAGCAGTTAAGTGGCTTCCAGTATGTTGTGTCATCTGTTGTTTGATCACCTACATTAGGAAATGCGCTCTTCTTATATTGGAATCTCAGTGAAGGCAGCAATGCTGTCCCAAATGGATCCTGATTGGTTGGAACACCCATATCGAGATCGCCGTAACCCTTACCGAATGTAACTGAGACATCAACTTCGCCTCTAGGACCGATATTCTCTTTCTGATCTGGATCGAGAATCGGATTCTGAGATGCGACTGGTCGTCTTGTCCATCCACCAACCCATCCACCGGTACTTGGTGAGGATTCGGTTATATTATCAAATAGGTCGTAGGCATTATGGTCAACTACAACAGTGAGTATGTTTGATGGATTTGACTTATTTTCACCAGTATTGGCTACAATAGTAACTTCATAGATTCCATCTGGCAGTGTTGTTGTATCCCACAAGGCACTCCATCTATTCATTCCTGAATAGGAGTACCCTTCGTTTTGCCATGCTTGTTCCCATTCCTCGGCTTCTGGATCAGCATTATCAAGAACTCTATTGAGAATAGCCTCAATATCAGTCCATGTTGTTGCACCTTGTGCTCTATATCTGAAGGTCGCACTCACAATATCAGCGTCTGTATATCCCTTGAATCTGACTTGACCTGTGAGTCTTGGCATACCGATGAACTGTTGATGATCAATAACCAATTCGTCATCATTTGTTGCCGGATTGACTCTTATGATCTTGGCTATTGATGCCATTGCCACTCTGTCAACTACGGTCAATTCAATTATGTTGGATTCAGCCTTATTACCGATCTGATCTTCACCAATAGCTCTGAACTGGTATATAGCACCAAGTACTATATTTGCCGGACTGTTTGTTTGACCATCCCAATTACCAACTGGACTTAGTGTTACGGAGTATGGTTGTGTCTCAGCATAAACCTGAACACCATCTGTCGTGTTGTCAGCATCAACTGTCTTCCATTCGTAATCATGCTTTGGTTTGAACTGGAATGTTACCCTATCCAAATCCTCTACATTCATCTTTGGATCGACTGAAAGAACCAACGGCTGACCTCTTTCCATCTCTTTGTTGCTTGGGATAAGTGAGCCATCAACCTGTAGTTCTGCCGCTGAAAGCACTATCGGCTCAACACTATTGTCTATATAGATCACAGCTATATCAGGCTTCACTACCTCTGCTGTACCATATATCTCACCAGTTGTATGACCGATGTCATCTGTTGCAGTAACGGTAATGAAATACTTACCATCTGGTAGAACAGGAGCACCCGTTACCCAGTTGGTTACCTGCCATTCTGGTTTTCCGGGTTCGCCTGGTCCATTTGGCTGACCTGTCAGATTGTCAATATCCATATGGATCGCATCAGCTTCTGCGGTCTTCCAACCTGCTTCTTCCCAGCTTTGACCCAGTTTTGGTAACGAGGGCTCATCTGCATCTTCTGTATACGGACCAGCATATCTCAGAGCAAGTCTGGTCTGTGGACGCCATTCATTGACAAGCCATTTCTCCCAATTCAAATCCGGATTATACCTTACTGGATACAACAATCCGTATGTCCATGGGGCATTTAGCCAGAAACTAGTGTTATTCCAAGCAGGCCATTCCAAGGCAACCGCCTCAACCAATGGCGGATATGTCGCCGTTAATGGATTTGGCATTGGGTAAGTATACCATTCTGGAGGTATAGTCGGGAATGTTCCAGGTGGAACCCAGTCAACCTCGGTGTCTCCACCGAAGACCGTCACTGTCTTGCCAACTGTCATCTTAACCTCAGATGGAACCTTGTAGCGATCTACCTGAAGGATCCTTGTCTTTGGTGGATGTAGGTCAATTACAGTGATTTCCGTTGCTCTGCTGGTATGCCTAATTATATGTTCTGGGTTATCCCAATGGATTGCATTCTTTATAATGCTTGACTGGTTGTTTACATCCAATGGACCTGTATTTGCGTCACCTGCAACAGCAACTAACCAGTATTGAGCAGTCTGCTCAATTACTGTTTCTGTTTGCGGGTCGTCTATAACCAACCAATCTGGCACCTTCCAGTAGACTGCGTATGGTTCATTTGTATCAGATGGTGTTATACCATCTTCACCAACTCGTCCGTCCTTGTCATAGTCTTTGCCTGCGACTGGATCTTCACCAAATTGTCCATCAAGATCATCATCTTTTGCATCAACCAGAATCCAAGGACCATCAATACCGGTAAGTCCAGGAATTGCCACGCCATTTGCGTCTGTAACCGTTGTTGCGGCTTTTCTACGGACAAGGAATGCGATCTGACCAACGTCATAGCCATTCCTTGCGGTATCCCAGCCAGCATCTTCAACGGGTATACCTTGAATTGCCACCGTGCTAACACCACGTTCAGCAACTCCATACTCAACACTTACACCATCAATTGCGACAAAAGTTTTTGCTCTCGGGTTATCAACCATAATCTGCTTATCTCTTGCCGGAACTGGTGTTTCTGCGTTAGCCGAATTATCCACAGCTATTGCACGCATCGGTGTAGTGCCATCGCCAATAAGCGTTGAATCAATGTATACGTCCCATTGGGAGAAATATAGCATCTTATCGCCATTAGCCCATTCACCATTGTTCGAGACTGGTGCTGTAGCTCTACCAATTTCTTCCCACAGACCGTTTTCAGGATCAAGTGCTTCAATCTTAACATAATTAATGTCATTGAAGAATCTGAGATGTCCTCTAGGAATTGCTGTAGCATCAGTATCAGCATACTTCGTAGTCCATCCTGAATATGGAGCTGCACCAAAATACCACAGATTATTAACACCGTCTAGATTCCTATATGTCAGGACTCTGACTTTATGCCACTTCCATTCCAATGGAGCCCATTCGGCAGTATCGGTTCTATCATTAAGTGCCGTAATTACCGTATTGGCGGGTTTGATGTTATCTACATTCTGAACCATGAATCTGCCATAGCCATAATCACTCACGTTTCCAAATGTATCAGTCGCCTGAGCACGGACAATATAGACGCCATCAGCAGCGAATGCTGTGTTAAGGACTGATTCCAGATCATTATCACCCATAACGAAGTAGTAATTGTATCCCACAATCGCGCCACCAGCATCTCTAATCGGTATCCTTCTCGCATCATTCAGAGCCGAAAGCGGGAAGTCCAACACAGCTGGGTCCGGATTATTATACAGATTGTTCCATGCCGTAATGTCACTTGGGTCACCATCGCCATTGGGATCAAATGCGTATTGGACAGTAACAGTTTTGATACTGGGATCATAGCCAGGTTGGCAACCATATTCTATCTTTTCGGTACTCAAGAAGAATACGAGCTGTGAGTCTCTCTCATCCGCATGAATATCGTTATTTGCATCATTATGGGTGTCAAACACTCTATATTTCTTGTAATTGTCCCCACCGACAGGCAAACGCTTCCTGGCATATAGCAAGGCATTATACTCACTCAGAACGCTTACGTTTTCATATGGGGTGAGGGTAGCTGTGGCTACATATTCAGATTTTGCAAACGTATCCACGATGGTCAGGACTGGTGGAGCTGGTTTTGTTACGTCCTTCTCAACCTTTACTTCTGCAATAAATGGTATATCATCAGCAGTTGTTACTACAGAGTTACCAGCTTTATCGGTAACGGTAACAGCTATTTTATAGATTTCACCATTTACATTATGCATCTGCTTCGGTGTTTCCCAGATCCTCTTATAGAGTTCCTCATATCCATTTGTTGGATTGAGTGTGTCTAATGCGCCTGCACCAATGGGACACCACCGATTTTCCATATTCCATGCAACCTTGTCTGCTGTTGGATTCTTTAGTGTATATTGGAATGATACTGATGCGACACCTGAAGCATCATCTGCGACTTTCGCCCAAAGGTCTACCGGGTCTCCACCCTTTCCAACTATTGTGGGTGAATCTCCACCTTCATAACCAATCCCACCGCCAAATACTGCGATAACTTTTGGCGGATTAGCATCAGCCATAACTTTAAGACCTTTGTCTAGTTTATTGTCATTGCAGGCATAATCGGTAGCAAGCGCTCTTAACCAGAGTTCGCCATCAATACCGCTGCTAAGACCCGGTATCAGTTTACCAAGTCTGTTATCATATACCACGCCACCGGCATCAGTTACGATCTTGAAGTCATAGGACCATCTGTCAGTAGTCTTGCTGTAGCTCATACTTGCGGGAACTTTGGTATGATCTGACGTATTTACCAGTATAGTCTCCCAACTAGCTGTGCTACGGTTAAAGTATTGTACGACAACTGATTTAGCCTCAACTTTATCTGTCGGGTCAGTGGCATCTGCCTTTGCCTCAACACGCACATCGTAGTAATCGTAGCCATTTGGATTAATCAGAAGATCTGTACTGTTAGGCTTATTTGCGTATCTTAAGACGCCAGTATCATCAAGGGCAACTACCGTCTCATAGCTCGCAACATATCCATTATTGGCTCGGTTATCATCAGTTCGATCTATATTAACTGCGATATTTGTGATTGAAGCCTCCGGATTTGTGAAATCAACAATAACGGTGATTGTATGTACATCACCTGATTCATTTCCATCTCCATCTAAACCGACTGCCTGAAGCTCGTAACGTCCTGCATCAAGTCTTGATGTATCCCATTGGACAGTCATAGTTTCAAGGGTGGTTGTACGGGCGACTGTCTTAACTTCAATCCAGTCTGCCGCACCTGCTGGTCGGTATTCCAATCTCACAGCGGCAACCTTATTCGCAGCTGCAAGTGATGACTTTACCCTAATTCTTACATCAGCTACACCTCTCGATAGCGCAAGGTGTGGTGATAAGGCGTTGATTGGTTCTGCACAAAGTGGACCTTTGATATCCTGTATCTGTACTTTTGGTCCCCTCGTCTCGTTAAGCACCATTATTGCGGTTATTGCATCAGCGGAGTCTTTGTTACCGACTATATCCTCGGCTACTGCACGAACGAATATATATTGATCTCTCTCCTCGTTATAGAGTTTGGAGAAATCTACTTGCCATGTTACACTCCATGAACCATCGGGATTCGGAGCAAGCACAGCATTGCTATATTGTGTTGCAGGAATTGGATACCATACAATATCAGCGTATGTATCAAGAGTAACAAGTTCTCTCAGTGAATATTCAAAAGTAACATTCTTTACGCCATAGTTTGCATCTTCGCCTAAATCTTGATCGATAACGCCATTAAGGTTAAAGTCGCCATCTAGGTTAGCTTCCATTCTGGCTGTTAGCGTTACATTCTTGTCAGTTGGACGTAGCTCAAATCCGTCAGCACCGTCTGTAATGGTTGCACCATCACGATTTACTGATGCCTTCACGACCTTTGCCTTTGGCACCGTACCGTCAACCCATACCTCTACCTGATTTGTCTGCTCAACTTGAACATTCATTGCGTCATCTATTGGTACTGCACGCGCAAAGTATTTGAAGTTCATATCAGTTACAGGTGTTGACCAAGGTACTGACCATCCATCTCTTGGATCGATGTCCAGAGCTAGAGTCCTTAACCAGTTATAGTTCTCGATTGCTGGGTAAGCAGTTTTCGCACTTTCCCAGTAGAAATCAAACAGCGGTTGCAATTCTGGAGCTACTATCGGGCGAGTATCCGGGCTAATAGCATATTGCCATACACTTGTTGCTTCTTGTGTATTGCCGCCCTGATGGTTCTTGCTCTCTCTCGATACCTCGAATAGAACAGCCATTGTCCCAAGTGCATTAATACCTGGTGAAGCTGAATCCTTCAAAACTGCGGTCAGAGTAGCTACATCATTGGCTTTCACCCTTTTGTCATCTGCTACTCCGTTAACCTTTATATCCACATTTGGATCAACTTCGGGTGGTGTACGGTCAACAATTATAGTCTTGCTAACGGCAGCCTGTTTCGTATAGCCAGAAGCATCTGTTACGTCAACTCTTACTTCATAGACACCATCGGCAAGGTTAAGTGCGTTGAAATCTATACGGGTATACCATATTTCATTATCAGTTCCACCCGGAGTACCTGGCACATACATCTTGGAGATGATTGGCAGGTTAAGGAACAGGTTATGTGTTACTATATACTGGAAGTTATTTTCATACCAATCAGTCATTCCATTCAAACCTTCATCAAAGCAAAGGTTCTTTGGATCTGGGATAACCCACGTATCACCAACGGTGTCAACCACGAAGTAGTAGAAGTATGTCTTACCAGCTTCGAGATCAACCGATACTTTCCAGTATGGTTCATTCTTGTTGTCAAAATCCAGTACCATTGCTGCATTTGATGCAAATGGCGGATTAGGCGGAGTAACCGTTGTTCCTACCGATGATATATTATCTTTGGCGTAGTAGAAGAGCCTCACACCCTCGAATCTTGATCTTACCTTACCATCGGTATCACGCCATGTTGGCAAGTAGATTCTGGCAGTGCTTTCAGCTAAGGTAAACATATGTGGAACCTTTGCCGGAATATCCGTCACATCTTTACTATAACCATCGCCAAGTTTGGTCGTTTTTGTGAAGACCGGTAATTTATTTGTATCATTATCATAATTCTTGTCATAC
>Ga0257136_1000041_pt1 | contig 13255 bp, 16 predicted proteins | sample saktaT_18_FD_193542 | JGI IMG/M metagenome (GOLD analysis project Ga0257136, IMG submission 193542) | Metatranscriptome of saline water microbial communities from Sakinaw Lake, British Columbia, Canada - sak_2010_1_5_45m (Metagenome... | ecosystem: Environmental > Aquatic > Non-marine Saline and...
GTATGAAGGTGGCCATAACCGTTTGGGAAGACAGTGTTTCAAGCGTGCTGGATTTCTCGCAACGATTGGTGGTCGCGGAGTTGAGAGATGGCACCGAGATAAGTCGGACCGAGAGCTCTCTTCCAGAACAGAATGCCTTCACGAAACTGGCCAAACTGCGGGAACTCGGCATCGATGTCCTGATTTGCGGAGCGATTTCCCGGCCGCTGGCCTGTGCCTCTGCGGCTTGTGGTATTCAATTGCTGCCGTATGTGACGGGCAGAATAGACGACGTGCTGAAGGCGTACCAGGCCGGGCAACTGGGTTTGCCTCAGTACAGGCTGCCTGGTCGGTGGCCGGGCGCGCGCAGAGGCTTCCGCCATCGATGCCGCAAACACGATGGGCAGCATGGAACAAGGTGTCACCCGAGCGATATTGATCCCGACGGGGATGCAGACTGAAAGGAATTGCGATGAAAGTAGCAGTCACAGCGCAGGGGCAAGAACTCTCCAGCCTGATGGATCTGAGGTTCGGCCGGGCGAAATGGATTCACGTCGTGGATACCGACACCGGCGAGCATCAAGTGCACGATAACACGGTGCATCTGAATCTGTCGCAAGGGGCGGGAATCCAAACCGGGCAGAATATGGCCAACCTGGGTGTCGAGGCCGTCATCACGGGCAACGTCGGACCCAACGCCTTCCGCACGCTCAATGCAGCCCAAATCAAGATCTTCTTGGCCGCTCAACAGACGGTGGAGCAGGCGGTGACCGCCTTCAAGGAAGGTCAACTGCAAGAAGTCGAACAGGCCAGCGTGGAAGGCCATTGGGTGTAGGGCAGTTCTCGATCAGGACGATATGCGAGTTTACCTCGATTGCTTTCCGTGCTTCCTGCGACAGACGCTGGACGCCGTGCGATTTGTGACGAAAGACGAGAAGATCCAGGAAAAGGTCGTGCGGCAGGTGCTGGAGCTAGTCAGTAGCACCGATGCCTGCCAGACGCCGCCGGCGATCGGGCAGCAGATTCATCGCACGATTCGGCGGATGACAGGGAATGCCGACCCCTACCGGCAGCGGAAGCACGACTCGAACGTGTTGGCCATGAAGCTGTATCCACAACTGAAGGAACGCATCAGGGATTCGAGTCATCCTCTGGAGATGGCGGTACGACTGGCCATCGCGGGGAATGTCATGGATTTCGGCGTCTACAGTTCTCTCGATGATGCAGACGTGATGAAGGCGGTGGACAGTGCTTTGGTAGATGGATGGGATGCAGGCTGTCTGGAAGAGTTCACGCAGGCGGTGAGCGAGGCCCGAGAGATCCTGTACCTCGGCGACAATGCGGGCGAGATCGTCTTTGACCGCCTGCTGATCGAGAAATTGCCGCACGAGAAAGTGACTTTCGCGGTCAAGGGATCGCCGGTCCTCAATGATGTGACCAGAGAAGACGCCGAGATGGCCGGTCTCACGTGTCTCGTGGAAGTCATCGAGAATGGCTCCGATGCGCCCGGCACCATCCTGGAGGACTGCTCGGCCCAATTCCGTCAACGTTTTGACCAAAGCGACCTGGTCCTCGCCAAGGGGCAAGGCAACTACGAGACCTTGAGCGGAGTTGACAAGAAGGTGTTTTTTCTTCTGAAGGTCAAGTGCCCCGTGATTGCGGCGCACCTGGGCGGTGAGGTGGGACAAATGATTCTGCGCCGGGGTGGCACCGACCATAAGGTGGTTCATCGGCAGTTGCAACAACAGTGAGTTATTTTGGGGGTAGTATCATGCCAAGAGGAGATGGAACCGGCCCGGCGGGGCAAGGGCCGGGAACAGGTCGTGGCCTGGGACGAGGCCAAGGCAGAGGTCGCATGGGCGGCCCGTCCGCTGCCGGCCCCGGCGGCGATTGTATCTGTCCCAGTTGCGGATACCGGGCACCGCATGCGGCGGGCCAGCCGTGTAATCGAAAAAGCTGTCCGAAGTGCGGTAGCCCCATGACAAGAGGTTGATCTTTTCAGAGAAAGGAGCATTGATTATGCCAGGTGGAGATAGAACGGGTCCCGTCGGTATGGGACCGAGGACGGGTCGAAGCGCGGGCTTCTGTGCGGGGTCTCCCACTCCCGGCTACCTGGGCCCTGCCGGCGGCGGAGGATTCTGGGGCAGGGGGCGTGGTGGCGGCCGAGGCCGGTGCAACTGGTTTTATGCCACCGGTCTGCCGTTCTGGGCGCGAGTGGCGCAGGGGTTCTTCGGGGCCCCGAGCGCCGAGCAGGAACGTGAGACCCTGAGACAACAGTCCCAGCACCTCCAGGAGTCTCTCGACGCCATCAACCGGCGTCTGGAAGACCTGGAGAAACAGCAGCGGTAGCGGTAGAAACGCACAGGGGAACCATGTCGGGAAGGACACGGGCGGTGTCCTTCCCGGCTTCTTTGCCATGACGAAAGACATTGCAGCGGAGCGTCGAGACCAACCGGGCGATCCGCCCCCGGTCCGCCCTTTGAGTCTGAAGCTGTATCCGGACCCGCTTCTGCGGGATCGGTGTCATCCCGTGGAGCGGTTCGATAGTTGGCTGTCGGATGTTCTGGAGGAGATGCTCGTGCTGATGCGTGTCCATGAGGGCATCGGCATGGCGGCTCCGCAGGTCGGCATTACGAGGCGGTTGTTCGTGGCGGAGATCCGTGGGCAGTCCGTGTGCCTGGTCAACCCGGTGATCACGGTCCGCAGCGGTGTTGACCTAAGGGACGAAGGCTGCCTCAGCCTCCCTGGTCTCTACGTGGATGTCGAACGGAATTGGCAGATCGAGGTCCAGGGCTTCGATGTGCAGGGATGCAGGCAGAAACATCGTGTCGAGGGGCTGTGGGCGCGAGTCATGCAGCATGAGATCGATCACTTGGATGGCATTCTGATCTGCGACCATAAGAAGCTGCGCGAGCACGTTTGAGCATCAGCAGAAATTGTAGCATGGGCGTCAAAGCCAGGGAAATCCTCAACTAAGAAAGGGAAGGAGCAAACTATGGGAACCAGGGGAACGGAAATTGTCGGCATGGATGTCAAAGAGCTATTGGAGTTGCTCAACCGGGCCTACTGTGATGAGTGGTTGGCTTATTATCAGTACTGGTTGGGAGCCAAGATCGTCAAGGGACCGATGAAAGATGCGGTCCTCGCCGAACTCGAGCAACATGCCACGGAGGAACTCAACCATGCGTTGCTCCTGACCAATCGGATCATTCAACTGGGGGGCACGCCGATCACCACCCCGGAAGACTGGTACAAGTGGACCAACTGTGGCTACGATGCACCCAACGATCCCTATGTGAAGACTATCCTGGCGCAGAACATCAAAGGTGAGCAGTGCGCCATTACGACGTACCAGAAGCTCCTGAAAACCACGCAGACGACCGATCCGGTCACCTATAATATCGTTCTGCAAATCCTCGAACAGGAAGTGGAGCACGAGGAGGATTTGCAGGCGTTGCAGGAAGACCTCGAGCTGATGCTGCAAAGGGCCTGAACGTCTGACTGGGACAGAGATTCGATGGAGAACGTAGGATGAAGATTGCCATCGCCAGCGGCAAGGGCGGAACCGGGAAAACAACCATCGCCACGAACCTGGCGGTGTCCCTCGCGCGGGCGGGCCGACGAGTCCAGTACCTCGATTGTGACGTGGAGGAGCCGAACGGGCACATCTTTCTGAAGCCTGACATCGAGCGGGTGGAAGAGGCGACCGTGGGCGTGCCCCAGGTCGATCAGAGCAAGTGCACGGGATGCGGCCGGTGCGGACAGCTCTGCCAGTACAGTGCGATTATTTGTATCCAGAAGCACGTGCTGACTTTCGAACCACTCTGCCACTCGTGCGGGGGATGCATGGCCGTTTGCCCGGCATCCGCCCTTACGGAGAAACCGCGAAGAATCGGGGTCGCGGAATATGGAGCCGTCAATGGTGTAGCGTTCGGTCACGGCAGGTTGGATATCGGGGCGATCCAGACCCCCGCGCTCATTCGTCACGTCAAGCGTGGCATCCGGGAAGACGCGGTCGTCATTCTGGACGCTCCGCCGGGGACCTCCTGTCCTGTCATCGAAGCCCTCAAGGGCACGGATTTCGTTCTGTTGGTCACGGAGCCGACGCCGTTCGGCTTGAACGATCTGGAACTCGCGGTCGGCATGGTCAAGACGCTGAAATTGCCGTTTGCTGTCGTCATCAATCGCTGTGATATGGGAGATGACGGTGTGGCGCAGTACTGCCGCCGGGAGGGAATAGACATAGCAATGGAGATTCCGAACGATCGGAAGATCGCCGAGGCATACTCGCGCGGGCAAATGATGGTCGATATCCAGCCCGAATATGCGGCGAAATTCTGTCAGCTTTGTGAGCATACCAGCGGGAGGATGGCTACCCGATGAGAGATGACGCCGATCTTATGAAATCCCTCGGAACAGGAGATGCACTTTGAAGGAATTGGTGGTCATCAGCGGCAAGGGAGGAACGGGCAAGACGAGTATGGCGGCGGCGTTCGCCGCACTGGCGCGTCCTGCCGTTCTGGCGGATTGTGATGTGGATGCGGCGGACCTGCACCTCGTGCTGGACCCGCAGGTGAGACAGACTTCGGACTTCTCCGGTGGCAAACGGGCCACTATCGACCCCAGCAAGTGTATCGGTTGCGGCCGGTGCGCCGGGATGTGCCGCTTTGAGGCCGTTCGCCTCGATGGACCAGCCAATGATGTCATCGGGAAGACCTACGCGATCGACCCCGTTGCCTGCGAAGGGTGCGGAGTCTGCGTGGAATTCTGTCCCGTCAAGGCCATCGAACTGGACGAGGTGGTCAACGGCCACTGGTTCCTCTCGGACACACGGTTCGGGCCGATGGTCCACGCCCAGCTCGGGATCGCCCAAGCCAACAGCGGCAAGCTCGTGACCCTCATTCGCCGCCAAGCCCGGGAAATGGCGGAAGAACGCAAGTTGGACCTGATCGTCGTCGATGGGTCGCCCGGCATCGGATGTCCCGTGATCGCCTCCATCACCGGGGCGGATCTGGTGCTGATCGTGACCGAACCCACGCTGTCCGGCCGGCATGATCTGGGCCGTGTGGCCGATCTGGCCGCCAACTTCGGCATACGGACGTTGCTCTGCATCAATAAGGCGGACATCAATCCTCAGATGACGGCGCAAATCGGCGAAGAGGCCCGCAAGCGCGGAATCACGGTCGTCGGCGAAATCCCCTATGATGACGCCTTCACCAAAGCCCAGATCCTGAAGGCCACCGTCGTCGAGTATACCGGTGGCGCGATCACCGAGAGAGTCAAAGCCTTGTGGCGGCAGATTACCTATGCGCTCGGCTGATCGTCGATAACGATCATCGAATAACTGAGATGTTGTTTCATAAGAAGGATGGATTGTGTATGGCCGACAACATGGCCCAAAGACAACCAGAGCAGGAACGTCAGCGGCAAATGGACGACGAACAGGCTCAGATTCGCCTGCGGATGGCACAAATCAAGCACAAGATCGTGGTTCTCTCCGGCAAGGGCGGGGTCGGCAAGAGCACGGTCGCGGTCAATCTGGCGATCTCGCTCTCATTGGCCGGGAAGCGGACCGGACTGCTGGATATCGACATTCATGGCCCCAGTGTGCCGAAGATCCTGAACCTGGAGGACAGAAAAGCCCACGCGACGATCGATACGATGCTGCCCATCGAAGTGGGAACGAATCTCAAGGTCATGTCGATCGGGTTCCTTTTGCCGTCTCCGGACGAAGCGGTGATCTGGCGCGGTCCCATGAAGTACCAGATGATCAAGCAGTTCCTCAAGGACGTGGAATGGGGCGAGCTGGATTATCTGGTCATTGATTCGCCGCCGGGCACCGGCGACGAACCGCTGGCGATCATTCAGCTTCTGGAGAAGGCGGACGGCGCTGTCGTGGTGACAACTCCCCAAGAGGTAGCGCTAGCGGATGTGCGTAAGAGCATCACGTTCTGCCGCAGTCTCAATCTGCCCGTGCTCGGGGTGCTGGAAAACATGAGCGGGTTCATCTGCCCCAAATGCGGGGAAAGAACCGATATCTTCAAAGCCGGTGGCGGTGAGAACATGGCCTTGGCGATGAACGTGCCCTTCCTCGGGCGTATTCCTATAGATCCACAGATTGTCGAAGCGTGCGATTCCGGGCAGCCGTATGTAGACAAGTACCGGCAAAGCCAGGCGGCCCGGGCCTTCCGTGAGGCCGTCACGCTTCTGACTGGTTTGAACAACGAATCTGATGAGGCGAAGAGCCGAAAGGAGAACAAGAGTATGCGGATAGCGATTCCCTTGGCCCAGGGCCAGTTGGGTGTTCACTTTGGACATTGTGAGGAGTTCGCGATTGTGGACGTGGACCCGCAGCAGAAATGCATCTCCGGGATGCATCGGGAGGTTCCTCCGCCCCATGAGCCCGGCCTATTGCCGCCGTGGCTCGGCCAACGCAACGTGAATGTCATCATTGCCGGCGGGATGGGCCAGCGGGCCTTGACGCTCTTCGCCCAGAACGGCATCCAGGTCGTTACCGGTGCGACGGCGGGCAGTCCGGAAGAGCTCGTGATGGCCTATCTGAACGGCACGCTCCAGACGGGAGCCAATGTCTGTGACCATTAAACGCGATCGACGGCCTCGCAGAATGGACCGGAAGCTTCGGGCTTGAGAGGAGTGAACATGGAAACGGAATCCCTTGTGCCGCACGAGCAACAACCGGCTTGTGAAAACCGGCCGGCGCGTCGCTTTAGCGGGCGGGCCTTCGTATCGGTCGCCACCGCCTTGTCCTTCGTGGCGATGTCGGTCACCGGCGTCGTGCTGTTCGTCATGCCGCCGGGTCGTATTGCGTACTGGACCGGCTGGAGAATGTTGGCTCTGACCAAAGACCAGTGGGACGCTCTGCACATCTGGTTCAGCCTCCTCTTCATGATCGCGGCCCTGCTTCACCTTTACCTGAACTGGCGGTCCTTTCTCAGCTATTTCCGCAACAAGGTCCGTAAGGCGTTCGCCCTGCGAGCGGAGTGGGCGATGGCACTGCTCCTGTGTGGCGTCGTGGGCTGGGGAACTCTGGCCCGGGTGGGGCCGTTCTCTTCCCTGTTGACTTGGAATCAGGCTGTCAAGCGCAGTTGGGATACGCCCGTAGGCCAGGCACCCATGCCCCATGCGGAGTTGATGACCCTGAGCGAACTCGTCCAAAAGACGGAGGGCCTGGAAATAGAGTCCATGGTCAAGAACCTCCAGGCGGCCGGCATTGAGGTCCAGTCGCCTGATGTGGTTCTGGGAGATCTCGCGAAGAACGCCGGCATGACTCCGAGTCAGCTCTACGCCGTCGCTACAGGACAAAGCGATGCTCCACGCACCGGCGGTGGTCGGGGTGCTAATCGGCAGGGCCAGCAAGGCGGTTACGGGATGGGCCGGTTGACCTTGCGGCAATACTGCGAGCAGCAGAACCTGGACTTGCAGAAGGCCGTTGAGAAGTTGCAGGAGAAAGGCTTCAAGCCTGAGCCCGATATGACGATGCGCGAGATCGCCGCCACTGGCGGTGTACACCCTTCCGCGATGCGCGACATTCTCGCACAATAGCTATATAGCGGGCTTGTCCAAGAAGGAACGTGATGGATCGATTTGTAGAAGCTGCCGTTCATGACGCCAGGACGGAATCATGTAGGAACCTGCGCGCCCGGCTGCATCCGCATTGTGTCGTCTGCAGCCCGGATCATCCGTGCGGGCTTTGCCTGCGCTTCGTGGCTGGGGCCGATGGCACGGTCATGGCCGAATTCAAGCTGGATCAGGCAGTGGAAGGCTATGTGGGCTGGCCGCACGGGGGCATTACGTCGGCTGTACTCGATGGGGCCATGACCAACTGGCTTTTCGCTCATGGCTTGACCGGTGTGACAGCCGAGCTGAATGTTCGATTCAGGCACCCCATCATTTTGGAGGAGCCGGCAAAGGTGACGGCGCGCCTCAAGAGTGCCTCGCATCCGTTGTACGAACTGGAAGCCTGCATCACTCAAAACGGACAACTGAAAGCGCGGGCGACAGGGAAGTTCCTGCACAAAGAGCACGGCGTCGAAAGGCTGTAGGTCTGCGATGAAACACGGCATGATCCCGATAAAGGCGTTTCTCACACGAGGCGTCGGCAGGCATCGGTACCGACTGAAGTCCTTTGAAGAAGCGTTGAGAAATGCAGGTGTCGCGCAGCAGAACCTGGTCCAGGTCTCGTCCATCGTGCCCCCGCACTGCCACCTCATCAGCCAGAGAGACGGTCTGAAGAGACTATCGCCCGGACAAATCTGCCACTGCGTGATGGCCAGGGCCGACACGAGCGAACACGGCAGGTTGATCGCCTCGGCCATTGGCGTCGCCATCCCCAAGGACATAACCCGATGGGGATATCTCAGCGAGGTCCATGAGTACGGCATGAACCGCCAACGGGCATCCGACCTGGCGGAGGACCTGGCGGCCGACATGCTGGGGACGACCCTCGGCCTAGAGGTGGACCCGGATAAGGCTTGGTCGGAGAAAGAGCAAGTCTACAAAGCCAGCCGGCTGATCATTCGAACGTCGAACATTACCCAAACGGCCCGGGGGCAGAAGGGGCTCTGGACGACGACGGTTGCGATAGCCGTGTTACTGCTGGGGATGGAAAAGAGTTGAAAATGCCAATCGGGATGGAGAACGGACGAATCACGGTGTTGGTGGAGAATACGGCGGGCGGGCGTGGACTGCTGGCCGAGCATGGATTGTCGTTCTGGATCGAGCTGGGCTCTCGAAAAATCCTTTTTGATACCGGCCAAAGCGGGATACTGTCACACAACGCTCAGATCCTGGGGATCGATCTGAGTACCGTCCATGCCGTCGTGCTCAGTCACGGCCACTATGATCACAGCGGCGGGTTGAAGAGAATCATGGAGACTGCCCCCATGGCGCCGATCTACCTCCATGCGCAAGCACTGGAACCCAAGTTCGCTCGCCATGAAGAACAAGCCCGACCGATCGGCATGGAGCAGGAGATCGCGCGGATAGTGGAACAGCGCATCCATCACGGGCTGGACTCCTTCACCAATGGTTCGGTGGAGATTCTTCCTGGTGTTTGGGCGACCGGGGAGATTCCCCGGAGGTCCGCTCTGGAAGACACGGGCGGTCCCTTCTACCTGGACCCAAGCGGCACCCGGCCCGACGAGTTGTGGGACGATCAGGCGCTGGTCCTGGAGACTACGGACGGCCTTGTCGTGGTTCTCGGCTGTGCCCACGCGGGGGTCGTCAACACCCTGGATTACGTCGCCACGTTGTTCCCCGGCCGACCGATTCGGACCGTGTTAGGTGGGATGCATCTGGTGCGAGCCTCGCGGGCGCGAATCGCTCACACGATCGAGGCGCTCTGCCGCCACAACGTACAGCGGATCGGCCCGGCGCACTGCACCGGCCAGGGAGCTTCGTGTGCACTATGGGATGCCCTGCCAGGAAAGTGCTTCGTGTGCAACGTGGGAACGCAGATCGTACTTTGAGAAAGGTCGATAGTCTTATGGAAAGCACGACAGAGGTGCATTCATCCTCTTATCCACGGCTGGAACAAGTGACCGATACCCAATGGATCGGCGTGAAATTCCTCAAGTGTCTGTCGGCAAGTCGTGACGGTCCTCCTCGGGGCGTCCTGCGGTTCTGCGAGGCGGTGCGTCAGGTGGGCCAGGCTCGTATCGATCTTTCGCCCGAGATGATCCGCTGCGAAGGAGCCAAGCGTGCGTTCGGCTGGATGAAGAACAAGGATGAGGGATTGGTGCTCCACCTGTCCGAGAAGACGGGCATAAAGAGCGACAGGGCTCAGGAGCTCGTCCGGCAAGTACCCGTTTTGGGATACTCGTACTCCGGCATTCGTGTCGGCAATTGCGCCAATCCGGATGTGCTGGTCACGTATGCCCGACCGGAAGCGGCAATGCGGCTGGTCCGATTGTGGGAGACCGCGACGGGTCACAGTCTTCGCGTCGATATCTCCAGCATTATGGCCGTGTGCGGCAACGCCGTGGTGAGAGCCTATATGAGTCAGTCCATCAGCATATCCTTTGGCTGCCCGGATTCCCGTCAATACGGTGGCATCCAACCCGACGAGATGGTTATCGCCGTGCCCACAGGACTGCTTGACCGTTTCGAGGGGATCGTGAATAACGGTTCTACCCCACGGCCCAAGTGAAAGAGGTTCTTATGCCTGCGTACGAATACCGGTGTAGTGGCTGAGATGGTCAGGAGTACAAATGTCTTTGTGGAATCGAGTCCGAGGGCGTACATCGGTCGAGCGCAAGGAATCCGAGGGTGTTGGCTCTGTTCTTGAGATGGCGGAAATGTTCCAAGGCCGGACCTTTCAGGTGAAAGGACGTGGGATACGAGCCGCGCATGTGCTGGCAGATGAAGTTGCCCGATTCGTCCAGGAAGAGCTGCCCGGCTATTATACCTACACGACCAGAGTGCAGACCTACACCGACCGACACAAGATTCGTCAGGCACGCGTAGAAATCAAGGGATGGATCGGATTGAGCAGACGGATGAATCGGTACAATCCGTTCGATTGGACTTGTATCATAAAGACGGAGACTCCGGCAAATGCCTGACAGGTGCGTTATGGAAAAAAAGGAAGAAAGACGGTACATCTACGGGCCAGTTCCCTCGCGACGGCTGGGCCGCTCTTTGGGAGTGGACCTTGTACCCTACAAAACCTGTACCTATGATTGCATCTACTGCCAGTTGGGGCGGACCACCTGCAAGACCATAGAGCGAAAGGAGTGGGTCCCGACCAAGGAAGTGGTGGCTGAGATCAAAGACAAGTTGGACTCGAAGCCGGACTACATCACACTGTCCGGCTCGGGCGAACCCACCCTCCATGCCCAGATCGAGCAACTGATCCATGAGATCAAGAGCATGACCGATATCCCGGTGGCGGTGATTACGAATGGCTCCCTGTTATGGCTGGCGGAGGTCCAACGCTCGTTGTTGGACGCCGATCTGATCGTGCCTTCATTGGATGCCGGCAGCGAGGATATCTTCAAGTATGTGAACCGACCTCATCCGCAGATCAAGTTCGATCAGATGTTGAGAGGCTTGCAGGAATTCCGGCGGCTGTTTCACGGCCGGTATTGGCTCGAAGTATTTCTCCTGAGCGGCGTAACCACCGTGGAGACGCGAATCGAGGCGCTCCGCGATTGCATAAAGACGATCGCGCCCGACAAGGTCCAGGTCAACACGGTCGTCCGCCCACCGGCGGAAGGCTATGCGACGCCCGTTCCTCGCGAGCAGCTTGAAGCGATCGCGGCCCAACTGCACCCCGAGGCGGAGTTGATCGTTCCCTGTACACACGGCGGCGATGCGGATAGTTCCGGTGCAGGGGATGCCGAGGTCCTCGATCTGCTGCGCCGGCGACCTTGTTCGATAGCGGACATTGCCACGGGCCTGCGTCTTCATCCGCATGAAGCGGCCAAATGTGTTGGGCGATTGGTTGCCGACCAAAAGATTCGGGCCAAGAAGCAAGGGGGAACGCTGTACTATGAGGCAGTTTTAACCAGATGAAAGGCCATCGCATGAGTCAATCGCTGCGTGTCGTTATTGTCGGCGGCGTGGCCGCCGGACCCAAGGTCGCCTCCAAGATCATTCGGCTTTGTCCGGAGGCCGAAGTGACCATCGTGGAACGAGGAAAGCTCCTGTCCTACGCCGGGTGCGGCCTGCCGTACTACGTGTCCGGCGTGGTCAAGGAACAAAAAGAACTCATGTCCACCCCCGTGGGAGCGGTGCGCGACCCCGTCTTCTTCCAGAATGTGAAAAACGTCAAAGTCCTCAATGAAACGGAAGCGACCGAGATCGACCGCGCGGGCAAGCGGCTTGGTGTGCGAAGTCTGGTGCAGGGACGGGAATCGTGGCTGGATTACGACAAACTCGTCCTGGCCACCGGAGCCAAAGCCGTCATTCCGCCTGTTCCGGGAACCGATCTGGACAATGTGTTCACCCTCCAGGGAGTGCATGATGCCGAGGGCATCCGTTCCTTGTTGGCCCAGGACAAGGCCCACGATGTGGTGATTGTCGGAGGCGGTCTCATCGGCGTAGAGATCACGGAAGCCCTGGTGCAGCGCGGCTGCCGGGTGACGATGGTGGAGATGATGCCCCAGACGCTGCGCATCCTGGACCCGGACATGGCCCGCCTGGTAGAACAGCACATGGAGTCCCACGGCGTCAAGGTGCTGACCGGTACGAAGGTCGAGGCCATCGAAGGGGATGGGGCCGTCAAGTCGGTCCTGACCAGCGCCGGCCGGATCGCGGCGGACATGGTCGTTTTGGCCATCGGCGTACGCCCGAATGTGACCCTGGCGCAGACCGCCGGCCTGGAAATCGGCCGCACCGGGGCGATCAAGGTCGATGACCGCATGCAAACCAGCGATCCGGACATCTTCGCTGCCGGGGATTGCGTCGAGTGCCAAGACCTCATGACAAACAAGCCTTGTTTCGTGCCGCTCGGCTCCACGGCCAACAAACAGGGCCGGGTCGCGGCGGTCAATATCTGTGGCGGCCAAGACCGCTTTCCAGGTGTCCTGGGCAGCACGGTGCTCAAGGTCTTTGACTTCTGTGTCGGACGGACCGGCCTGAGCGAATCCGCGGCGCAAGCGCAAGGCTATGACGTAGTAAGCGCGATCGCCCCGGCCCCGGACCAGGCGCACTTCATGCCCGGCGCCAAGCTCCTGATCCTGAAGCTGATGGCAGACCGTGCGAGTCGAAAGCTCTTGGGTGCTCAGGCCCTTGGTCCCGGTGCCGGCGACAAGCGCATCGACGTGGCAGCCATGGCGCTGACCGCCCGCATGACCGTGGACCAACTGGCCAACACCGACCTCTGTTATGCGCCGCCCTACGCGCCCGCGATGGACAACATCATCACCGCCGCCAACGTGCTCCGCAACAAGATGGACGGCTACATGGAGGGCATCTCGGCCCCAGAGGTCCACGACATGCAGCAGAGGAAAGAGGACTTCGTGTTCCTGGATGTTCGCTCGCCCCAGGAGTACGCGCAGGTCCGTCTGCCGGGTGCAATGTTGATTCCTCTCGGAGCGCTACGCCGACGCCTCCAAGAACTACCGAGGGACAAGGAGATTGTCGCTTTCTGCAAGATCTCATTACGAGGCTACGAAGCGGCCCTGATCCTCAAAGCCGCCGGTTTCCAGAAGGTCCGCGTGATGGACGGAGGCGTCGTCGTGTGGCCCTTCGAGAAGCTCAACTAAGAACAGAAGGCGTCTTGTGATCGGCATCGCTTTCGAGAGCAACCGAA
>Ga0257136_1000052_pt1 | contig 12490 bp, 4 predicted proteins | sample saktaT_18_FD_193542 | JGI IMG/M metagenome (GOLD analysis project Ga0257136, IMG submission 193542) | Metatranscriptome of saline water microbial communities from Sakinaw Lake, British Columbia, Canada - sak_2010_1_5_45m (Metagenome... | ecosystem: Environmental > Aquatic > Non-marine Saline and...
CAACCTTGAAAAAGAGATTAGCTGTAGGAGGCGTCATAGCTGTATTGGTTGTGACGCTCTTTACCCTGGCTGCTCTCGCCACGACCGCGGAGATGTATTTCTCCACGGACAAGAACGGCGCAAGCAGGGTAACCAACGTACAAGAGGGAGATGAGATCTGGATCGCGGTTTACGATCCGGATGAGAATATAGATTGCGATGTGCGGGACAAGGTCTGGACGGACATCAAGATCATGGACCCCAAGACGGGTGCCTACATCGTATGGAACCGGGGCACCGATGGGGATCTTTCATCTGACTATCTAGAGGAGACCGGTGCTGACACGGGGCTTTTCGTGAGCCGCCGATCGTTCCAGGTTGGAACACGGGCTAGTTTTGTGAATGCCATCGATGAAAAACATGCACTTCCCCCGGAGTCTTTCCAGTGGGGTAACTTTGGGTATGTCGATGGTCGGCGTGGATGGTTCGACTGCAATGGCGAATTCACTAATGTCGGTGCCATATTGCCGCCACCTCCGCCGCCACCTCCTGCCGCGCCCACAAGCTTAGTGCGCCCGATGGCGGAAGCTAATGACGTGGCATTCTGTGGCCGGTTTGAGAACATGGATACCCTGATTGGTATGTATCAGGACTCAAATGACGCCACTGATGTTGCTGTTGGTATGGCGAAGATTGTCGATACCGAGGCAACAATCTCTTGGGGTCAAGAGATTTACAAGGACTCGAATGGCTCCGCTAAGATTACTGTTGTCGACCCGGATGAAAACATCAACTGCAACAAGGCAGAGTACGTGCCAGTATGGGTCATTGTGAATCCTGGTTCCTGGAACCCGGTAGATGGCGCCAACAGCCCCGCCAACTTCTGCATGCTCAAGCGCACGGGAGGAGTTGATCCTGCCGATGGAAACAATGCGCCTGCGCGGTCGGATGCCGGTGATACCGCAATCCGTTGGTACAATATTTACAATAGCGAACTTGGAGGTCCGTATCCGGTCAATGACCAGCCAACCTCTGATGGCGCTTACTACATGGAGTACCCCACTGCTGGCGATGGCAACGTTACCTCATTTAACACCGTCGACCCGAATGGTTTCTGCCGCGTGATGTTCTACGCGCAGGAAACCGGGGTCAGCACGGGTGTTTTCGAGTTGAACATAAACAGCCTCGCTGTCGATCTCGGGTTCAATCGGTTAAATGTTCGTGATGTGCTCGTTGCTTACTACCTGGACCCGAACGACTTTGACGACTTCAAACTCGCTACGTCCTACATCGAAGAGCGCCAGCACTCGATTACCAGCTTCACCGATGCGACGCGTGTTGAGAAGAGCGAATACTGGCTTGGTCGCAGTTCGGATTCGGTGTACGTACAGGTAATTGACGCCAACGCCAATGTTGACTCGTGCTGCCCGGAGCAGGTTGTTGTTCACATCTGTGACGTGCACGGCGAGGATGACTCCGAGTGGATTGTTCTCGATGAGACATCTTCCAACTCTCCGGTCTTCTTCTCCAATGCAGGCACTCAACTCTGGCCAGTCTGGGATGCTCTTGGTGTCGGTCTGCAGGGTGATCCTGCCGGTGGATACCAGCTTCAACTGGACAACTGGAAGCTCGAAGCCTACAACGAAGACTCGATCTATGTCCGCTACAACGACGTTTACTACACGCAACAGGACATGACCGATCTAGGAGATATCAATACAGCTACGGCGTTCCCGCCGACGATTGATCGAATTCGCGTCGCGAACGATGTCTCGTTTGATATGATGCAGATTGGCGACACGCAAGTCTATGACGGTTCGACGACGAACATGTACTTCCTCGACCGCCAGGGTAATCGGGTTTCCGGTTACGTAAACTCCGACTGTGTATTCGTCGAAGTAGTCGACCCCGATCAGAATGAGGACCTGTACCGCCGCGAGAGAATCGATGGTTACTGGGATGGTGGACAGAACTTCCCGTTCGGTCCAGCGGCTCTCAACGAATGGGGTTGCGACTATGCCCGCGAGGAGATGCACCCAGTGAATGACCTCCTCGGAGACACTAACATCTTCAACAATGGCGACCGCGCCAAGTTGTACGTCCTGAACCCGAGGAACGGTCGTTGGGCAGCGGTTGATCTTCTGGAAACCGGTGTCGCTAGCGGGGACTTCGTCTCCGTGACGTGCATCGATCTGGTTGACGTGTATACCTGCGTGCCGACGCTCGGTGTGTTACCGGGTGACACGGTCATAGCAGCCTACCAAGACCCATCCAACCATTCAGATTCGGCTTGGATTTCAATCAAGGTCGGTATTGGCGGTGGCGTCACGCCTCCGAGCCAGGTGTCTCATACGATTTTCGTCGATAGCGAAGGCGACGAGGTCACGAGCTACACCGATGTGGACGACGTGTACGTGAAAGTCATCGACCCGTCCAAGACCGGTGCGACGAGCATTCTCGATGCGGTGACGATCAGCGGAACCACGTATGATCTTGCTCATCTGGCGGGTGCCGCTACTGACACGTTCATCACGGGTGCAATCACTGGACTCGGAGTAGGCACGTTCACCGCGACCTACGCTGACCCGGCCGATCCGACGGACACCTCGTCCGATACGATCACGATCATTGCGTCCGAGCTATCGGTTGACAACTTCTACGCTGGCCCGAACCCGTTCGACACCGAAGTGACCTTTGGTTACAACGGCACAGGCATCGCCGCGACCTTCTCGGTTACGGTGTATGACCTGTCCGGTCACCAGGTATGGACGGAAGAGCTAGCGAACGTTGATCATATCACGTGGGATGGCGCCGGCCTTGCTAACGGCGGCTACATCTACGTGGCGACTCTTACTGGCTTTGCGGATAACCAGCCCAAGACGTACAAGGGCACGGTGTTCATTAACAAATAAGTTAGAGAGGGGATACTCCGGGGCTGTAACAGGTCCCGGAGGTCCCTGGCCTGCCTGCGGAAGACAGGTTACTTGAAACCTTTAATAAAGGGGGTAACAACAACGATGAAACGAGTGATAGTTCTAAGTCTAGCGCTCCTCATGGTTATCTCCGCCCTTACCCTGGCTGAAGGCATTGGAGCGTTCAGTGCCTTCAAGAGTGGGATAGGTGCGCGAGCATTGGCTATGGGAGGTGCGTTTGTGGCCGTCGCTGATGACAGCACGGCAGTTAAGTGGAACCCAGCAGGACTGGCGCAGATTGACGATACCCGCATTGGTGGGATGTCGACGGATCTGTTCGGTGCGGGAGTCACGCATCAATTTGTCGGTGCAACAACGACCTTTGCTAACATTGGAATCGGTCTTGGCTGGGAGCGCGCGGCGCTTACCGGTCAGGGAACCGCGGCCGATGGCACAGCAGGAAGCCTGTTTAATTGGAACGAATCAGCGATCGGGATCACATTGGCGACGAACATCATGGACATTGGCCTTGCCGGTGTCAACGTCAAGTACTACATGGCCAGCGGTGTTGATAACACTGCTTCTGGGTTCGGCTTTGACCTCGGTCTATTGGTCAAGCTGGGCGGCATGTTCACGATTGGTGTGAACGCAAAGGACTTGGGAAACAGCAATCTCACCTGGACCAGTGGAGCGACGGACAGCATTACCGGCATGTACACCGCTGGACTCGCGATGAGCCTAGTTGATGGGATGCTGGTACTGGCGACCGACGTTGACTTTGATGGCACCAACCTGGGCGATGCCCACATTGGTGTAGAGTTCAAGGTCATCAACGAACTGGCCCTGCGCGGTGGTGTGGTTCTTACGGATAACTTCCAGAACTACTACTTCAGTGCGGGTGCGGGGATCAACGTAGCTGGGTTATATGTTGACGCAGCGTACATTTTGAACGAAGAGCTTGGAAACACGCTCGTCCTTTCGGCGGAGTTCTCGCTAGGTAGCCTCCTGGGCGGAACGGAAGAAGTGCCTGCGACCGAGTAGGTTCTAGATTTCAGGGCTTGTTTCGCGGGGGTGAAACATCCCCCGCGGAGCAGGTAAAGAGAACCGGAGGCAAAAAAGGATGTATAGAAACAAGTTCTTAGAAATACTAAAGAAAAGTGAGGTGCAAACGAGATGAAGCGAACTATGAGAAAATCAGCATTAGCGTTGATCGCTATCGCTGTTCTCCTGAGCTTCGGACTTGTGGCCACGGCAGGCACTATAAATACCCGAGCCGTCCCCAGCGGGACGATCACGGAGGCGTTGGCCCTAGCGAGCCCAGGCGACACAATCAATGTAGCGGGAACCTACACCGGGGTTAACGAAACATTCCCGATTCAGGTTCAGAAGAATAATATCACCATTAAAGCTGAGCCGGGCGCTACGTTGCCTGGAGGAGATGGTGCTGTCTTCGTGGTTGGTGCTGCCTGGTATTTCAATCAGGTAACGAGCCTCTACGAACAGGTGCGCATCTCTGGCGTGACGATTGAGGGCTTCATCATCACCGGTGGGGACATCGGCGTCCTGATCAAGGAAGCCGACGGCGTCACGATCAAGAATAACACGATTGGAACCACCGCAGGCGGCAGCCCCTACGAGGGGATCCGGCTGATCGACGCGTCCGGTTGTACGATCGAAGGCAACACGATTAATGTGGACGCGAACGGCATCGGGATCTTCCTTCAGAACTCCGGTACTAACGCTACTGTTGCTGGTGCGAACACATTGACTAACAACACGGTGACAGAGTCCGGCCTCGGCCTGTTCATCTTCGAGTCGAACGGGAACACCGTAACCGGTGACACCTATAACGAGAACGGAAACGGTGGTGTAGTGCTAAACGATTCCACCGGTAACGTGCTCTCCGACCTGACCGTGAAGACGAACGGCGGTTGGGGCGTGCGGTTCGTGTTCGCTGATGCGAACCAGCTTCTCAAGAGCTGGGTCGAGGCGAACACCGTTGGCGGTGTGGAGCTCCTCGGTTCCGACAATAACACCGTTGAGGGGAACATCGTCTATAACAACGGTACCGCTGGTGACGAGTCCGATGACGCCCAGATCGTTATCACCATGGGCGACAAAGAGATCTTCACCACGAGTGTGTTCACCAACTACAACAACCTTGGCAGCCTGTCCGGGTTCGTCAATCAGAAGTTCGAGATCTACGACAAGCTCGACCTCCTCAACTGGTGGACCCTCGATTTGGACGTCGAACTGTGGGGCATCCGCCAGGACATCGCCGCGGCGATTGGGATGGCAGAAGAGCAAGACCAGACCCCGACCCTCACCACGTTCATCAACGGGATCATTGCCGAGAAGCTGTACATCAATCAGGAGGTGCAGACTTCTTCGTCCGGAGTGTACGGGGTCATCAAGCGAGAGTTCCCCGATCCGGCAAAAAGGCCGGCAGCTATCGATGATACAGCCCACAACTTCACGTTGGAGAATAACTCTGGATTCACCTTCAACCTGAATGGGGACGGCGTAGTGCTAACAGGAGCCGATTTGGCTAAGTACGGCAGCACTGACTCCGACTTCGGTCTCGACCGTAACGGGGCAATCGTGAACGATCCACTCGATCTCAGCACGTATGACGACGACGAGATCTCGTGGGATAAGCTCAACATCATGAGCATCATCGTCCTCGCTGCACGGCGCGAGATCTGGAACGACTTCTCTGGTGGGGCGTATGACTCCCTCAAGGAGAAGCTCGTCGATCTTCGAACCAAGGGCCTGATAACCGATCTGGACAAGACAGCCCTCGACGAGAAGCTCGACGCTGCGCTTGGGTTCCTCGCTCAGATTGAGGACGTGATAACCAACGTTCAGGATGAGCTAGTATCTGCTGATATTAACTTAGATAACGCGAAGACCGCTCTGATCACTGCTGATTATGACACCGCCAGGACTAATCTCCTTGCAGCTAAGCAGGATATCGAGGACGCAATCGCCGCAAAGATCGGAATCTACGCGCTTATCGCCGACATCCGCTACAAGCTCTGTCTCGTCGACCTTGAGCTTCCTCCGTTCCCGACGGTGAATACGAACGTCGTCGGAAAGAAGGAAAAACCGTTCGCGGAGATCGATACTGCCGATATCGACCACATGAACGGCCTCATCGTCGATGGTTTGAACGCCGACGATAACGCACTGGATATTCTCCATGCGACCGGCGGAGGTACGAACTGGGCAGCTAGCGACATCACAGTGACTGACCACACGACTAAGTGCTCCACCGGGAACACGATTGCCTCGAACCTGATCATGACCGATCTCAGTGGTAGCGAAACGCAGATCGGGATGCTCATCGAGTGCGGTCCGAACATGATCGTCAATAACGCGTTCACCAACGAGAAGGTAGAGCCTGTCGATAGCGAGACGGGCTACGGTGAGTTCCACCACATGGACGTTGCCATTGTCCTGCTGGCGAGCAACTGCACCATTGCCTACAACTCGATCGAGTGGGTGGACAAGGGGATCATCCGCGGTGGTTCGTGGGTGCGCGACGACGTGCAGACCGAGTACGTATTCAATAGGCTCGCGGAGGCCGCCTACTGGCCGGAACCCGGGCTTTCTCGCACCGGTTGCCCCGATCCGAACCTGCCGGATAATCCTGCTACTACCTACACAGGAGATCACTTCGATCGACGTGTGGTTGTATGGGTGCCGGTCCTTTCGGTAACGTCCGAGGGCGTCCCTGGCATTGGCTTTGGTGCTGATAGCCAGCGGATCAAGCATACCCGAATTGCAATCAACTTCTTCGAGTACGTCGGGACCTCCATCGACATCGTCGATGCTGAGTCGAACGTGATCGATGAGAACCTGTTCTATAACTGCGCAAACGGGATCCTGTTCCGTGCGCCCACTGATGGTGTTGACGTCCCGGGTGACTACGCTGGTAGTTATACCGCTGGATACGACATCGGTGGTGCCGGTCCGAACATCGTTCTTGAGAAGAACGACTACTACTCCGGTGTGGCGATCCACAACGACTCTGATCTGGCTGTAGACGCGAACCGCGACTACACTTTGCCGCAGGGGTCACAAGGTCACGCCACCGTGTTCGGGAATGTTAACCCGCCGGCTGCTCCAGCGCCGAATTCCTACGATAACTTCGGCACTAACGTCAAGTACGTTATCCTCGGGATCGAGAACTACTACCCGGGCGACGGCGCTGTCGATACGATGCCGCCGAACCTGACGCATTTCTACGCGGGCGTGGTACTGCCCCTGGAGAAGGCGCGAAACCCGGGAACCATCTTCAACGCTCCGCAGCCCAGTTGCATGTCGGAGCTGTTCCCGGCTGGCTGGAACCTGGTATCCGTACCAGTTGTTCCGGTCGATCCGACTCCTGCGGCCGTGTTCGGCGATGACGTCCCGTTCCTGTACATGTGGGAATGGAATGGTACTGGGTATGTAATTCCGACCCAGATTCTGCCGGGGAACGCATACTGGATCTATCTGCTGGACGCTACGACGCTCGATGCGTGCGGAACAGTACTCACCGAGGACTATGAGGTCAACCTTGCTACCACTGGGTGGCACATGGTCTCTACTCCCACCATCTGCGTCTACTGGCACTACGTCCACTTCAAGCTTGGGGCCGAAACTAAGTCCCTTGCCGAAGCGGTTGCGGCCAGTTGGGTGCGACCATTCTTCTACCCGTACGACACCGTGGGTGCCACGTATGAGACGCTGGGCGCGAGTTCCAGCGATCTCGTGTGCGCGTGGCCCGGGTATTGGGTGAAGACGCTCGTGGATGGGTTGACGATGGTCCTCCCGATCGAGTACTCACTCAATAACCCGCCTGTGCCGCCGATGTCACTTCGCCCGATGGGCGTTGGTGCAACTGGCGACCAGCCGCCCGCACCTCCGGCTCTTCCGGGACCAACGAGCGTTGACAAGCTACAAATTGTGAACGCGCCGAACCCGATTAGAGACGTACACACCACAACCTTCAAGGTTATGGGTGGGTTCGTCGAGGCGATCCGCGTGCAGATTTACGACCTATCCGGGCAGCTCGTGTTCGAGGATGAAAACCCTGGTAACGAGTTGAATTGGCACACGGAGAACCTGGACGGAGAGAATCTGGCTAACGGAGTCTACCTGTATCAGGTTTCGGTTAAGATCGCGGGTCAGTGGAATGTCACGAAAGTGCAGAAACTGGCCATATACCGATAGCTTCAGTTAATGAGGCATGCTTGGGAGGCGCGTTTAGCGCCTCCCAGGATGCCTTTTCCTTAGCGGGGTGTGGCATTGTCCTGTGAGAGGTGATAATTGGTGATTACTGAGGTAGGAATCGAAGCCTATGCTAGGCTCTGTTCCTTTTCTCTATTTATGTTAGATGTGAGGGAGGTTAGAACATGAGAAAAAAGACAAGGGGTCTCTGGGGGGGCGGACTGGCATTGCTTTTGCTGACGCTCCTCTTCATTGGGCCATTGGTTGTTGCGGATGCGCCTCCGCCTCCGCAGGATTATGTCGGATTATGGATTCCCATCGTCGGAGACGGTGCAGTACAGAGGAATCCGGCAGGGATTGAGTTCCTTGGCGCGTTCTGGTACGCTCCCGGGACTGAGGTTACGTTAACGCCTGCTCCTGGTGCTGGCTTCTGGTTCACCGGTTGGTCTGGTGATCACATTGGAGCTGAGAATCCTCTGACGATCACTATTAGTGCGGATACAACCATCACCGCTACCTTCCAGCGCTATTGGACGCTTACTGTAGATGTGTCTCCCGCTAACGGAGGAGATGTCTCAGTAGAAGGAACGTCTCCTGCTGCTTACCCAACTGCGTATGAGTTTCTTGAGGGTACCAGCGTTGACCTCGCGGCGTTGCCGAACGTGGGCTGGGACTTTGTGGACTGGACTGGCGATCTTGCTGGGATGGTTCCGACTGGAACGGTCGTCATGGACGCCGACAAAGCGGTTACGGCGAACTTCATTCTCCACGAGTACACACTACAGGTGTTCATAAACGGATCCGGTACTGTGACTAAGTTGCCGGACAAGGCCACGTACCACTATGGTGACGTTGTCCAGCTCACTGCGACTGCTTCCGTCGGTTGGCACTTTGCCGACTGGGCACAGGACCTGACAGGCAGTGATAACCAGGCGTTCTTGACCATCGACGGGGATAAGGTTGTCCTCGCGAGCTTCGCCCTTGATGAGTACGTGCTGGATGTGAACATTGTTGGTCAGGGGATCGTCACAAAGGATCCGGATCAGTTTACGTACCACTACGGTGACACGGTGGACTTGTGCGAAACACACGATCCGTGCTGGCTGTTTGTTGGATGGTCTGGTGATGCGTCGGGAACAGATACGTGCGTCACCCTCAACATGAACGGCCACAAGACGGTTACTGCGACGTTCGTTCCAATCGAATACACGGTGACGACGGCCGTTGACCCTGTTGGGGTCGGGACGGTGACAGGTGCTGGCACATACGACTGTGGCGATGTTGCCACAGTGCAAGCTACCGCCACGAACGCCTGCTACGTGTTTGATCACTGGAGCGGCGCGATAACGGGCAGTACGAATCCCGTTACGCTTACCGTTGATGGAAACAAGTCTGTAGTGGCGCACTTCGTCAAGATCGAGTACACGGTGACGACGGCTGTTGACCCTGTTGGAGTCGGGACGGTGACCGGTGCTGGCACGTACGACTGTGGCGATGTTGCCACGGTGCAAGCGACCGCCACAAATCCCTGCTACGTGTTCGATCACTGGAACGGCGCGATAACGGGCAGCACGAATCCCGCTACGCTCACCATGGATGGCGACAAGTCGGTAACGGCGCACTTCGTCAAGATCGAGTACACCCTGACGACCAACACTGTTCCAGCGGAGGGCGGCTCGGTGACCGGTGGTGGCACGTACGATTGTGGTAGCACGGTTGATGTCGAAGCGATAGCGGCATTCGGTTGGGAGTTCACCGGATGGAGCGGTGACCTCAGCGGCACGGACAACCCGACCACGATCGACATCGATGGAAATAAGACGGTAACGGCCAACTTTGCGCTGGTCTACGAAACAGAGTGCACCACGCTGTCGGCGGCCAGATGGAATATGGTTTCCATTCCTCTTACCCCAGCCGGGGGAGACTGTGGAACCGGCCCATGCTGGGCAGAAGGCCAGGTCGCGATTGGTGTGGATGGTAGCGGGTCTGACTCCGTCGTGTTTGGAGTAAACCCGGGCGCCGTTGACGGGATCGACTACGGATTCGATGTTCCGAATCCTCCGTCACCCTTCTCTCCTTATGTAGATGGCTACTTTGTACAGGAGCCCGATCGGTTTGGGACTGATATCAAGGCCCCGATCGCCTGTGAGGAGACTAAATCCTGGACGCTGAAGGTAGCGGACGACGGGGGTGCCACGCAGGTAACGCTGTCTTGGGATATCCCAGCGATCTCCGCTGGCTCTGAGTGTCTGAGCTCGGTGACCTTGACCGATACGGTTGCAGGGACGGAAGTCGATATGCAGACTACCGGGACCTATACGTACACCAAGGCAGGTGACCCCGAAACGCGCGAATTCGCCATCACTGTGGTCTGCCACTGCGCAGCCGGGGCGGTCTTCGGGAATTACATCGACCCGGTGATTCTCTATCAGATGAACCCATGCACTCGGGGATACGCGGCTGTAGACGATGCCGATGTGGTCCCCGGTCAGGGTTACTGGTTGTGGATCTACGAGGCGAATACTCAAGTCTGCGTGACTGGTACTCCGGTGACGGACGACGTCTCCGTTACACTGGCCTGCAAGGGCTGGAGCCAGATCTCATCGCCATGGCAGTATCCCAAGCACGCCATCCGGTTTAGTGATGGCATCGAGACCAAGACCTGGGAAGAGGCTGTGGCAGCTCACTGGGTGGAGGATGCCCTGTGGCAGTACGATGCCGAAGCTAGCCAGTATCTGTTCATGGACGGGGGATCCTTCCTCGACCCTTGGTACGGTTACTGGATGCTTACCTATAAGGCTGGTCTCACCATGATCCTGGACTACGGGTCTGCTGTAGTACCCATGGGATCAATGGCGGCGAGTGTTTCAACCAAGGGAGTCGTCACCAGTAGCCTGATGCCTCCTCCTCCTCCTCCAGCACCCAGCTCCGCTGGAACCACGGAAGGACTAGTGGCGTACAACGAGCCCAACCCGATCCGCGATGTGCACACCACCACCTTCAAGGTGAAGGGTGCGGTCGAGATCGAGGCGGTCCGCGTCGAGATCTTCGATCTCTCAGGACATCTCGTCTTTTCCGACGAGCAACCTGGGGATGAGCTTACGTGGCATACAGACAATAACTACGGTGAGTACTTGGCAAACGGTGTCTATCTCTACCGCGTATCTGGTAAGGTGCACGGTCAGTGGGTAGTCATGCAAGTCAAGAAGCTCGCGATTTACAGATAAGAAGCACAAGGGTCCTGGGGCAGCGTTGAGATACAAGCCCCAGGGCCCTTATTTCATCTGGAGGAAGTATGCAGCGAAAGGTTACGTTTGTAATTTGCGCGTTGCTGAGTCTCTTGTTGTTTAGCAGCGTTGCAATGAGCGACGGCGTGGATGCGGGGAGTTTCATTCGTGACGGGATCGGCGCCCGGGCATTCGGCCTAGGTGGTGCGTTTGTATCTGTCGCTGATGATACCTCAACCACCGTCTGGAATCCCGCCGGTCTGGCTCAGCTCCAAGGAGTGAACCTCGGAGGAATGTACACGGAGAAGTTTGGGCTTGGGATCTACTTTCAATCCTTGGGCACGACCGCCAAGGTGGAGGATTTTGGCTTTGGCCTGAATGTCGTATGGTCATCGATTGAGGATATTCCTTATCATGGTGATGGAGAAGGGGAATTCTTCTCAGAAACGCAGATGCTGTTTCTAGGTTCAGCAGCCTACGACCTTAGTGGCATCCTGGATTCTCAGGCGGGATCGATTTCTGAATTGCTCATTGGTGGTAGTGCGAAGTATTATCGGCACACTCTGCTAGAGGGCAAAGGAACGGGACTGGGATTCGATCTTGGCCTTCTGGCGACTTTTTCTCTGGACTGGGGGGAGATCTCTCTCGGCCTGGCTTCTCAAGACGTGGGTGGAACGGCAATCACGTGGAGTGGTACCGATCACAACCCGGTCAATGACGTGCCGTGGATGAATAGGGTGGGTATTTCTGTCGCGCTTCTGGATCAGTCTCTGCGGTTGGCCTCGGGCATTGACGTTGCAATCGGGCGTCCGCACCTAAACCAGCTTCACCTTGGGGCTGAGTACTGGCCGATTGGGCAGCTTGCTGTCAGAGCCGGGATGGCCCTTGGTGAGAATGGGACACGCCAGTTTTCTGCTGGTGCGAGTGTCAAATGGCAGGGAATCTCACTGGATTATGCGTATGTGCCAAACATGGCACTCGGGGTAAGCCATGTGCTCTCCGCTCAGTTCAATTTTCCTGGTTGGTGGCAGCCTAAACAAGAGGAACAAGGATCTACAGCGCAGCCTGAGCAAGAGGAACAAGGATCTACGGCGCAGCCTGAGCAAGAGGAAGAGCCTGCTGTTCAGTAATCCGTAATCAGATACAATCTGCGGC
>Ga0257136_1000070_pt1 | contig 11517 bp, 5 predicted proteins | sample saktaT_18_FD_193542 | JGI IMG/M metagenome (GOLD analysis project Ga0257136, IMG submission 193542) | Metatranscriptome of saline water microbial communities from Sakinaw Lake, British Columbia, Canada - sak_2010_1_5_45m (Metagenome... | ecosystem: Environmental > Aquatic > Non-marine Saline and...
AGATAATCCTATAGCTTCTGCAAAGATCGTTAAGGATTTCAGTTCCAAACACAGAAATTTCAAAGTAAAGGCTGGAGTACTTGATAAAAAACTGATCGCTTCTGACGACGTTATAGCGCTAGCCAGTATACCTTCCAGAGAGGTATTACTTGCTTTAGTTTTAGGGGCGATACAGGCTCCTATTTCAGGATTGCTAAGCGTACTTCAAGGTCCCATAAGGAATCTTACTTGGGTTTTGAAGAATTTGGCGGAACAAAAGGAAAAAGGCAAAAGCGCTTCGGATCAGCAAGCGTAGGAAAACTAATAGATTCGGATCGCGAGAAAGGTGGAAGAGGTATGGCTATTACAAAAGTGGAAATAATGGAAGCAATTGGCAATATGTCGGTTCTGGAACTTTCGGAATTGGTCAAGGAGTTGGAGAGTAAATTTGGTGTATCTGCTGCAATGCCTATGACAGGCTTTATGCCAATGCAGGGGGAAGCAGCACAGGCAGAGGAAGAAGCGGAAGAGCAAACTGAATTTGACGTGATCCTGTTGTCCTCTGGAGATAAAAAGATACAGGTTATCAAAGAGGTGCGCGCAATTACTTCCTTAGCGCTAAAGGATGCCAAAGCGTTGGTTGATGAAGCTCCATCTTCTATAAAGGAAGGTGTTGGTAAAGAAGAGGCAGAAGAACTCAAAGCAAAACTGGAAGAAGCCGGAGCGACTGTTGAGTTGAAATAGGGCGATGCCCGTATGGTTGCAAACTGTGGAGCCCACGGTTGTGCAAAGCCGCGGGCTTTTTCATTTTTCTCTTGACATACCCAAGTTTTTTTGATATAATATTAGTTTATCAATCTAAAAATCAAGCCTACTAAGTTAATTGAGGAATACCAAGGTTGCAACTTTGGAAATTACGTTTCCCACCCAATTTTTATCCGATTATGAATAGCAGAAGGTATCTAAAAACTTTGCAGGCAACCAAGTGATAGTGGCGTTCATTGAAACTGAGCGCTCGTGCATCGGATCAGACACGTAAGAGTGCTTAAGAATCCCTTATGTCTTCAGATTAAATGATTTCGCCGGTTGTATAACAATTCATATTTGTATGTGGTTGCCGATTGTATAAACCTACGCCGAGAAGACTTGCGAGTCTTACAATTTGTCGGACAAGCTGTTTGGCTATAGACAGATATTTGATGGGTAGTAGTAGAGCTTGGAGTAGCTCTCAGAAGGGGCGTTAAGTTTAATGCTCCTAATAAATCAAATGCATAAGGGCATCCAGGAACTCTTTATGTCTTCAGGTTAAGGTATTATATCAAGCCAATGGGGGAGTGATAATGTATCATACTGAGAAGTTTGGTAAGCGGGAGAGAAGATCCTATGCCAAGATTTCTACAATTATGGAACTTCCGGACCTCATTGAAATCCAGAAGAAATCTTATGAAGATTTTCTTCAAAAAGATGTCGAACCAGAAGAACGCGAAAATATAGGATTGCAAGCCACTTTTCTGGAAGTTTTTCCAATCAGTGATTTCAGCGATACGCTGACTTTGGAGTTTGTAAGCTACTCCCTGGGCAAGCCGAAGTATGACGTTTTGGAGTGTCAGGATAGAGGGATGACCTACGCCGCTCCACTGAAGGTGAAGGTCAAACTTATCGTTCAGGAAAAGGATAAGGAAACAGGGGCCAAACGCGTAGTCGATATAAGAGAACAAGATGTATATATGGGTGAGCTTCCCCTTATGACAGAGACCGGTACGTTTGTTATAAACGGTGCCGAACGCGTTATTGTTAGTCAGCTTCAGCGTTCTCCCGGTGTCATCTACGAGGACGAGATACACACCAGTGGAAGAAGACTCTTTTCCGGGAGAATTATACCTTCTCGCGGTGAGTGGATCGAACTGGAATATGATGTCAGCGATGTAATCTATGCCAGACTCGCTCATCGGAAGAAGATGCCAATTACTTTATTGCTGAGGGCCCTGGGATGGGTTACTGACGAAGAGATCATAAGATTGTTTTCAAAGGTCGAACGTGTGAAATTGCCATCATGGGACAAGGCAGAGGATATCCTGATGAAAGGTCATTTCCATGAAGGCATCGGTCGGAATTTGCTTAGGAGCGTTGTAGGTAAGAAATCCAGTGAAGTAATTGCTCACGCCGGGGATATATTGAATGAGGATACTGTCGAAAGCATCAATGCGACCGATGTGGAACAAATCTCTGTTATTGCTGAGGGATTTCCGCTCCATCTCGTGGGCAGAGTAACAGCCTCCCCTGTAGTGGATACAGACACAGGAGAGGTACTCGCTACCAGCAACCAGGAGCTTTCATCGGATGTACTGCGCGCGATCCGGGATTCAGGAGTCGATGAATTAGAACTCCTGGATAGTGTGGACGCCGAATATACAAAGGCAATAAGGAATACGCTCGCGAAGGACCCCACCAAAACGCAAGATGAAGCTATGGTGGAGATATTCAGAAGAATTCAACCAGGCGATCCGCCTACAATTGATAGCGCCAGATCAAGGGTGGAGAATTATTTCTTTAACCCTAAACGCTATGATCTTCTCCCGGTTGGACGCTACAAGCTTAATCAAAAGCTTGGTTTAGATGTCCCTCTTCAACAGCGGACGTTGAGAAGAGAAGATATTTTGGAAGCCCTCAAGTACCTGATGAAAGTCGAGCACGGAGCGGGCAACATAGACGATATCGATCATCTGGGCAATAGAAGAGTCAGACCTGTAGGAGAGCTTCTACAGGTACAGTTCCGCACTGGCCTCTCGCGAGTGGAACGGGCGGTAAGAGAGAGAATGACTGTGCAGGATAAAGAAGAGGTAATGCCGCATGATCTCATCAATTCCAAGCCGCTTACAGGTGCTATTAAGGATTTCTTCGGCAGTAGTCAATTGTCACAGTTTATGCAGCAGACAAATCCACTGGATGAACTTACTCATAAGCGACGAGTCAGTGCTCTGGGCCCTGGTGGTTTGCACCGGGATCGCGCCACGTTTGAGGTGCGAGATGTTCACCATACACACTATGGACGGTTATGCCCAATTGAAACTCCTGAAGGCCCTAGCGTTGGTCTGATCGTATCGCTCAGCACCTATGCGCGCATCAATGATTATGGCTTCCTGGAAACACCTTACAGGAAAGTGATAGATGGTCGTGTTACAAGTGAAATAGAATATCTATCGGCCGATCAGGAAGAGTCTCTGATCGTGGCTCAGGCTAATGCTCCCACGGACGAGAGCGACAGGCTGACTGGCCCGGAAGTGCTGGCCAGGGTTGCAGATGATTTTCCCAGAGTGACTCCGGAAGAAGTAGACTATATGGACGTGTCTCCCAATCAGGTGGTTAGCGTTTCCGCTGCTTTGATACCTTTCTTAGAACATGATGATGCCAACAGAGCGCTAATGGGTTCAAACATGCAGCGTCAAGCTGTGCCTTTGATCAATCCCCAATCGCCATTTATTGGGACAGGGATAGAATATAAGGCAGCCCTGGATTCCGGGGCGGTTATTGCTGCCAAACGCTCAGGTACGGTGGAAAGCGTATCTGCCGATGAGATCATCGTCCGATCGGATGATTCCGCGATGGATAGGTCCGATCTGTCCTTCAGAACAGAGTATGACATCTATAGATTGACAAAATTCAAGAGATCGAACAACGGTACATGCATAAATCAAAGGCCCATGGTCAGAATAGGCGAAAAAGTAAAAGCCGGCCAGGTTGTAGCAGACGGTCCTTCTACTGAAAAAGGTGAGCTTGCACTGGGAGCTAATGTTTTGACTGCTTTCATGCTATGGGAAGGTTATAATTTTGAAGACGCGATCGTCATCAGTGAAAGATTAGTCAAAGACGATATCCTCACCTCTATTCATATCGAGGAGTTTAAGTTAGAAGCCCGGGATACTAAACTGGGTAGAGAGGAATTCACTCGCGACATACCCAATGTGGGTGAGGATGCTCTGCGAAACCTGGACGAAGATGGGGTCATACGCGAGGGGTCTATAGTCGAACAGGGTGATATCCTGATAGGAAGGGTAACCCCAAAGGGAGAAAGCGAACTCAGGCCGGAAGAGAAGCTTCTGAGAGCAATATTCGGAGAGAAGGCTGGAGACGTTCGGGATGCATCCCTAACAGCTCGACCCGGCGTAGAAGGAACAGTCGTAGATGTAAAAGTATTCTCCCGCAGAGAGAAGGAGAAGGATAAACAAACTCAACTTCGGGAAAGCTCCCAGATAAAAACTATTGAAAAGAAATATGCAACTCAGGCAGGTTTTATCAACGAAAAGAAAAACGACGAGATTAGAAAGCTTTTACTGGGTAAAACCCTCGCAAGCAGCATATCCGATAGTAGTGATATTATTGCAAAGCGAGGCAGCAAAATCACGGAGGAGATTCTGGACGCGGCACCATCGCTAGGTGGTTTCTTCGTAGATGAGGGTGAAACCAATCTGGCGGTACAGAAAATTCGTCGTCTGGCAGAAGGCAGGATCGAAGAGCTAAACCATGAACGGGATAACAAGATCGAGAAGATTCAGAAAGGCGATGAACTTCGTCCCGGAGTTATCAAGCTTGCCAAGGTATACGTTGCTACCAAGCGTAAGATAGCTATAGGTGACAAATTGTCCGGTCGTCATGGGAACAAAGGTGTCATAGCCAAGATTCTTCCGGAAGAGGATATGCCGTATCTGGCTGATGGCACTCCTGTAGATATTATACTGAATCCTCTGGGAGTACCATCCCGTATGAACGTCGGTCAAATATTGGAGGCGCACTTAGGTTGGGCGGCCGAAAAGCTTGGTATATATGTGGCCACCCCGGTCTTCGACGGCGCGAAAGAGGATGAAATCAAGGAAGCTCTGGAAGAAGCAGGCCTGCCAGCTTCCGGACAGGTTACGCTCTATGATGGTCGAACAGGCGAACCTTTCGACCGCAAAATTACCGTCGGATATTCATACATAATGAAGCTAATCCATTTGGTAGAAGATAAAATTCACGCTAGATCAATTGGTCCATATTCTCTTGTCACCCAGCAGCCGCTAGGTGGTAAGGCGCAGTTTGGTGGCCAAAGATTCGGAGAGATGGAAGTCTGGGCACTGGAGGCGTATGGAGCAGCACATCTACTTCAAGAAATGTTGACAGTAAAGTCTGATGATGTAGCAGGTAGAACAAAGATCTATGAATCTATAGTCAAGGGTGAAAATGCACCAAAACCGGGAACACCAGAATCTTTCAACGTTTTAGTAAAAGAACTGCAAAGTTTGTGTCTGGATGTTGTACTGGAGCAGAGCAACCCTGATGAAGAAGATGACTCGTCTTTGAAAAGCGCTAAGGTTAATGCTGAACTAGGCATAGGAGGCGAGGAGTAAATTGAGGGAGCAATAGCGATTAGAGCTTCCTTTAATTACTCTTGAACTTTTTCAGAAGAGGAATAGCTTTGTTCATATTTCTTTCGCTCAAGCTTTAGGCTCGTTCATTAGTGCGGGTCTGAGGCTCAAAGGAGGGAAGAACATTTGCGGATTGAACAAGGGAAATCTCAAGCTCCGAAGTATTTTGATGCCATTATTGTGAGGATTGCCTCCCCGGAACAGATCAAAGAGTGGGCAAAGAAAACTGCCTGCCATTGTACTCCCGGCAGGAGCAAAGATTGTACCTGCGGTGAGGTAAAGAAGCCGGAAACTATTAACTACCGAACCTTCAGACCTGAACCGGACGGTTTGTTCTGTGAAGCTATATTTGGCCCACAGAAAGATTGGGAGTGCGCATGTGGCAAGTATAAGCGTATAAAACATAAGGGCGTAGTCTGCGATCGCTGTGGGGTAGAAGTTACTAGAAAAGAAGTCAGAAGAGAGCGTATGGGATATATCCAGCTCGCAGCCCCGGTATCTCACATCTGGTTCTTCAAGGGACTGCCCAGCCGCATAGGACTTATCCTGGACATATCTCACAGGGATCTGGAGAAGATTCTGTATTTTGAGTCTTATATTGTTCTGGATCCGAAAGACAGTCCGTTAGAAAAGAAGCAACTACTTACTGAGGATGAATATAACCGTTATAGGAAAGAGCATGAGTTCCGAGCCGATATGGGAGCTGCTGCCGTCAGAGAATTACTCATAGAAATCGACATCGATGCAGAGATAGTATTGCTGAGGAAGGACCTGGAGGAAACTCAGTCAAAACAGAAAGAGAAAAAATTCGCCAAGAGGCTAAAATTGCTCACGGCAATACAAAAGTCAGGAAATAAGCCGGAATGGATGATCCTTGACTTTATACCAGTTATCCCGCCGGAACTGCGTCCTTTGGTTCCTTTGGACGGCGGCAGATTTGCGACTTCTGACCTCAATGATCTCTACCGGCGCGTTATTAACAGGAATAATAGATTAAAGAGATTGATGGAACTCAGAGCGCCAGAGGTGATAATTCGCAATGAAAAACGAATGCTTCAGGAGGCTGTAGACGCTCTCCTGGATAATGGCCGTCATGGGAGAGTGGTACGTGGTCCAGGCAATAGGCCATTGAAGTCTCTCAGCGACATGCTAAAGGGCAAACCCGGCAGATTTCGACAGAACCTGCTGGGTAAACGGGTAGATTATTCCGGTAGATCAGTTATAGTTGTAGGGCCTGAATTACGTATCGATCAGTGTGGTTTACCAAGAAAGATGGCCCTGGAGCTATTCAAACCGTTCATCATTCGCAGACTCCAGGAAAAGGGATACGCCACTACTATTAAAAGCGCCAAGAAAATGGCCGAAAAGGCAACGACCGAGGTGTGGGAAGTTCTCGAGGAAGTAATAGCGGAACACCCGGTAATTCTTAACCGAGCTCCTACCTTGCATAGACTTGGTATTCAGGCGTTTCAGCCTATCCTGGTTGAAGGTAAGGCTATCAGGATCCACCCTCTGGTCTGCCAGGCGTTCAACGCAGATTTCGACGGCGATCAAATGGCGGTTCATGTCCCACTCTCGACGGAAGCTCAGATCGAGGCAAAACTCCTTATGATGGCCTCGCAGAACATCCTCAAACCAGCTCACGGTCATCCAATAGCCGTACCGGACCTGGACATTGTCCTGGGATGTAATTACCTGACGAAAGAAATCGATAGTGGATCCAAAGCGGAAAGGTCTTTCTCCAATGCGGATGATGTAATCATAGCGTTGGACTCTGACATACTGGGTATTCATACCCCTATGAAGTACAGGATAAATGGCAAGATAATACGTACCACACCCGGGCGTATTATATTTAACCAGATACTTCCTACGGAATTCGTATTCCATGATGAAGGAATAGAAGAGGATATCCCCTTCTACAATAAAGAGATGGGGGCGAAAGATCTGGCTGATCTTGTGGCTTTGTGCTACGACGAGTATGGTAATCGTCGTACTGCCCAATTTCTGGATGATCTTAAAAACCTGGGTTTCAAATACGCGACGAAGGCGGGTATTTCGATCTGCATGGATGACCTGATCATACCTGAAAACAAGAAAGACCTGATCGCTAAGGCACAGGAAGAAATCAAAGCGGTAACGAGTAGGTATCAGGAAGGCGGTATGACCGATGGTGAGCGGTATAACAGAGCTATAAATATATGGGGCCGCCTGAAGTCGGATCTGGAGAAATCACTTTTTGAAACGCTTCGTGATGACTCTTCCAAATATGGCGCCCCAGGATTTAACTCGGTACATATGATGACCGATTCGGGTGCCAGAAGTAAAAAAGATGCTATTAACCAGCTCGCTGGTATGCGCGGCTTAATGAGCAAACCTTCGGGCGAGATCATTGAGACGCCTATCTTTGCCAACCTGCGTGAAGGTCTCACCGTTTTGGAATACTTTATTTCCACACACGGTGCCAGAAAAGGATTGGCGGACACAGCCATCAAGACTGCCAGTTCTGGATACCTTACCCGGAAACTGGTAGATGTGGCTCAGGATGTCATTGTCACCGAGGATGACTGTGGGACGCTTAACGGCATTATCAAGACCTCGTTGGGTATGGAGGAGGAGTCCGGAGCTTTTGCTGAAAAGCTCGCAGGTCGTATTGTTGCAGAAGATGTGCTGGATAGAGGAGAGATCATCGTCAGGAACAATGAGAAAATCACTAAGGAAATCGCCAAAAAGATAGAAGATGCTGGTATTTCCAGAATCATGATACGCTCTCCACTTACCTGTGAGTCGGAGCGCGGTGTATGCCGGAGGTGCTATGGTGCTGATCTCTCATCCTGGCAAATGGTTAACATAGGAGAAGCCGTTGGGATCATATCTGCACAATCCATCGGCGAGCCGGGCACACAGCTTACCATGAGAACCTTTCATACAGGTGGAGCAGTCAGCGGCGTAGAGGAACAATCGAAGGTCGAGGCGAAAAGCACTGGCGTCGTCAAATACCACAACGTGAATACAGTAATAAGGGAGGACGGAGCCATTACCATCGCCAACCGGAATGGTGAGATCAGCGTGCTTGATGATGCTGGAAACGAAAGAGAGAGACATGCCGCTATTTATGGTGCTGCTTTAATGATAGCTGACGATGGACAGATCGAGAAGGGTGATCTACTTATGGAGTGGGACCCTCATAACGTTCCCATCCTGACGGAAGTTGCTGGCAAGGTTAAATTCGAGGACATCGTCGAAGGTGTAACAATGCGTGAAGAAATCGACGAAAGTACAGGACTTGCTGCTCGTGTCATAATAGAACATAGAGAAGAGAGTCTCCACGCGGGGATTTCCATTTTGGCTGACAACGCCGAAGTGATCGCACGATACGATATGTCAACCGGGGCTCATATCTCCGTTCACGATGGTGATATGATTTCGCCCGGCAACGTATTGGCGAAGATCCCACGTGAGATTTCAAAGGCCAAGGATATTGTTCTCGGTCTCCCGCGAGTGACAGAGCTTTTTGAAGCCAGGAAGCCTAAAGACTGTGCCACCATTAGCGACATCGATGGTAACATAAAGTTCGCTGGTATTAGCAGGGGAATGCGGGTAATTGAGGTTATCAATCCTAACGAGACTTCGCATGAATATCGTATCCCCAGGGGTAAGCACCTTATCGTTAGAGCAGGAGACTGGGTCACCGCCGGGGACAGGCTTACTGACGGTCCCATTAATCCGCACGACATCCTGAGTGTTTTAGGCGAAAACGCAGTCCAGTCATATCTGGTGGATGAAGTTCAGGAGGTCTACCGGGCCGCTGGAGAGAGCATCAACGATAAACACGTTGAGGTTATTGTGAGTCAAATGCTTCGGAAAGTCAGAATAGTTTCTGCTGGCGATACGGAATTCCTCGTGGGAGATGAAATAGACAGAGTGATTTTCAGAAAAGAAAACCAGCGAGTTTTGAATTCAGGAGGTACGCCGGCAACTGCGGAGCCAATATTACAGGGGATCACAAAGGCCGCCCTTAGCACAGAGAGCTTTATTTCTGCCGCGTCATTCCAGCAGACCACAAATGTTCTCACCAGTGCAGCTATTAGTGGCAAGCGGGACGAACTGCGCGGGCTTAAAGAAAACGTTATCATGGGCCATCTCATCCCTGCCGGGAGTGGTATCCCACAATATAGACAAATCGGTGTTTATGAAAAGGAAGAGCAGCCTGCTCTTTTTAGTCCAGAGGGAGAAGCAGAACTCGAAGATCAGTCAACGCAAGAAGCTTAGCAGAGTGTCTGTGGCGCGTTACGAGTAACGCGCCACAGATTCTCTCACTTGCACTTTGACTGAAAGGAGGCTGGCGAAGAGATTATAATTTAGTAAATGCTGGGGTGAATATGTAGAATTTATCTTCAGGTTAAGTGGGTATAAGCCTTACAAAGGTGAAAATTCTCTGAAAGTAACTTGACAAAACTTAATATGTTTGATATAATTTAACGCTGGCATGTTTGAATCAAAACTAAAGGGGTGATATTCGACAAGTCTTTCAGCTTTTGGATTAAGGGTATAATAGCCCCCCCGCAGGGGCTTTATTTATGTCCAAAGACTTGATCACTGCGCATCTGGAGGTGTAAGTTGCCAACAATTAATCAATTGGTGAGAAATGGGCGAAAACGGGACAGGAAGAAAAAGAAATCACCAGCACTTTTACAATGTCCACAGAGACGAGGTGTTGTTCTTCAAGTGAAAGCCGTTCCGCCCAAAAAACCCAATTCAGCTCTGAGAAAAGTTGCCAGGGTACGACTGACAAATGGCCGCGAAGTCACATGTTATATACCCGGTATAGATCATAATTTACAGGATCACTCCATAGTCCTGATACGCGGTGGAAGAGTCAGGGATTTATCGAATGTAAGATATCATATTGTCAGAGGCACCCTTGATACTGCAGGCGTGGAGGGTAGAAGACAGGCTAGGTCAAGGTACGGTGCGAAAAAACCGAAGGACACTGCCTAAAAGCTTCGCAGGGATGAGCAATCAGTTGTCATAGGTTGGCAACCGCTGTTCAGAAGTTGAATGTTGATTGCCGTCCATTGATTTCGTGACTCGAGGAGGTTGTAATGCCAAGACGTAGAGAAGTCGTAAAGAGAGAGGTTTTGCCGGATCCAAAATATAATAGTAAGCTGGTGACCAGGTTTATAAACTGTCTTATGTGGCAGGGCAAGAAGAGTACGGCTGAATCTATCTTCTACGGCAGCATGGATGTAATAAAGGAGCGGACGAACGAAGACCCATTGTCCGTATTCCAACAGGCAGTAAATAATGTTAAGCCCAATCTGGAAGTGAAGTCCAGACGTGTTGGTGGTGCTACCTATCAAGTTCCTGTGGAGGTAAGAGCGGGTCGTAAGAATGCTCTGGCAATACGCTGGATCATCGACTATGCTCGCCAACGCGGGGAGAAGACCATGAGAGCGCGTCTGGCAGCGGAGTTGATGGAAGCAGCCAATAACGAAGGTTCATCTATTAAGAAAAAGATGGATACATTCAGGATGGCAGAGGCTAATAAAGCGTTTGCTCATTATAGATGGTAAAGAAACGTGGTGGGTTACACACCGCGCGTCGTGGAATAAGAGAGGTTAGCTTAGGTGTCCTTGATGACTGTAGAGACAAAAGATAAGCGGAGGATAGAACTCCTGAATGCCGGGATTCCGTTGGCAAAAACCCGAAACATTGGCATCATGGCTCATATTGATGCAGGGAAGACCACGGTTACAGAGAGAATGCTGTATTATACCGGCAAAGTGCATAGAATGGGAGAAGTCCACGATGGCGCGGCCACTATGGATTGGATGGAATTGGAGCAAGAGCGCGGTATAACGATAACCGCTGCTGCAACAACGTGCAATTGGCAGGGCCATCGTATCAATATAATAGATACACCCGGGCATGTTGACTTTACTGTAGAAGTAGAACGCTCCCTCAGAGTATTGGACGGTGCCATAGCTATATTCTGTGGCGTCGGGGGGGTGCAGCCTCAATCTGAAACTGTATGGAAACAAGCCGACAAATATAAAATCCCCAGGCTCGCATTTGTAAACAAGCTGGATCGTCCCGGCTCGGATTTCTTCAAAACTGTTGGAATGATCGTAGA
>Ga0257136_1000071_pt1 | contig 11499 bp, 1 predicted proteins | sample saktaT_18_FD_193542 | JGI IMG/M metagenome (GOLD analysis project Ga0257136, IMG submission 193542) | Metatranscriptome of saline water microbial communities from Sakinaw Lake, British Columbia, Canada - sak_2010_1_5_45m (Metagenome... | ecosystem: Environmental > Aquatic > Non-marine Saline and...
CTTGAAGCCAATTAATTTTACGTTGTCCGAAAAAGAAATTTGAAAATGAAAGAAAGAAAGTAAAAAGATTAAATAATACAACGTAAATTCAGGATAAAAATAACTAATTTGGGGCTTAAATTGCAACGAATTACCTAACCCTCTTCATTGATTCAGTATACGGATTGACCGCCTGATTCAGTGTGGTTGGGTTAGTTCCAGCTGTTAGATTGGACAGTCCGATGGAAGGATGGAACTGTTCATTTGAAACGTTTGCCCCTGCTGGAAGGGGGCGGGGATGACGTCCGGTTGACTCGATGTTTAAGTCAGGGAAAGCGGACGTAGCTGTGGGAGGGTAAGGTCTCTTAGGGAGACGAGAAGGGACACGATTGTTGGGATGGCTGGCGGCTCCTTTTTGAAGGGAACTACCAGCGGGACGTGTTGTTTGGGAGGAAGGTGAAGGGGAGGGTGAAGATGCAGTAGTTTTGGATGGAATGTGCTCACCGACACCATGACCTGCGGAAGCTGAATGCTGTGCCAATCGCTGATTGGCGATGTTACCAGCATGCTCTGCTCTTGTTTGAGCTTCCTGGGCCTTGATCTCAGCTTCGGACATCTCCTTCTCATGGCGACGTTGATCGGCCGCCATCTGCTGGTCATGTTTCCACTGTGCGTCAAATTGCTTTGACCACCAGGCATTCTGACCCCATTGTCCAAATGCGTCACCAAGACCGCCAAGAATGCCTCCGGCGATTGTGGCGCCGGCCATTGCTTCGGACCTAGTCTCAAGTGAGCCCTTTTCATTCAAAACTACGAGTTTAGGGATTTTGCGAGTGGTTTTGGGGAGAGTTGTGTTACATTCGAGGCTGATAGGAAGTGAAAATGGTGAATATGTCTTTGCGTTGACTAATTTTCTGGCGAAGTTGAGTGCTTTGTTTTGTGCGATTATTGTGTCGTAAAATTCAAAACGTGTTGTGTCGAAGTCTTCAAGGGGGGTGGCGAAGTCCCATGCTCTGAAATTGCGCGCCACTAATGACTGTCCATCAAGGATGGCCCTCTGAGTGGACCTATCTACTGCTCTGACAAAAAGGTTTCTGCGGCTTATGCCAAGGGTAATGAGGACATTAAAGTTGGAATCGGAAAGGTCACATTTGAAGGGAGCATCAGGCATACCGCCTGAGGAAGCCCATTTGTCCATTAGGACACGAACCCAGGTTAACTCTTGAGGAGTAGGTGCGATCCACCGGTAACCTGAGGTGCCTTCTGGGACGAGCATGTCTAAATTTGTAGGAATAATGAGGTAGTTTGGGGTGTTGAAAGCTTGGACATCAGATATCTGTTGGGCCATTGCAATTATAGGAGTACGGCGTAGGGGACCTGCATTCAGACCGCTGAACTCAACTTGAGTCCGAGAACGGAGATTGTATTGTGACGGGTTTATTGCCATGCCTACTAGTCCTGAAATTACACGTTGATCAATGAAGGAAGCTCCATCAGAGGAGCTAACCCAGAAATCTGCCTCAATGATAGGTGGTTCTGGGGTAGGGCCATGGGGCCAAATTTCAGATATAGGATCTATTGGGAGGCCAATGACAGTGTAGCCATCGACGCGGAAGGATTGGGTGTTGTTTGAGGGCATCAGAGGGGTATCCATTGGGTAAACTGACATGTAGGGTGCAGTGCGTGTTAGTGCTCTAGAGAAAGGAACTTTTTCAATTGTAGTGGTAATTTCTGAAATAGGATCGATTAAGGAAATGAGGGAATTGTGAACTGTAGGACAATTGTCAAAATTTACGGTGTCGTCGAGGTTCATTGCTACTTCGGAGTAACATACTGAATTGCTGATAAATGCGGGTGTGTCTAGGAGGTTGCGATCTTGTTCATCAGTGTTGGTGACCTCATCGTTGTAGAAGCTTGGATTGTTCTGACTTTCGGGGTGTTGTGACATGTATTGCCAGCCGACATCCATGGGGTGAGCGGTGTGTGGAATGTCGGCCATGCCAGTGTTGTGATAGTCGTCGAAGCCGATGGATTTCTGTGAGTTAGACACGAATTCTCTTTTATCTTTTAAACTATAGTACCTGTGGGTCATATAAAGAAATTTAACTGGGGGGAGGGTGACTGCTTCATCTGATGGTGCAGCAGTCAAAGGAGCTGGACCCCAGGTGCGGAATCCAGGTGCAGGTTGGCCAAAAATTCTATAGGGGATAACCAAATCGGTGCCATAGGCATTTACAATTTTATCGTACATAACGACGGCTATCCAGGGACAGTCTTCGGATGTAACGGGATTAGTGCCAAGTTGTACAGTACGTCTAACTCGAGGAACTCCAGTGGGCATAGCGTCGGCTATAGTGAATGTCTTTGTAACGGTTCCCATGTTAAGTGGAATGAGTATGTGAGGGAACCGGGTAAGTGCAGTGACGTTGCTTGTGATTGCTGCCAAAGTTGCTGTTTTAGTAGGGGTATCTGGGAAAGCAACTACCATTACATTACCAATTGTCATGGACGAACTGGTGAATCTAATGGTAATTGACATGGGGCCTTCAAAATAAGTGTCTCTCTTACATTCTGTCTGGTGATCTTTTCCAAGGAGACCGAAGTAAGGAGCTGCAAAAATAGTGCTACCAACGGCGGTGCTGTTTGCACTAATACTTGAATCTTTAAGGATGGCTGGGGTACCCATGATGGACTGATAAGTAGTCCATTGGTTAAAACCGGTCATGGTGCCCATACCAGGGGGGAGTACAGGAGCTGCCATGTAGTCTTCCTCCATAGGAGGGATAACACCACTTACAGCTGTGGGAGCGACGGGAGCATGTTCCATAGGCGCCATAACAGAAGCAGCCAATGCTACGATTTCAGTAGATGGAGTTGGATCTCCACCCGCTGCAGCCTGCGTTGAGGTGGTATAGTCAACGGTACGCTCTGACTCCATCTGGGAGTCGACGAGAATACCATTGGCACTACCATAACTCACCGCAAAACTACGCATTGCGTAATCGCAGTAAAGCCTGCCATTGTATGTGTACGTATGGTGATGTTCCGTGTCGGAAGCACAGCGGCAAATGAGGTATCCATCATATCCAGGAAAACCAACATTGCGATATCCAGTACAGTAATATTCATTGGTCTCTTTCCTACGTACGACGTCTTTAACGACATCTACATGACGATGAGATCCAAAGCATCGGACTCCAATAGGATTTTCGACTTCTTTACTAGATGCTACTACATCTGATGCAAAGAGGGCAAAACGTCTAGTGAAGTAGTCATATGCTTCGCATGGGTCAAAGTCAAGAGATTCATCGTATCCTTCGTCGTCGGCTAGGGCAGGAGGCGCGGGGGTAAGAAGAAGATGAGGGTAAAGAATTGCAGCATCTTGGGCATATTTGCATGTGGGTGAATTTTCGAGGTGCTGGTGTAGTGGTGCGTCAGTAGAGTGCCATGAGGTGAGGTTGATGTTACAGGCAGCGCATGTAAGAGTAGCGGGGCGTCGAACGAAAAATCCGGCTTGCGCGAAGTCTCTGAGTCTCCAACCTGTAGGGTTGTTGAACCAGACTTCGTGCAATCGTAGTGTTCGCAGTCGGCGTTCCTCTGTCTTATATGGAGGCCATATCCAATCAAGTTGAGCGGGGAGGTCACCATCAGTGATGGCAGAACCCAATTCATCAACGACGTACTTCCACTCTGGGGAGGTTAGCATCGTCAACAATTCAGACCTGTCCATTAGGGGGGCATTTTCATTGAAAAATTTGATGGAATTCTCGTCGTAGAAGGTTGCGTACTGGGTGGGTGTAAAGTTCCAGCGCCAACCATATTCTCCTCGGAGCAATTCAACTTTAAGTGAACGGGGAAATCCTACATATGGTTTAGTGAAGTCGTCGACCCAGAAGAATGGTAGCTGGAGTCGATCGGCAACTTCACTAACGAGGGAAACTAATTCTTCCAATTCTAGATCACTGTCATAACAAGTTTTGGCAGCGCAAAGTGCATGTGCGTATCGTGCTTTCTTGTGTCGTGGGCATTTTAGTCCTGTCTTGAGAATGTGATATATGTTTGTGTGCTTGAGTTTGAGTGCATCTGCATTGTCTATCTGAGCCTGCTGTGAGGGGGATGTGACGTGCAAGGTAGACGGTACCTTGGGAACCGGGGGTTCAGTAGAGTGAGATGAGGGATAGTCAATAGGACGGGATGGAGGAAAGAAGAGTTCATTGGGGGTTACATCATGTCCAGGAGAAATGGGTTGATAGGAAAGGGAAATGTCTTCATCGAGGTTGGAGGTTGAAATGGTTTGGGATTGGGAAATGTATTTGTTATAGGCTTGCATGGTTCTGTAGGGGAAAGGAGGGGCCACGCTGCCCCTTTCATCCTGCAACTCGCCGCCGCCACCATGGACGTTAAAGGAAGAAAATTGCGGTTGAGCTTTGGATATACGGTGCGCCGTTGTGTCGTTACGGGGGAGTCCCGCGCTGACTGACGCCCTTGGCCCCCCTGTCGAAGTGACAGAGGCCTCCCTTGACATGGGTGCCACCCCATGCCCATTTGCAGTTGACGCCAGGGAGCTGACGCCACTTTGGTTTGGATCCATTTGGGCATCCACAATTGCATCGCGTTCACAGATGAGGTCGTGACGTGCGGTTTGCCATTGTGGGAGAGCGAATGGGACGCGTCTGGCACGGCATGCCATGAGAATCTCTTCACGTATGACGGTGTAAAGATCCTCAGGATATGCGCGCAACTCGATGGCGAATGATGCAAGGGACTGAAGAAGTTGCCTTACGCAAGGATCTTCAGTCCAATGGACCATTCGACATAAAGCCGTGTACCTTAGCATCCCGTGAGGTCGGAAGCTGGAGGGGTCGAATTCGAAGGTGCGACCAATGAATGAGAGTTCCTCCACGGGGACGAGATCATAACTAGACCCATCTTTTGCAGTAGTGGTAACTACCACACCAACACTTGCCATTGCTGATTGATAGCTGGCGAATGTGAGGTGAGGAGCCCACTCGGCTGAGACGGATGCTATGATGTCGTCACCGTGAGTGAACCAACAAAAATTGGCGTGGATGGTGGGGAAATGGAGGCGGCCGTTATGCATTGTACTGATAATTTTGGAATCTGCAAGAACGGCCAAGGAACTAAGGACAAGGATATCATTCAAATAACTGTCCATGACATTTGTGGCAAAAACGCCGGAAGCCATGTCACCGCTAGCCCAAAAGAAAGTGCCTTCGGTGACATAGAATTTGTCTCTGAACGAGATAATACAGGAGGAAACCAAGTTTTGAATTTCACTATTCGAATGTTGAGTGCGCATGTCGGAGTCCTGAGCTATTCTAACGAATACATCGATGAGAACGTCCCAGGCCCAAGTAGGTATACGCTTGTCAAACTTCGAATAATCAAGATCAAAACCGTGGGTTCCAACTGTACGCAAATGTTCATAGATTTTCCAGAATTCTGTATAAACGTTGATGCCAGTTGTGTGATGGACATAGGGAGAAAAACGACCAAGCATGGCAATGGAGTTGACATACCCTAACACCTTACGTTGAGCCAGAAAAGTCTCCATAGCGTCAGCTGCAAACACCCGGGTTCCGGGTTTAAGAGCTTTCTCTATGGGAAGACATTCTGCCTTGAGGCTAGCGTCGACGAGACGAAGTGTCTGTCGTCCTTCTAGCCATCCATCGAAGGTGCGAGAGTATGCTTGAGCCAGTGCCAGACCGTCGGGGGTACTTGAAAAGGAAATAATGTTGCCAGTAGGAGTGGAATCAATTTGTAATAGGCTAGCTTTTGTGCCATGACCTTTTGAAACCCAGGGCATTCCGGGTGATGCATCAGTTCGCATAGGACCAAGGCCCGCTGCGAAGTCAGCATCGGAAATACCGTTGAGTACTTCCCAATCTGATAAGATTCTCCATCTCCTTATACCAGGTTGGGATTGGATCATTTCAAAGAAACTATCTATTACAATTTGACGAATAGTAGGAGGTAGGGATGTATGAGGACCAGCAATGTGCTGTAGTTGGGATAAAACGATGGAGGGTTCTCCACGGTGATTTAAAGGAAGTTTTGAAAGGGCTTCGTCGGTGAGGGAAGGATGACAGAAAGTTTTGATACTAGGAGTTTGGTCATTGGGGATGATGTCAGTATCAATTACTTCCGATATGATGCTAGGAACGATGGCTGTATTTTCTTTAATAGGTTTGAAAAAGGAAGGGGAATAGCCAATTGCTGTGAATCTGGGGGTTTCAAAAGGTGTACATTTTGGATCCTCGACGGCATCAACATCAAGGTGGATATGGCTAGGCAAAATCATAGGAGGAAGGGAACCGAGAACAATGGATTGGGATGTGTATTCAGGTTCATCGTTGTATACTTCGGCAGTAACAAGCTCAGTACCTACGGTGGAAGCGAAGATCTCTTGGAGATCTTCAAAAGTAATTGCTGAGGCATAGGAACGGCGGGAAAGGAAGTGGGAACCGGAGGCTATGTGTAAGCCACAAATGACAGCACCTTCATGTCGGGGGTTGAGACTGAAGAATGTAGTGCCACAGCTTCCACTAGTGGTGGGAGTAGAGGTTTCAAAACGATTAACTACGAGGACATCTTTGAAGGGGTTGAAAAGAGGATTCTTGGTATCAGTTAACTTTGCTGGAAGAACAGCATTGTAAGTTGCTTCGCATCTATACATTGTCTGATCTCCAGGCAAATAGTGAACTAATTCCGATAAGCTACCTAAATTGCCGCGACGGAGGAATTTTGAAGTAATGTTCTTGAAGGGAGCACATTTGTCAGTTATCTGGATGAGGAGGAGTTCTCGTTGTCGGTCTAGGAAAATGGGGATGGCTTTAAGGATACGGGTGTTAGAGCCTTCTTTGCTATGCACGAAAATTGGTGATTTTCCGTCATAAACATGTGCAGTGGTTAAAACATAGTTGTCTTTAATAGCCAGTCCATGTACTTTCCCTATTCCGGGAACAGATACAAGGACGGTATTCCTTTCAACAGCTAACTTAGTTTGGGTGATTGTGTCTGAAAGTGTACTGATTTTGCATCCATCAGGAAGAACTTGTGCGTTGGTTGCGGTGGCATTTCTCTGGTGAATGTTGTGAAGACGCTTCATGACAGCGGTGTCCGAAGCGGTTGGTGCAATGCGGTGAATAGCTTCGAGAGTTTTGGAAGCAGGATGAGGTTGAGGGGAAGCTGTTACAGCATTGGTGGGAGTAGTGGTAACAGTCCTTTTCAGGGCCTGTTCTCTCTTCTCTCTCCATGATTCTGCTTGAACTGGGTCAGTAGGAGGAGTCTCTGATTCAACGGGTTCAATAGCTGCTGTTTCGGATAGTTTCACAATTGTGAAGATTATACCGGCAGCACCTAATAAACCCATTATGGAAAAACATAAAAATTGAATTTTTGGTTGGGACATAACTTCTTTGGCACGAGTCCAAAGAGCTACTGTTTGAAGTTTGCTTGCGTTAGTTTGATAAGTTTTTGCATACTCTCGAGCCCATGCTGTGTAGTGACCAGTTTCGCGGAAGTTGCTAACTGATTTGCCGATGATAGTGCGACATGTTCGTGGAAGCGTAGTGAGATCAACTGTGTTAGTGAAAATTTGTACAAATGTGACTGGGAAATTGATGTCATTGCCTGTGGAGAAAACGAGTGCTTGATCTGTAATGGAAAGGAGTTGGCCTACTTCTTGTGCGATGGGAAGTCCAGAAATCTTACCGTTGAGGACGACAATATCCAAATGCTCGACTATAATTCTACAGGAGAAATCAGCTCTCCTATATGCATTATCAAGCGTTGAGTATACACTGTCGAGGTCTTCCGGGTTCATGCATTGGACGAGTGCGGTGTAATCAGGAAAGGAAGTGAAAAGGGAGGGGACAAAACGGATAAATTTATCAGGATTTGAACTACCGATTGCACCATAAAATTCGGTGATGGAAGGAAGTTTGACGTCGAGGTCGAATTCCACGCCGTCAGTAGGAATGTACGGGACTTTTTCTAGGGGGGGTCTGGTGGAAGTTCCAAGTGCATAAACTTGGTCAGTGAATTCTTGGAAGGAAAGTGCTGGAAAGTTAAGGGCGGAATAGGATTGGACACCATGTGAATACATTGCGACGGCTATAGAGCGAGACATGCTACCTGAGACAATCTTGCCTCGATAATAACATGGTCCACTAAAGCCAAGGCGACGCAAAGTGGCTTCACGAGGTAGGACGGAAAGGTCAGGATATTTATTGACTCTGTAGTAATAAAAGCTGATGGCTGTCCAAAGTTTCTGGTAAAAACCACGCGTTCTCCAAATATCTGATGCCCAGACACGGATGGCAGAGAAATAGCCGAAAACATCAACACAAGATCGAACAGTTGGGGGGACCCAATTGTCCAATATTACGATGATGTTTGAGCCATCTATCTGATCAAACCATATCCGATATGCTTCAAGGAGCTTGTAGAGCGTGTAGTTTTTGACAGACAAAGTGGAGAGGTTAAAAATATCATCAAAAATGAAGATAGTTCGGGTTGAGCCCAGGAAGTCGGAGAGGATGGATTCTTTAGTGATACGGACAACAGTGTGGTTTGGGAATGAACCAATGATGTCGTTCTCACAATAGCGAGTCTTTCCAATACCAGGGGCTCCAGAGATGTAGATCACCGCTGGATTCTCGGTATTACAAGGACCAGCCTCCGCATTGACATCAAGATGTCCTTGCGGGAGTAGAAAAGGAACTTGAGGAGGGGGCATGATGGATTTTGGCAGTTGAGCAACGGTCATGCCAGATTGTAGTGCACGGTCGCGCTCAGCTAGGAAAGAAGCCCGATTGGCGATCCACTGAGTGGTCATCCAATCGACGAGTGCATCTTTTGTCATTTCGGTGAAGTGCCAATTTGAATGGGTATTGGTGACGTCAGCGGTGTGAGTCCAACGTCGGAGGGTGGGACCAGTAAGAGGAAAACGTTGATTGTTGCGGGGAAGAACAGGGTTGTTTAAGGGATTTTCGACTGTTACCCAATTTGAACGAGAACGATAAGCCATGAGGACTGAAGGAGGCATAAAATTTGGGGAATTTTGGGAGAAGGTAAAATTTCCGGGGGATACGCGCTGTTGAAAAGGAGCGCCCATGTCATCAGCTGCTGCTTGGCCTTCCAATCGGTTGGAAGTGGTAATTACAAATTCTGCCCTACAATTGTTGAATTTTGAAAATGCACTACTAATTGAAAAGGGGTCTCCAGAAACTAGATTATTCATGAGTCGTACCCATTTGTCGGTGTCAGGGTTTGCTAGGTATTCGTCTAGGACATACCATTCAGCATTACCAGGGGGTGGTACATGATCGTCTCCTCCGTTTGACATATTGTAAGTCAACATGGAGGCTGAACGGTGACCGCCGGTCACAAGACGTTCATTGACGGCTCTGTACAAATCCCTGGCAAGGAATGATTTTCCATGACCATATGCGCCCGTAAGATTGACCATTACCGGAATCTGCCGTATACGCGACATTTCACCGATCACAACCGAATTGATATCACGTTTACTGATGTATCGTTGAACCATTGCATGGTATTGGCGATACAATTCACTAAACGCGGGATCTTTTTGGTTCTGATTGGTGTTTGTCGCATCTACAGCAGCTCTAATAGCGGCAATCTCATCTTGATTCTCTCTTATAATGAAGTCATTGACTTCCATTGTAACTAGAGTTTCAAGGCGGGAGATGTGGTTGATCAGAATATCTTTCGCTGCCTTAATCGACTTATCAGGTGCGATTTCTGCAATAATCTCGTTAACTGCTTGTTTAAAACTTTGAACACCACCATAGTTATGGCGGTAAAGGGCAGGAAGTTTTCCAATTACTTCGATGGGGGATTTACTTGTTGTTATGGCGACGATAATCGAAGCCGCAATTGAAATGAAAAATCCAGTGACAGTAGTGACAGGTCCGGCGACGACATCCTTAATAGTTGTTCTAAACTCATCAAGGTTATCGTACCAAGCTTCTGCAATCACGGCTTCCGTTTCATCCTCTAGGAGTTGGCCAATTGTTCTATCAAGGTCATCGGGTAGATCGACGTCCAAGAAATTACAAATAGCCAAAATGGAACCTAGAAGGGATGAGACGAGAGTCGCAGTTGTAATAGCAGACTTGTGACTAATGACACTGATCAAGGAAAGGGCAGCAGTAGCGGTAGATTGGACGGCTAAAATAGCTGGTAGACGTTCCTTAAGGGCAAATTTGTCTATCCAGGTGTGGATTGTTTTTGAAAAACCTGTATTTAAGGATTGTGCTGAAGTCAGGGAGTTTGCAAGGAGAAGTTCTCGATTAAATTTGGATCCAGTTAAGTGAGACATAATTTTGTGAGCCTCTGAGAAGTGGGGATAAAAGGGACTACGACAGTGTTCATGGGTGGTAACTGTTCTTAAAGGATAAGTAACACCCAATGCCAATTGAACACGGCAGTAGAGATGATAGGGGCCATTCTTAGTGACACCATCTTTAAAATGTTTAACGAGACGCTGTTGAGCAGTGTCTACGTCTTCACCTGGGATGATTTTCTTGTACCAAAAACCGTGGATTATTTGAGGATAGTCAAGGGGTTGGGAAGAGGAAGGAACATCATCAGGAGTATTAAAACGTACTTTCTTTGTAGGTGGGGGCAAGACGGGAATAGTGGTTGGATGAAAGTTGGCGGGGGCGGTTGCCATCAGCCAAGTGAGTAGGAGGAGTGGATTATTCAGTTTACGAAGGAAGAATAGGAGCCAGACAATTATTATAAGGAAGGCATAAGGCCAAGTAGGTGCATGTGCTTTGAAGGGTGTGCAATCAGGGAGTGCTATCGGAGAGGAAGAGGTAGGTTGAAGTCTTTCCGTTATGCAGAGGATTGTGGTCAAAGAAGCGATGCAGAGGATAAGTGTTGTGGTTGTATTCATGCTCAAAAATTGAACCGTATAGTAGCAAAACCATTGCCGTACTGACTTTCACGGGGTCACTAACCCATAGGATTTAAGGCAACCTGACTGCTTTGTCAAGTGCCGTATTCTTTCTGCGTTGCAAAATGATCAACGCTAAGAACCTATTTCTCGCGAATACCTAGACCAAGGGATCTAATCGTCAGAATGATACTATACCCTCCTCTCGGAGCCAGGGGCTTGCCTGGGGGGAGCAACTTACTAGACACATCGCCAGAGAACGGTGGGGTGAGGCATACCACCAATTCGACTACGCGTCAAACGCGTCTGTGTATGTATAGTAAATTCAAGAGGATCCGGTGCGTAGGTGAATCCGTTGTGCTGAAGCAAGGGCGATCGACTTATTGCGCCTCTCTAACTATGTAGATTACGCTGCGATGCCAAATATTCGAGCGGGGGTCGTCAGGGTTTCAAATAGAAAACTCAGTCCATCCTGTCGTTTCCAGTGACGGAACGAGGCGACGATCTTTCAACTCTGTAACCAGAGTATCAGAAAGTGGCCAGTTACGGTCACCAAAAACTAGAGAATTTTC
>Ga0257136_1000074_pt1 | contig 11366 bp, 6 predicted proteins | sample saktaT_18_FD_193542 | JGI IMG/M metagenome (GOLD analysis project Ga0257136, IMG submission 193542) | Metatranscriptome of saline water microbial communities from Sakinaw Lake, British Columbia, Canada - sak_2010_1_5_45m (Metagenome... | ecosystem: Environmental > Aquatic > Non-marine Saline and...
AAGCCTTCCCAGGCGTGCAGGCGCTGGATGACATAGACTTTGAAGCAGCAGCCAGCGAGGTAGTGGCGCTGGTCGGCGAGAACGGCGCTGGCAAGTCTACCCTCATGAAGATCCTCTGCGGCGCATACCGCAAGGACGAGGGGCGCATCTTCCTGCACGGCCAGGAAACAGAGATCGAGAATCCTTATCATGCCCAGCAATTGGGTATCGCCATCATCTATCAGGAATTCAACCTTACTCCGAATCAGAGCGCAGCGGCGAACATCTTCATGGCCCGGGAGCCGCGACAGCAAGGCTTGGGGCGGTTCTTGAACTTCGTGGATCGTCGCCGTATGGAGCGGGAAGCACAGGAACATCTGAACCGCGTTGGGGCGCGAGTGCCTGCCACGGCGCTGATCAGCGATCTCTCCGTGGCTCAACAGCAGATGGTGGAAGTGGCTAAGGAACTGGCGGTGGATGCTCGCATCATCATCATGGACGAGCCGACCTCAGCACTGGGCGAGGACGAGGTAGAGACCCTGTTTGAGATCATCGGCACGCTCAAGGAACAGGGCATCGCCATCATTTTTATTACTCATCGCCTGGAAGAGGTCTTTCGCATTGCCGACCGGGTGGTCGTGCTGCGAGATGGCCGACGGGTGGGGAGCATGTCCATCAGTGAGGCCACGCCCGACAAGGTCATTCACCTGATGGTGGGGCGGGAATTGACGGAGATGTTCTATAAAGAAGAGGCTGAGATAGGGGAGCCTCTTATGGAGGTGCGGGGACTCACCCGGCGGGGCGTGGTGGAAGACGTGAGCTTCACCCTGCGGCGGGGGGAGATCCTGGGCTTCTCTGGCCTGGTAGGCGCCGGTCGTACGGAGACAGCCCGCTTGCTGTTCGGCGTAGACCGCAAGGACGCTGGCGAGATTTGGGTTGATGGGGAGCAAATGCGCATCACTTCCCCCGTTGATGCAGTTGTGGCGGGCCTGGGCTTTGTACCCGAGGATCGAGGCCTGCAAGGATTGGTGCTCAAGCTGCCAGTATTGGAGAATATTGTGCTGCCCAGCCTCGACAATCACTCTCGTGCAGGCTGGCTGGATCAACGCAGTCTCCGCAACACGGCCCAGACTTACGTGGACAAACTGAACATCCGCACGCCCCACCTACAGCAGAAGGCCATGTTTCTCTCCGGCGGCAATCAGCAAAAGGTGGTACTCGCCAAGTGGTTGGCCTTGCAGCCCAAGGTGCTGATTATGGACGAGCCGACGCGGGGGATTGACGTGGGGGCCAAGGCCGAGGTACACGCCCTGATGAGTCAGTTGGCTCAGGCTGGGATGGGCATCATCATGATCTCATCGGAATTGCCGGAGATCCTGGGTATGAGCGACCGAGTCCTGGTAATGCACGAGGGCCGTGTGATGGCCATTCTGGACCGGGCTGAGGCAACCCAGGAGAAAATCATGGCTTGCGCCAGCGGCGAGATCAATAACATCAATGCAACGGCGAAAGGAGCAGAGGCATGAGCAATACAGAATCGGCCCATGGAGGGAGTGTGGTGGCTATGGCGCGGCCTCGTGGGATGATCTGGCGGAGTGTTGTCGGCAGACAGGAACTTGGCGTTTTTCTGATTCTGCTCGCCATGGTGGTTTTCCTTTCTTTGTATACCGACACCTTCCTCACCAGCACCAACATCTTCAACATCCTGCGAGCCTTCTCGTGGATCGCCATCAGCGCCTTCGGACAGTGCATGGTGATCATCACCGCCGGCGTTGACCTTTCGGTGGGCTCGGTGATGGGTCTCTCCGGGCTGGCCAGCGCCATGTTGTTGGAGCGGGGGATCAATGTGCCCGTGGCTGTGGTGGGGGGATTGTTGACAGGGCTCGTCGCCGGCTTCCTCAACGGGCTGATGATCACCAAGGGCAAGCTGCCCCCCTTCATCGCCACGCTGGGGAGCTACCTCATGGCGCGGGGTCTGTGCTATGGCTTGACCGGCGGCTGGCCGGTGCGTGGGCTGCCACAGTCTTTCCGCAATCTGGGCCAGTACGACATCCCCATCGCCGGGTTTGGAGTGCCCTTGCCCCTCATCTTCATGCTCATCTTCGCTGTGCTCACGTCCATCTTTCTCACGCGCACGGTGTGGGGTTATCGCATCTATGCCGTGGGTGGAAACGAGACGGCCACCGCCCTTTCGGGCATCAACACCGCTCGGGTCAAGATCATGGTCTACTCCCTCTGCGGCCTCCTGACCGCCATCGGTGGCGTGCTCATGACCGCTCGCCTGGGGGTGGCGGCACCGACGGCCGCACAGGGCTACGAGTTGGACGTCATCGCCGCGGTGGTGGTGGGGGGAACCAGCTTTTCTGGGGGCGAGGGCACCATCCTCGGCGTACTTATCGGCGCGGCCATCATGCAAGTGCTGCGCAACGGCCTGGTGCTCATAGGGGTCTCCGCCTACTGGCTGCAGGCAGTGCAGGGGTTGGTGATCGTGGTGGCTATCATGCTCGACCAGCTCCGCAAGCGAGGACGGTAGCGCACAGCATTAGCCAGAACGACGCTCCTTTCGCTGCGCTTCGAGGGGAACGCAGAAGGGGCAGTGGAGGCCAGGCATTTCTGAATGATGGAGGAAAGCAAATTGGTCTACTTGATGGGCATTGATGTGGGCACGACTGGAGCCAAGGCGCTCCTCATCAACGAGGCCGGTGAGGTGGTTGCCAGCGCCATTACCGAATATCCCATGTACACCCCCCACCCTCAATGGGCGGAGCAGGATCCAGAAGACTGGTGGCAAGCCACTGTAAAGAGCATCGGGCGGGTGCTGGCTGAGGGCGGGGCCAATCCCGACCAGGTGGTGGGCGTTGGCCTCACCGGGCAGATGCACGGCCTGGTCCTTTTGGACAAAGATGGCGCGGTGCTGCGGCCTTGCATCATGTGGAACGACCAGCGCACTGGCGCTCAGTGTGCCTGGATCACCGACAAGGTAGGGCCCAAACGGGCCTTGCAGTTGACGGGAAACCCCGTCCTGCCGGGCTTCACCGCCCCCAAGATCGTCTGGGTGCGGGAGCATGAGCCCGAAGTCTACGAGAAAGCGGCGAAGGTTCTGCTCCCCAAAGACTACATCCGCTATCGCCTGACGGGCGAGTTCGCCAGCGAGGTCTCTGATGCTTCGGGCACCTCTCTCTTCGAAGTGGGACGTCGACGTTGGTCCGAAGAGATGCTGGAGGCCCTGAACATCCCCGCAGAGTGGCTGCCAGACTGCTACGAGTCGCCCGTCGTCAGCGGACACATCTCCCAGACTGCGGCTGAAGCTACGGGGTTGAAGGCCGATACGCCAGTGGTAGGCGGCGGGGGGGATCAAGCTGCCCAGGCGGTGGGCAGTGGCATCGTTGAGGTGGGTCTGGTTTCGGTGACCGTGGGGACCTCCGGAGTCGTCTTTGCCTCCACTGACGAATTCGTGGTTGAGCCCGAGGGACTGCTCCATGCCTTCTGCCACGCTGTGCCCAACAAATGGCACCTGATGGGCGTGATGCTGTCGGCCGGGGGCAGCTTCCGCTGGTTCAGGGATACCCTGGGGCGGGTGGAGAAGGAGATAGCCGGCCTGCTCGGCAAGGATCCTTACGAACTCCTCACCGCAGAGGCGGCCAGGGCTCCAGTCGGCAGCGAGGGGCTGATCTTTCTGCCCTACCTGACCGGCGAGCGAACCCCCTATCCGGATCCCAACGCACGTGGCGTCTTCATGGGCCTGACCCTGCGCCACGACAAACCCCATCTCTGTCGGGCTGTGTTGGAGGGAGTGGCCTACGGCCTCCGCGACTCACTGGAGTTGATGAAGGGCTTGGGGCTGGAGATTCGCCAGATCCGCGCTTCGGGAGGTGGAGCACGCAGCAATCTGTGGCGGCAGATTCTGGCCGATGTATTCGATACCGAGTTGGTGGTGATCAATGTCACCGAAGGCGCAGCCTACGGTGCTGCTCTGCTAGCCGGGGTGGGGGCCGGGGTCTATGGAGATGTGACCGAGGCTTGCCAGCAGACCATTGAAGTGGTCCAGCGAACTGAGCCTGTCAGAGAGAACGCAGTGCTCTACGGTGAACTCTATCCTGTGTATCGCGCCCTATACAGCGCATTGAAGCCCAGTTTCGACCGAGTATCGCAAGTAGTGGCCAAAAGTGCAACTGGTGGAACTGGGTAGCTGGACAATGTTAAGTTAATGTCATTGCGAGCCCCGCAGGGGCGAAGCAATCTCCACAGCCACTCGTAGTGACGACTTCAGTCGTCGGGGGCAGGGAAAAAGGCGACTGAAGTCGCAACCACGAAACTCCAGTTGGAAACAACGGGACATCTTCGGATGTCCTATTTCTTTTATACGGTGTTTGTGGTATAATTTGTAAGGATGATAGTCCCATCCAGATGAACATAGAATAAGGATAAAACGACCATGATTGATCCCAACTTCCCGCTGATTGACCTGCATCGCCATCTAGACGGCAACGTGCGCCTGGAAACGATCCTGGAGCTAGGGCGTCAGCACAACTTGCCACTCCCCGTCTGGGATCTCGAAGGGCTGCGCCCCTACGTCCAGGTGACGGCCCCCCAACCCGGCATCATGGCCTTCATCGCCAAATTCAAGTGGATGATGGCGGTGCTGGTGGACTACGCTGCCTGCCGCCGGGTAGCGTACGAGAACGTCGAGGATGCCCGGCGAGAGGGCATTGACTACATCGAACTGCGCTTCAGCCCGTGGTTCATGGCGGAGTCCCACCACCTCGATCCAGCGGGGGTGGTGGAAGCCGTGGCCGATGGCGTGGAGGCGGGCGCGCGCGACTTGGGGGTCAAAGTGAACCTGATCGGGATCCTCAGCCGCACGTATGGGATGGAGATTGCCTGGAAAGAGTTGGAAGCCCTGTTGCAGCACAAGGATCGGCTGGTGGCTCTGGATTTGGCGGGGGATGAGGCGAACCAGCCGGGCTCCCTGTTCGTGGAGCACCTGCGGCGAGCGCGGGATGCCGGCTGGCAGGTGACTATCCACGCAGGAGAAGTCACGGGGCCGGAGAGCGTCTGGCAGGCCATTTGTGATCTGGAGGCCACGCGCATCGGCCACGCCGTGCGGGCCACCGAGGACCCGGCTTTGTTGGACTACCTGGCCGAGCACCAGATCGGCATCGAGTCGAGCCTGACCAGCAACGTGCAGACCAGCACCGTGCCCGACTACGCCAGCCACCCGCTGCGAGCCTTTCTGGAGCGCGGGCTGTTGGCGACGATCAACACCGATGATCCGGGTATAAGTGGCATTGACCTGCGCCACGAATACGAGGTAGCTGCGCCAGCGGCGGGCCTGACAGCCGAGCAGGCACGCCAGGCCCAACGCAACGCCCTGACCATCGCTTTTCTCTCGGTCGAAGAAAAGGAGGCGTTGGTGGCCCAGAAAGTGCGGTAGGGAGGGTCCTCTTTGGCGAGTTCTTCCGGCGCGGCACGCGAAAGGTCTGCCTGAACACCGACGCACAGAACCTCACTGACGCCATCCGCCTCTACGAAAAGGCCGGCATGCACGTGCAGCGCCAGTACGTCACCTACGAGAAGGAGTTGGTGTCCCGGAAGAGGAACTGAGTACTCAGTCAGTGGGGGTTGACCATTTGGGAGGTAGTGCGAGGAGATTAAGATTAGACTCTGACGCTCCTTGGGAGTGGAACACAGCGTAGCCAGGAGCGTCTCTGAACCATGATTGGATAGTGACTCGAAACGGACCACTGGCAGATGGCAGCCAAGCCGTCAGTCCTTTGCTACCGTAGCCCATCTCTTGGAGATAGTTGTTACAGTCTCCCAGGAGAGTTCGGCCTCCTGCATCAATGTATCTCGCACTTTCTCTCTCAAGCCTAGAGATGAAATCGTGAGGGCGAAAGTATCCACATATTCGTTCATTGCGAGCGCCATAAGTAGGTCAGCTAAATCATCTTGGCCCATCACTTTCACACGATCAGACACAAAATCTGTTTGAAGAGGTGCCCTTTCCCCAGAATAGAACACGCCGAAGACATAGTCGTACTGGCTCATTAATTCCTGGTAACCCCGGAGATCTTTCACGTGCTCTACCAACACGCCTATACCAGAGTGGCGGATGCCTCCAGGATCTGAGAACTGAATTTCCCAGAAGTGGTGCCCAGCGAGCGTGTCTTCTCCTACAACTTCGTAGCCTTGTAGAAAGAGGGCCACAGGAAACAAGGCAGTGAGATCATCGGTCGATAGTCCAGCTATGCCCATTGCCAGGCACTGCTTGATCTGCCGGAGGTCTTCTACCAAACGTGAAGATGTCAGAAAAGGCTCTGTGTTTCCCGTCAGGCTCTGTTGCACCAAGCTATGAACTACAAGTACGCCACTGCTGAGATCAATCATCTTCAAGTTTCTCTTCCTAGACTGCTATCGCCAAGATACTCATCGCACCAACACACAGCGAAACCCGGTAGCCCCGTGCCTTTGATTGCAAGGAAGTGCCTGGCGCATGATACACATGATCCGCCACCTTGTTAGAGCGTTGAAAGATCCGCCCCTGACCGCCCGGTCTTGGGGTGCTTGGGAATACTGCTCGCCGTAGCGCTTGAATTGGTCAGACGTCCATTCCATCACATTCCCGGCCATATCCATCACTCTGAAAGGACTGGCTCCGGCAGGGTAGACACCCACAGGGGTTGTAGTGTACAAGTCGATGTTGGCACGGTCCTCTTCCCATGTCATACCCCAAGGCCACCAACGCCCGTCGCCACCCCGGGCAGCCCATTCCCATTCCGCCTCCGTTGGTAGGCGATAGAGGTGTCCCTGGCCAGTCTTTTCGGTCATATAGGCCGAGCGCCAATGGCAAAAGGCTTCTGCCTCGTACCAACTCACCCCCAAGACAGGATGGTTAGGCTTTCGAATGCCTAGCTCGTCGTGGTCCCAGTACGAGGGTTTTGGATCGGCTCCCCATCGCCACCGCCAACCCTCCTCTGACCAATATACTTCGTTGCTATATCCTCCGGCGTCCATAAACTGTTTGTACTGCCAGTTAGTCACGGGATAGCGATCTATCGTGAAAGCATTAACCCACACTTTCTGTTGAGGGGTGGCGAGGGCCAGCATTCGCCGCAGATCGGGCCTATCACCAGCCTGGTGAATAATGGCCTCCGCCACTGCTTCAGAAAGCCCCATCACCAACTCCCCTGCTGAGATTTCTAGCATCTCCCCAAGTCGAGGATCCCCAACTTCACCCAGGACATCTCCCGCATCCCTTCTAGTCTCAAAGCTTTCCTCAGAGTCACTGATGACGGCTATTAGGCCAGCAAGTACTTCATCTCTGACCTTCACTCTGACTGCGCCACGACCGGCATCCCCGAGACATTCTCCGATGAGAATGAAGTGAGATCCCTTCTCCCTCGTTGGGCTGCCTTCTGCCGTCTTCAACATCGCGGTGAGCAAACCTTCCAACCGCGCGCCTCGCAAGAGGCCAGCCGTGAGTCGGATGCTCTCTCTCCAGCGGAGGTCGCCCATATGTTCGCAGACTAGTTCACTGGTGTTCGGCTGATTGCACATATACTCAGCCGCCAGGAATTCCTCGAAGGTTTGATGGGGAAAACTGTATTCTCCACTTCCTCGCTCGACAAGCAGCCCCGTTTGCTCAGACACAATCTCGATAAAAGCGCGGGCTTGTTCCTGAGCTCGAATTCTGCTCAGGCCCTCGTGCTCTTGCAGCCAGCCGGCAACGTGATCCTCCAATTCGGAGCGGGGAATAGTGCTCCCAGGCTCCTGTTCGTGCATCCATAGAGCAATGGGCCCCAGGACGCCGCTAATGTAGTACCTATCGAACTGGAGTTCTTCGGGCGTTACTGGGCGGTCAGCCATGCTCCGTGCCCAATCCCAGGTCTCAACCAAGGCCTTCACGCACTCGCTGTATAGTTCGGCCCGATGGTGCGGTAAGTGAGCGCCGCGATAGTAATAGAGCAAGACCATGATAGCCAAGAGCAAAGGGGTTCTGGCCAAGTCAAAGACGCCGGGATTGCGAAAGATGGTCTTGAGCAAATCATCTGCCGACCCTGCTTCCCTGCCGAAGCCGTAGTTATGAAAGACTTCAAACCAGCGTTCCACAAAGGTACGAATCTCGTGCTTGGTGAAAGGGGCTATGGAGATAACAGCAAAATCCTTCTCCAGGGGAGCCTGGCGATAGCTGGCCGGACGGCTAGTTACGATGAAGCGGTTCTTCGGATAGCGGATGACGAAATCACGGATGCGCTCTACAACCCCCCATCGCTCTCCGGTGGAGATGATCTCGTCCAGGCCATCCAGCAACACCATGCAATTACCTCGCTCCAGCTCATAATCAAAAAGTGGCTTCAATCCCCCTTGCCCACGTCCCCTGAAATACACGGGCAGATAGTCGGCCAGAGAGATGTCTGGGTCGTCGCGCAGAACCCTGGCATAGGCAGAGACGGGAAATAGCAAAGGAAACCATATTCTGTCTGCAGCAAGCTCGATCCCTAACATGTTCGTCACCGCTGTTGGGCCTCCAGTCAGAGCCAGGGCAACGTACCTCAACAGGGTTGTTTTCCCTGTACCAGGGTCGCCGAGCACGGCGGCTTGCTTCTTGCGTAGGAGTAATTTCCCGAAATCCAGGGGCTCCGTCTGCCCTCGCTCTGCTGCCTCGAGTGGCTCCGGGGCGGGCAGGAAAGATTCACCCTCGTATCTGATCCGCAAGGAGACAAAGAGTTCCGACAAAGGCAAGGAGACGAACTCTTTGAGAAACAAGAGACCCCGGAAGTCCATTTGCCCTTCGCGCTGGACGAGATAATTGAAGTAATATTCCCGCAGCTTGTCCCGCTTGTGCCGCTCGGCTGTAGCTGTGTCGGTTGAGAATTCAAATGGGCCAGTAATGCAACTCCAGAAATCGCCAGCCCTCATTCCCATCTCGGCTGCTATATCCGGCGGGACAAAGAACACGTAGGAGCAACTGAAGCGATGAAGCGCATCCCGGTCCTGGTTCAAGCGGGCAATAGCCCAGTCTCTTTCCTCGGGAGACAAACTGTGCCAGCCCTCGACAAACAGAATGTGTGGGCGCTCGGTCTCAAATGGTTCCTGCCACAAGTACATAGCCACGCTGGGTTGGGTACCATCAATAGGCCAACTCTTAATCTCGAATTCCTCTACCAAATCTGCAAAGAGATTGGCAAGGACGGTGTTCTCTAATTCCCAATCATCTACGATCACCACGATCAGGGCGCCTGTCTCTTTGTAGTGTCGCAATGCGTTGAGCAGTTTTTGGTATTCTTTATCAGTGACGAACGGCATCGGTCATACCTCCGTGGCCTTGAAACCTTGCAATATCATGCGCACGATGGGGTGGAGGTCGTACCACACACTATCGTTAACATAGCTCAGAATATACAGGTTCAAGATCAGATTGTCGCCAACCTCGGTACCCGAACGCCTAAGGGATTCTAGGAAACCTTGCAGTTCCTCAAATTCAGTTCGTCCCAAAGGTAGGGAAAACTTGCGCTGTTCACTATAAACTGCTTTACGAGCAGACAGCAGATCAATTCGACGCTGGGATCTCGTTTCAGCTTCCAGGATGGCTTCGCGCATCAGCACGATAAGTTGTCGCATCACCCCACCACTCATTGCCACCAAGAGGTCGAGTGCCTCAGGGGCAATCACGTCTTCCGTCGCCATTCCCAAGCTCTGCAACCGCCTGTGCACGACTTGCCGCATCGTCTGCCAGCCCTTGTCGTACCTGACATTCGGCTGGCCTGGCTCGTGGAGCTTGATGTTGGGAAACTCTTTTGTGGGGAAGCGATTCCGCACTTGGCTATAGTCAGGGTGATAGCACAACACAATGGGCGCAGCGTAGACTGCCCGGCAGGAAGGAGCTTGCAGCACCCAACTATCGGCAAAGAGGGAACGAGCGTGATCCAAATCATCCACTTTGTCGAGACCGTCCACGATTAGAAACACCGGCTTGCCTGCTTTATCTTCTACATCTCGCACGATGGCCTGCACCCGCACAATGACCTCCGACAACCGTGGACTCATCTCCAGCTTGCGTAGTGCCTTACCAGTACTGAGGGCGAACGGTGCGCCACTCGTTAGCTCGCCGATCAGACTGCCAGCGGTGGTTGCGGCCACAGGTCCCCCTATCAGTCCGATTCCAAAGCAAACAATGGCGCCCAATATCTGGCTTACGTCGAGTCGGAAACCTTCCTCTTGCGTTTCTTCCTGGATCAGCGTGCTCAGACTCTTTTCCAAATCATCGCACAGTCTCTTGTCTGGCTTGTCGGATAACTCAGCCTCTGCCACCTTATAAGTTGCAAAGCCCGTCATCGAGAGCACGTCCAGTTGGTTTAAACTGGGAATATTCCCGCCCGTGCTACGGTCTAAGTCAAGCCAAATCACAAATTGGACTTTGGACAAATCACAGGTAGAGCAAAGTTCCGACTTGCACTTTAACAAGATTTGTGGCATTATTGGGATATGGACATTCAAGAGACCATATCCCAACTCAAGCAGTTTCGCCAGGAGCTCTATGAGGCGTTCGATCTTCGGGCCGATGCGCTGATGGAGTTAATCGATGCCCTATCGAGCACTCCCCATGCACGCTCGATAGTGGAGTTGAGCCTGAGCCCCTTCTTCCGTCGGCACTACAGCAGTGTGCACGACGCCATTGCTCATCTGTTCCAGCCCAGCGAGCCGGAGCAAGCAGATAAAGAGCGGCGGGCGTTTGAACAGAAGTGGATGCAATTGATAGCACCCTACCTGCCAGTGCCCCAGGAGCGGAAGTTCTGGTTATTGGGGACAGACGTAGTGCCCATCCCGCGTCCCTTTGCCCGTACGCTAGCGGACCGCACGTTTGTGCACCAACCGAACACCGTGAAGGGGAACAAGCCCATCGCCATCGGGCATGAGTACTCCCATCTGGTCTGTCTCCCGGAGAAGATCCATGCCGGCGATCCACCGTGGGCAGTGCCCATGATCGTACGCCGCGTGCACAGTGACGAGAAAGCCACTAGCGTGGGGGCTGAGCAAATGGACGCTTTGTTGAAGGATGAGACCCTGCCCTTTCACGAAGAGCTTTGCGCGCATGTAGCAGATAGCGTCTACAGCGCCGTGACGTACCTGGGACCAGTGGCCGTGCAGGGGCACAAAAACCTGGTGAATGTGGTGCGGTCGCGCGGCAACCGGGTGTTCTATCGTCAAATCCCACCGGTGGAGGGAAAGCGTCCCAAAGGACACCCCACCTGGTATGGAGAGCGGTTCGATCTGCAAGACCCCTCGACCTGGGGCGAACCCGATGTGGTGGAGGAGACTACCTTCACCACCCGCAAGGGGCGCGTCTATCGAGTGCAGCTAGAGGGATGGCGCAACCTGCTGATGAC
>Ga0257136_1000075_pt1 | contig 11332 bp, 1 predicted proteins | sample saktaT_18_FD_193542 | JGI IMG/M metagenome (GOLD analysis project Ga0257136, IMG submission 193542) | Metatranscriptome of saline water microbial communities from Sakinaw Lake, British Columbia, Canada - sak_2010_1_5_45m (Metagenome... | ecosystem: Environmental > Aquatic > Non-marine Saline and...
AATTACACACATAACATAATAACAATCATGAATTTTAAGAATAAGGTTGTCCGGGATGTTCTACCTGTTGGGGTACAGCAAATCGACATTCAATCCACCGCCCTCTCACGCGCCGCTGACCTCTTAGGTTTGTCTGAGCACTCGTTTACTATCACCAACGGGACTCACACACTCCTTCGCGCTCAGGACACTTACATCCAGTCTGTTTATCGTCGGGATAGCTCGAGCTTCCCGCCGCACAGCTGGCTGCTTCTCGTTGGCCCAAGTTTTAAGGAGATTCAGTTTGCTTTAGGTTTGTACGGCTGTCTCGGTCTTATCGTTACGTATGGTCGTGACGAATATGACCTCGACCGCTTCGTGCCTGACTCACTCTCATCACCGTTAGAACATGTGCGTTACAATTCCGTCAGGACCCGCACTATTGCCAGGTTGGACGCCTCCAACGTCGTTTTTGTCCCATCCGAACTCCTTGACCAGTATTTAAGCCAGACCGACGTCCGTGTCGGTTCTGTATCACATTACTGTGCCGCTGTTTCAGAGTCCCCCGAAGACACCGTTGCCAGGTTTTCGTCGGTTGTGATTCACAACTTGTCTTTGGGCTATGATTATAACATACCCTGTTACGACGTCAGACCCATGCCTGAAGAATTGGCCCACCTCGACGATGTGCTTCAAGCCGGTGCATTCAACCCTACCAAATCGTTTAAACCCAAACCCACTGGCCATACCGTCTCCAATCGCAGACTAGGTTATCAGATTGTTACTCTCCCCACCAATGACATGCTGGGCAGGGTTAAAGTCGCTTTTCAGCCTACCGACGACGGTGTTTGCGAAAAGACCTACGTCGAGGACCTTGAGTTCTGGCGCGGGCACTTCGACAACGCCTCCGTCTGTGATTCGGGCGGTATGTCTTGGGAAACCCGACACCAAGTCGGCGTGATGCGTTTTCGCGTCGGCAGGTTTCGTTTCGAAGGGAAATACCAAAACGTACCTATGAGGAAGACTCACCTGATCACATTGCCCCACATTGTCCCAGGGTTGGCCTACAACGAAATTCGTCTCATCACCGGCGAACGTGAAGCCATTTTCACGGCCGCCGACCGACTAAGTGCGTTCGTCCCCAAGTGCGATACGCTTCTGGGTAATCGAGTTGGGGTCTATGATCGTTTGGTCAAATCCACCGAAGCTCACTCCGCATACATGAGCTCGCGTATGATTAACAAGCATATGGTCAAGAATGGGATCGCGAACACCACTAGCTCCTCCTCTGTGCCGGACAATCGTACGTCCGACCACTTCAAATTGGCTTGCATGTTGGCCTATATGAGATGGGTTGCCATCCAGGATATCGACACCTTCAGAGCCCTCACATCCTTGTGGTCGTCCTTTTGGTCCGCCGTTTTTGGGCAGGTTGAACCGCCTGATTGGGTCACCCTCTTCAACAGTGTCTGCCCAGAAGAACTCGATATGCGTCCCTTGGGTTCTAGGCGCCTTTATGCTTTCGACTTTAAACAACTCGAGAAACTGATCCGCACCCCGACTTCAGGTTGCGTCCCCAGGTGTTTCTTGGAACGCTACGACATGGTCCTCCCTCCGCACCACTACACCACCCTTGAGCCCTCTTTTCTGGTTGAGCGCATTAACGACCTGTATCGACTTCACGACATCAAGGAACGGGCTAGGCTTATTACAGGCCGCCGTTACGTCAAGGAGATGACCACGCTTCTTGAGCAAGGGGCGAATCGCCTTTCCACTGGCGGGGTGGACCTCATCTGCTATGAAAGGGAGCAAAATACCTTGCATATGGTCCCCCGCGGCGCCCCTGGCGTCGTTGATGTGCCGGCTGCTTTTGTGGCCGACCTTACGCAGTTGCTTTTGCGTGCTGTTGAGCCCCCACTGGCTGTCCGAAACGCGATGGCGGTCGTCCCTTACCACTTCCACGGTGAGGTCGAGCAGGTTGTTTGCGTCCCACCCACGGTGCGGAATTTCCGCAAGAATTCAGTGATGGTTGCGCGCCTCCTTCAAAAATGCGGTCCCAATTTCGCGTTCGTTTATAAAGGCTGCGCGACCGTCGGTGCCCAACAGACGATTCAGGAGCTAGAGAACTTAGATGTTGATGAGCGTCCAGCCTGCGTCCACCTGATAGACATTTTTCTGTCGGGGGAAACCATTGCCGCGGTTTCCCGCGCCCGGCAACGCGGCCTCAATGTTTACTGCTACTCTTCCGAGGATAATTACCATCGTGGCATTTACTCCGTCAACTCGGCCCCGGTCATAATGCGTCCGGCCTCCGCGAAGTTGCCTCCTCTGTGGCCGTGGGTCGACCCGGATTTGGTCGAACTTTCCCCCGCTGCGTCGTCCGTTCTCGACGAGTTTTGTGATCGCGACAAGTATGAAGGTTGGTTTGGCTCCCTCGGTAATGCCCTCACCGCACATTATCGTCATCTAGGTTATACTGAACGAGTTCCGCCCGTGTCTCTCGAACCCGTCATCTACACCTATCGAATGATTGATCGCGACGAGTACGTCCTCCCAGGCGGGGTGCTGCTTTCTAATGGGGAGCAGTTCTACGGCGAACTTGACGGTGAAGACTCTAGGTACGGTTTGGTTATGATTCGTAATCACATCACTTATGTTTTCCTCATGGAAGAGTTCTCCCTCGTTCGCGGCCACAATGTCAACTGTTTCAATAATTACATAGAGCTGCGTCGTCTTAACTTCAACGTTCCCCCCGGTATCGACGATAATATCTACACCTTTCCCCCCCCGCTCGCCGGCGAGACAGTAGACGCGCGTTTCTGCCGACTTGGTCAAGCACTTGACATCGCAGTTAATCGTGGTCGTCCGGCCGCCTTTCGCGAAGCACACATAGCGGGGCGTGTTGCCACACCTTATTACCTTTATGACGACGCTTGCACCGCGACCGAGGATTGCGAATACACCGACCTTCACAGACATTCTAGATATTGGATGAAGAAATTGCGCCTTGGTCTGCCCGCCGCCCTCACTAACCTCACGTTATCTCCAGGCGTACAGCTGTACGCTTTGTTCCTTGCTAGTAACACCGAGTACAGGGTCGGAAACGTCCCACTCGATTGGTTTCCTAGGCTTTTGGTTCGTGATCTAGGCGTCCCACACCATGTTTCCCCCACGGGTTACACCAGTTTCGACACCCGTGAGATCTGTGCCCTTATACCCCGCAGCGCCGTCAATACCGTCTGCAACGACGGTTTGCTTTGCCAGTTTCATACTTTCGCCTTCGAGGTGGGTGAGAGCTTCGGTCGTTCAGCCGAGGCAAACTTTGTTCACATTGCTTCTCATGAAGTCCCATCTGATTTCGGCGACTTTTTCGGCACACGCAATGCGAAGGTAGCTGCTAGTAGTATGAAGAAGATTGTCAACCCGGACGTCCTCATCGACCTGTCTTTCTATAATGACCCGACGATACAGTCCTACTTGCTCAACAAACTTCGTACCAGCATCGCCTCTGCTGACCCGGCCGCTCCGCTTTATACCGACCGTGTCGATGGCGACGTTTTTAGCGTTCTCAACAGTAAAGGTTTGCTCTGCATTAACCTCGCCGGGCCCGGTGTCGGTAAGTCGTTCATGACACAAAGTAACAGTGTCTGTGCGATCTTCCCTCTTAGCGAGGTGTGCAACCAGAATGACGGCAAGTATTGGCGAAATTGGACTTTCGAAACCGGCATGATTGAGCTCCACGCGTTGGAGTCGAACAAAAGGCCCCTCCCGTTTGATATCATTATGCTTGACGAGATTTTCCAGTTCGGCGGCCTCTGCGTCTGGTATGCGAATTTCTGTCTTCGTCATGGTAAGAAATTGGTTCTTGTCGGGGACCCTTGTCAGTCCCCGGCTGTTGAGCCGAAGTTCACCGATGCCGAAAAAGAGTCTATTGGCCCGCACCTTTTGTACGGGCTCAAGAACGTGTGCGCCCCCAACACCCTTCTCAGTCGCACTCACAACACAGCCAATCAATCCCATCGCTTTGGTCCAGTTGCAGCTGCGGTCGCCACCCGAATATCCGGGCGCCCCATGATCGGTCTTAACAACCACGTCGACATCGAACTTTTCTTTGCCCCTACCTTAGAGGACGCCGTGGCTGCCTGCCCTAACCCCGGTCCGACCATCATCGCGTTGACCAATGAGGCCGTTAATTACCTGCAAGCCGCTTACCCGGATCGCGAGGTCTTAACTGCCACTAGGTCTGGCGGGCTGAACTTGGGCAAATATACTGCTTTCCTGCATAAGTACAAGTCGGAGAATCCGTTCCCGACTCGGGTCGGGGACAAGTCCGTCGATTGGGCCAAGTACATCGCTTGCACTCGAGGTGCTGGTGAGATCTGGGTGGACTCTACCGCCCCAGGAGGTTTCTTCGGCGTCAGCTCAGCTAATGTGCATGACTTTCACATCAGACGTCGTCCCCCTCCCCCAACCAACCGAGTTGTTCGCACTTGTTGGGGCGGCTTCCCCATCCTTGGCGCTGCGGCAGCGCCTTTTTACCTCGTCGGCGCCGACCACTCCGAGGTGCGTTCCAAAGCCGGTCTCAAAGGCCTCCGAGTCACTTCCGGTCCGGAAGCGTTTCGTATGCCAGGTACGAACATACACGTCGTTGACTCAGTCCCACACTCCGCCGCGCGCGTCGTGAGGATCACGCCCGGCGGCCTTGCTGAACGTAACTTGTTTGTCCATTTCCCCTCTGGGAGTGGGAAGAGTCACTTTATTCGTGAAAACCCCCGCTTTGAAGGGCGTAAGGTCGTGGACTTTGACCACGTCGTTTCTGACACTATCGGTTGGCCCGAAGAGCATCAATGGTGGTCTAACCCGACCGTCGCCGCCGACTTTTACCCTAGGTACTATAAGCTTATCCGTGACTACGCCGAGCGTTCCGAAGGCCTCATTTATCTCAGCGCGGAGGCCAGGAGCGGCGTGGGTTACTCGTTTAACATCGATCCCGCAACACACGCCGAGCGCATTTCTAAACGCGATGTAGACGGTCCCCAGGGTGATGCCGCCGCCCCCTTCCAAGGCGTTCGCACCGTGCCCGACATACGTGATGGTATTGAGCGTGCCTTCCTTCTTCACTGCAAGTCATTGGAGCGGGTCCGCAAACACACCTCCGGGTTGGGTCGAGTTGCGTCCATCAACGCCCTCCAAGGCGAACATTCCTGTGAAGTTTCCTTCAGGAGTGTAGACGACCTTATTTCCAACCTCTTCCCGCCGCCTCGTGATGAAGAAACACTTCTATTTTCCCTTACGCGAAGGGACGCCCAAGAATACTTGTCGTACCCCGTCGGGGATAGGCGCGCGCGTTCTGACTTTCAATTTCACTCGCGCCGCCAAATCGACGCTGACAAGGTCGACTCAGGTGAGAATTCCGGTCAGGCTTGTTCGTTCGGGAATTTGCTCATCTTTAACGAGCAGCAGCCGATATTGTCCTTTGATGGTCTTTCGTTGCCCCCATATCTTATAGAATGGGATGGTTTGGATTACAAACCTTTGACGGAAATGTTTGACTACCAAACGACCGACTCACAGTTCCACTCGTCGGATTTGCAAATGGCTCGGGAGCTCGTCCGTGACAAATTCTATCCCATAGAGGCAGTTTCCGGCGTCTTTTATCATGGCCGGGATACGGCGCTCGCCGCGAAAATCGAACAGTTCCAAGGTCCTTCGTTCGCGCTTCGCGCTGATGCTATGTATACGGAGCCTAAGCCTGAGGTGGGCAAATGGCTCGGGGATTGCATGGTGCATTATCGGCAAAGGCCTACCCCTGCAACGATCGCCGCAGCGGCTCTTAAGCGTTACGGCGCCCCTAACTACTCCGCCACAGTTGCCTCGCTCCTCCCTGATAAGCGGGTTGCTTACTTACTCGAGGAGGAACGTCATTATGACGATATACTCGCCGTTCTCGACACTCTCTTCACGACATCCCTAGTCGATGACGAGACTCTCCAGGCCCTTTACATCAAGCATAGCATTGAGTTCCGCGTCGACCAATTTTCCAAAAGTAACATGCAACTCTTTCCCACTCTGGCCGACTTTGACAAAGCTATGAACGACATGAACCAAGCTGCCAAAGACCAGTTGAAGTTCCCCAGCAAGATGGCCGACCCTTTTGGTGACAAAGAATACCAGCCGGTCGTCACATCCACGACCGCTTATATGTACATTATAGCCGGCCACATGCGCGTCCTCACTGAGCTATTCCATTCCATCATGGGCCCGAGGGTTCAAATCATGGGCCCGGGATGGACGCTCGACCGCATTGTCCAAAAGTTCGGTTCATTTGCGTCTCTGGCGAAATTCTTAGGCTTCGACGTCCGACGCTGTGACTCCTCCCATCGATCAAGCTTTATTTATGCCATGCGCAAATTTTCCTCTAAACATTTTCCGAATATCAGTGCGGGTTGGTTCGATTTTGTTTTCGGTTTCATTTACCAAGCTATGGCTGTATGGTTCACAAGGTCTCGGGATGGCTCGTTTCGGGCCACTGTCTGGGGCCAGCTTGCGTCCGGTAGCGCCTGGACTTTCTTCTGGAATTCCATGTGGTCCATCTTCAATTTCGTGTCACTCATCGTCCAGAAAATCGGCGTCGCCAACTCAGTTACCTTCTTCGCCTCCTCCGTGCTTTCTACGGCGGGCGACGACGGCTTCTGTAGCGGCGAATTGGTGCACGACTTGGGCTTCACTGACGGCGATTATCCGAGTTTTTTCGGCGTCGACCTGAAAATGGAGGTTCGCGAAGGCGCGATTGACTATTGTCATATGGCTGTTATCGGCCCTAGGTCAGGTTGCCCGCCAGCCGCGCACTTGGACCCGATTCGGCAGCTCGCGAAGCTGCTGTCGCGAGGTATCGTTAAAGGCGTCGAGGAGCTCGACGAGATGCGTGTCTCCACATTTTCCTTAGTCAAGCGTTACCGCGACCCCGCCCAAGCGGCGTCCTGCGCCGACGCGGCCTTCCATGTCCACGGTTACGAACACCGTCAGACGCTTGCCGCCATTCGCTTGTTGTTCAAGTTTTGCAACACGCCTTCAAAGAAACTCTTTGTTATGGCCGACGAGAAAACATCCCACCCTATCGAGTATGACGTGGATTGACCGCGTCGTACCAAAAGGCAGGTGGTAGCCTCGTTACCACCCATTTTCCCCGCGCTTTCCGTAAGCGCGGGCTTAATTTGTAAAACACATAGTAACATTAATAACTAACATTCCTTTGTGTTTTTAAAACAATATCTCAACCCTCTTCGCCATGTTCAATGCTCCCGCTACTTCGTCAGGTGCTGACCGTGCTGACCAATCTTCTCGCCAGTGCGAGTCTCGCTCCGAACCCATTGGTAGTCCCTCTGATCATACATCTGGAGATGCCACCGATATTTGTAGTGCCGTTGTTGTTCCTCTTTTCCCTGAAGCTAGTTTTCAGGGCCCCTTATACCTCACCCGACCCATAAATGATGTCGGGTTACGTGCCTCCTTTTCGGTTGACTTCGCCGAAGACGCCGCACCCCAGCCAGCCAAGTCTATTTTCGAGCGTATCGCAGAATTCGGTACTTACGAAGCCTTACACGCTTACTCTTCTTATAGTGCGCATTGCTCTCGTTGTAGTTCGAGCGTCACCCTCGACCACATGCCTTCGGCAGTGTTCGACCACCATGGTCTGAATCTGTACGATTATGTCGAGGACTTTACCCTAAATCTCGATTCCGTATGCTCCGGTTGCGTCACTGAGCTTCATGCTTTTGGCGTCGCCGGTTGGCGCACTTTCCACCGCCTCGTCTCCACTTCCGACTTTTCCCGCGTCGTGCGCTGCTCCCCCTACCCGTCTAAGCGTAAAGTTCTCGCCCTCGGTTCCTCCAAGACCGCGCTCGTTGACCTCTTCGCCGTCATGCGCCTCATGCACGCGACTTGGCTCTACTCCTCAGACGTCGACATCTTCAAAGCCTCGTACGCACTTAGCTCCGTCTTTCGTGCACATCTTCAAGAAATGGGCAAGGTGGGTAGCCAATTTGAGTCCCACACGGTCCCCCATATAACCAATGGCACTCTTCGTATGCTTTCTCTCAACCCTGGCTCCGCTATCCGTATACCCCCCGGCATTGTCCAAGGTTTCGCCGCCGGCGTCGTCAAGAACCTCTCCACCGACGACTATTGCCAGATTCAGAATCATGGCGATCGCGTCATCGGCCGCCGCAACGGCGTCCTTTATGGCTTCCCCAGTGACTTCGACTTCGAAGCCTGGCGTTCCGGTTCCCGATCTCTTGAACTATTCGCTTCCGGTGAAGGGCCAGCCCCCAAGAAACCTCCTAGGAGATCCCGTGCTGCTAAAGCTGAAAGTTCCAGCGCTGCGTCCGAACGAAATCCCGAACCCCAGGCGCCACCATCTCGGGAGCCGCGCGTTCGCAAACCCGCTGTCGAGCGTGAGGTTCCAGCCTCTGTCGCCGCCGCGCAACGTTCAATCGCGGCTATTCGCGAAGCTAATGCCGACATGGACATGCGTCTCACGAAGACCATCACTAACATCGATCGTCGTTTAACCGCCCTTGCCAAAGCACCAGCCTCCATGAAGTTAACGGCGGCCAATTTTCGAGCGTCCCCTTATTCCAGTGACGAGATAGTCGACATGATGGCTAGCCGTGGCGCTGTTATACCCGGCAATAGCTTTCCCGAGGCTGCTATGATTCTTAAGGATGTCGTCGAAGGGAGAATTCTTCACCCCAAGCGGTTCGGCGAGAAAGGTACCTCGTTTGTCATCAAGTGTATCGCCGACAAGATCTTTACAGTGCCTCCCACCGGCACAGGTGGTTGGTCAAACGGCAACATTTTGGTCGTCGGCGTCCCAAAGCATGCTTCCTATAAGGGTGCCGTCGTCTTCGCCGTCAACCAGACCACCGGTATCTGGCGCGTTATTTCCTACATCGCGCCCGACCGTGATCCAGAGTTGATCACCAACGCATGTGCCGTTCTTTACTCGTCCCTTACGGTGTCGGCTCCGATTTCAGTGACTGCAACCAGCCTCGCTGTCACGTCGCAGCTTATGCTCAATCTCGCCACCGTCTATACCTCGCCCACATCCCTCATAGCTGGTAAAGTTGCCCCCGTTGCCGAAGGGGGCGTATGCGATACCGTCGTCATCGGCCCAGAACCACATCGTCTTCTGCAGTTTTCTGCCACTGACTCCGAAGCGTTGGTGCAACGTCTCACTCCGTTTGACCCTCAGAACACTAACTTGATTCGCGTCACCAACTCCGCCGCTTTGGGCAACACCACGTTCGCTTATCCGGAGCCCATAGGCGTATTCTGCATTAACGCTGTTGGCAACAGCCAGACCTCCGCCAGTGCCGCCGGATACCAATCCTCCGGCTCTTTCGTCCCGGGTGGTAACCAGGTATTGGGCGTCGGCGTTAATTCTATCTGGCGGCTTTCAAATTGTACTGATTTTCAACGCCACATGCTCTACGGTGGTTTTGAGCTTTCCTGTGACGCCAGCATCGTCTTCGCGGGTGCGGGTAACTCTTCTGCTCTGATGACGGTCACCTATGATAACGGCGACGGCACCGATTCTAACGTGGCCATGCGTTTTACCCTCACCGGTGGTGCTAACGCCTCTCGGACCGTCATCAAGTTCAACTCTCGCGGGCAGTCCATTTACGCCGGCATCGGTGCTATCATACGTGACATCACCCTCGCGATCGACGTTCCAGTCGGCGCCTCAGGTAATCTCCGTACCGACGTTACCCCCGCGCTATCCAACGCCCCTGTTATTAGTGTGAAGTTTTTAGATGTGCCTGCCACGACGTCTTACGCCGCCGCAGTTTTTACTGGCGCGCTTTCCGGCTTTAACGTCGCCGTTGGTCTAACCACTCACGTCGAAGTTTTACTCGACCGCGTCGCCCTCAACTCCACATTCCTCAGCGCAACCGACGATTTGCCCTACGATCCGCACTACCTCCCCACGCTTCTCAGGGCCCACATGATGTCTTACTCTGGTCGTACCCCTGCCATGCATGCCAAATCTTTCGGCGACATGTTGCGTGGTGTTTTGCGCGTCGGCGGGAAAATCGGTTCCGCTATCGCCCCTTACGCCGGCCCGCTCAGCTCTGCCGTCGGCGCGGCCTCCTCGCTTGCGACCAGAGCCTCCAGGGTGAAGAACGCTGATGATCTGATTCGCGAAACAACAGGCGCGGTTAATGATTTCAGTGGTTCTCGTCGTGCGTCGTCTTTTCGCCCTGCTGGCGGAAGCCCAAGCGCCTCGCCTTTGCTTGCCCCCCCACCTCCAAGTCCTGCCATAAACACTGAGCCTTCCTCTCTCGACACTGCGCGTCTCAACGAGCTTTATCAGGCCGGTCGCATTGCTTCCCCTGAATACAGCTTCGTATGCAGCGGATCCGCTAATACCCCTGATTGGGTTGCTGAGTTGACTGTTGGTGATCTGTGTGTCACCACCGGCTCCTGCCCCAACAAGATCTCAGCTCGGCACGCCGCCTCACACATGATGTTGTGTCTTTTACCCTCCAACTCAGTGCGTCTTTACGCCAGCTCCTATGGCGCCGGCCGCACTTATCAGCGTTTGCGTGCCACCTCGTTTGGCCCCGTCGGTTATGCTGGCTCAGCCAGCACAAATGTGCGTTTCCCAGCTGTCACAGGCCCTGAATCGAATGCCCAGATTTGGGCACTCGTCCCAATCGTCCACAAGGGTGTCCTTGATGTCGAGGTGTCCGATGCGTTCCCTTCCTCTGACCTTGGCTATCCTGACGTCGGCATCGAAGGCAGGTCCGGCACTCTCGCCCTACTCATCGCCAACCTCAAGGAAGCTGGCTTTCCCGTCCACACTGGCCTCACGCTCTCCGGCGAAGTGGTCGACATTACCGTCCTTTGGGACAGTGTCGGCGGCAAAGACACGCCCACTGACGTTGAGTTCACAATCCTCCCAGTCGCGGATGCTCATGCCAAGACCGATGGTATGCATCAGGCCGGTGCGCATTTGCACGGTCTCTTTGCTGACGGTTGGTGGACAGGTCACCGCTTTGCTCCTTTCAAGCTGTCCAACCTGTTCCCCTCCTCTGTCAAGGGCAGCTTTGAGCTCGGTACCGTCCCCGACGGCTACCCAGGGCAATCAATCATTGTGACCGTCCGTTTGTAAGCGGGCCCGGCCGTTCCCCGGCGGTATAAAACGGGGGTCGTGCAAGCGACTATTTGTTCTTGCTGGCTTTCTCACTTATCCAAATCGGAAGTGTTATTCTTTCCCCTCCTTAGGGTCTCAAATTTTGCGTTGAGTTAATGAGTAGGGTGTCTCCCAAGCGGTGCACCTGAATAGCAG
>Ga0257136_1000076_pt1 | contig 11240 bp, 13 predicted proteins | sample saktaT_18_FD_193542 | JGI IMG/M metagenome (GOLD analysis project Ga0257136, IMG submission 193542) | Metatranscriptome of saline water microbial communities from Sakinaw Lake, British Columbia, Canada - sak_2010_1_5_45m (Metagenome... | ecosystem: Environmental > Aquatic > Non-marine Saline and...
GAAGGAGGCAAACTATAATAGCACAAAACTTCATACCTAAAGGAAAGCAAACTACGTTTCAAATTGGCAACGAAACTATCGTTATTGGAGTAGGTAAACTGTTTATCTATGCTACAGTGAAAACAATTAAACAGGTTTACAGAACACCACTTAACGAAAAGTTACTCTTACAGTATCATACTATAAGAGATGGAAATAACACTGAGGAGGCTTACTTACTCTTCGGTGAAATACGTTCAAAGCATATCAAACAAAAAATCAGAAAAGGAGGAAAGTAAAGGCTATGCCAGACATTAAATCAAGTTTACAGAAAGACTTGCAAGACATTGAGAAGTTTGAAGAAGGTTTTGCAACAACCATTAACACAGCCATTGACGAGGTAACTAAAGTGAGGGCTACATTTGAGAACTCAACTACAAGCGAAAGACGTTCCGTAAATGCACACGTAAACCGTAGAACAAAATACATACGTGATTTACTCGGAAGAACAATTCGTGATTTGAAGAAAAGTCTTGACAATGCAGAAGAAGTAGAAGAAGAAGAAATTGTTGTCGTAACTGACAAGAAAGCAGGTAAGAAATAATGGTTACAGAAAAACAACCTAAACAGACTGCAGAAGTTGAACCAAGAGAAGAGTTTTTCCTGTTCCTTGAAGTAGAGGTTCGTGAAGTAACGGTAACTGAAAACGGCAAGGAAAAGAAGTTTAACGCTTACAAAGCATACGAAAGTAACGGCAGAAAAGTTGACCTTAAGTTCCGAAAAGAGGCTGACAATATACCAAAGGAAAATTGTTTCATTAAAGTGAGTGCTGACGATATGAACAAAAACACTAACAAAAAATATCCTGAAATATGGGTTAAAAATGTTAAGGAAATCATACCACTCACAGCAAGAAGACATACCGAAGAGGAATACAAGGAACTCGGAGATATGTTCTCGTCAAAACTGCCGTTTTAATCGGGAGTTCAATGCTATAGAGAGGGTGGTTCCTTAAAGCCACCCTCTTTTTTACGGAAAGGCGGTGATAGTATTGGGCGTTTGAAAGGTGTCCCCAACCTCCATTTAACAAAGGCGGGAAACTTCACAAATAAGTATGGTGTTAGAATTAGTGCAGAAGAAAAGAAATATATCAATGCTCTAATACGGTCCGTAAACAGAAAATCTAAACAAATTGAAAAACTGTTAGAACCTCACACACCGCCATCTTATTTGAAGAAGAAATCTAAGTCGACTTTAACTCCGACGCACTACTCACCTTTGCAGACAACACAGATGTTTACTTCAAGAACAAAAATGTACAAGAAATTAGATACCTTAGAAACTCAACGTAGACAACTATTAGGAAAGAATACACAGTTACCTACAGCAAAGAAGTTAAACTTAAATAAGACGATAACTAAACTATCACAAAAACCAGCGAAGTTAAGAATACCAAAATTATCACTTAAAGGATATATTAAAACGCACTTTACACAATATTCCTTAGAGAAATCAAAAATTTATCGAGAAAACATGATTACAAGTATTTACAAAGTTGACGCTATAACTAACAAAGAAGAACTTAAAGGTTTGATACGTGGTTTAACTGAAGAAGAGTTCATCTTATTTATGACAGAAAACCCAACCTTAAATATTCAATATATCTATCACGACCCTGCAAACACTAAAGGTAGACATCTTGCCAACATTATAAGAAGTTACATAGGTCGTAAGGTATAACAATGATTAAATCAAAGTATGTGGCAGACTTTGAAACAACAGGGGAAGAGCAATATAAGAAGGACGGAAAAACAAGGGTGTGGGCTGTTGCAGTAACTGACATTGGCACAGAGAAAACTATATTGATAGAAAATGACATAATACCTTTTATGAATTGGTTGTCTAAAGATAATCATAATCACACAAATAAAGAGGTATTTTTTCATAACCTAAAGTTTGATGGTAGTTTTATAGTAGAGTTTCTATTAAGAAGTGGTTTTAAGCACTCAACTGAAAGAAAACTTTATGCAAAAGAGTTTACTACACTTATTACTGACACAGGAACTTGGTATGAAATAAAGATATGTTTTCATAGATTTAAGACAAGAGCATTGGAAGTTAAAATACATGACAGTTACAAGAACTTACCGTTTACAGTAGAAAAGATAGCAAAAGCATTTGATGTAGGAACTGTTAAAGGGTCTTGCAAGCATGATTTATATAGACCAGAAGGATATCAATTAACTGAAGAAGATAAAGAATATGTTATTACAGATACTTTAATTGTGGCAAGAGCCTTAAAAGTGCAGATGAAAAAAGGTTTAACTAAAATGACGATTGGTAGTAACGCTATGCACTTCTATAAATCTTTCTTTGAGAGTAGAGAGGAATATAACTATTTCTTTCCTGTATTAGACAATGTTATAGATAGCGATTTAAGACACGCTTACAGAGGTGGTATGACTTATCTTGCACCACGTTATGAAGGTAAGACCTTACATACCGTACATAGTTTTGACGCAAATAGTATGTATCCAGCACAAATGAGAAAAGAACCTATGCCATATGGTGTTCCTGTATATTATGAAGGTCATTACAAGCATGACGAAACATACCCTTTATATATGGAAGTTATAGAGATAGATTGTACATTAAAAAAGGACCATATACCAACAATACAACCAAGAAACGCTTTTAGGTGGGCTACTACAGAGTTTTTAACCGATACAGAAGGCGACCCTATAGAGTTAGTTGTAACATCTGTAGATTATGACCTTATAATTGAACATTATGATATACACTTTATAAGACACTTAGAAGGATTTAAGTTTATGGCAACATTAGGACTTTTCAATGGTTATATTGATTATTGGTATAACATCAAGAAAACTAATAAAGGACCTCTGCGTGAACTTGCAAAGTTAATGTTAAATAATTTGTATGGTAAGTTTGGTACCAACCCAAAGAAGATACGTAAGATACCTAAACTATCTAAAGGTGAAGTTAAATACATTAACTTAGACCCTGTCTTTGAAAACTCAGTTTACATACCGATTGCCTGTTTCATTACCGCCTACGGTAGAAAGCAACTTATAACAACAGGACAACGCTTTTATAAACATCTTGTATATGTTGATACAGACAGCCTAAAATTGGAAGGTATTGAACTACAAGATATTATAGACAACTTAGATACAGATGATGTAAGGCTTGGTGCTTGGAAATACGAAGGGACCTTTAAGGACTTCAAAGCATTAAGACCTAAGACATATATTACAGTTGATGAAGAAGGCGAACTTGAAGTTAAGTGTGCAGGTCTACCAAAAGAGGCACGTAAAGAGATTTCATTTGAGAACTTTGAATATGGTTTTACTACCCACACAAAGTTACAAGTTCAAAGGGTAGTTGGCGGAACGGTCCTCAAAAAGACAGACTTTGAAATCAAAAGGACTTGACAAATACAAGTAAATATGCTATAATAGATATATAGAAAGGAGTATAGCGTTATGGAAAGTATCTTAAATCAAATAAGAAACCTCATTGAAACATATGGGTTTCAAATGACATTACTCATTACACTTGTGATAGCGTTGACAAACTTCACTAAGAAACCAATTATGAACTATGCTATAAAGTTTGCAGAAAAGAGTGGTTATGATAAATCTCTTGTAACCAAATATGTCGTTTTTATACCGTTGTTTTATGTATTCATCTTGCTTGTGCTTTTAGAACTTATAACAAAAGGACCTTCAGGTATGCTGTGGGACGAAATTATGTCAAATACACCGATATATACTGCCGTATCCATTTCTACCTATGAGGTAGGTAAGAAGTTTCTTCAATCATATGCCTCAAAAAAGAATGTGGTTCAAAATGAAATTGACCTTGATAGTTATATCAGTTTGGAAACCTACGAGGAAGTAGTTACTGACTTAACTAATAAAGCAGGACTTGCAGAAGATGCACTTAAAGTAGTAACTAAGGAAAGAGATACAATGAAGAAACTAATTGAAGGTTTAGGAAAACCTAAGGAGGAAGAAAATGCCTAAAGATTTAACGTTTCAAGAGTTAGAATTAAAATATAAAGAAGATACAGAAAAACTAATTGCCGAAAATACCGCTATGAAGGACACTAATGATAAACTTTTAATTGAAAACAAAAAGTTAAGTACAGTTAATCAGGCTTATTACAGCAAACTAATTGCACAAACTGTATCTACAGAAACTAAAGAAAATGAAGATACTAAAGAGTTCAAAACGCCAGAAGAATTAGTCGAACAAATGGCAAATAAAAAAGGAGCGTAAAAACCATGCCAACATTAGACATTAGAACAAACTACGAGATTATGGGTTCCTTCTTGCAAGCAGATACGGGTAGTTTCTACGAAGACAACATACCTGAACTTACAAGAACCAACATCTCAGAAGTAGGAAATGCAATCCTCAATTATCAAGCAGCGAAAGAAGCATTTTACGATATGCTTATCAACAAGATTACTCTTCAACTTTTCAATCGTTTCTTAGGTAACAACAAGTTCAAACAACTTAAGGGCATGATGGTAAATGGAGATATCGAAGATACATATATCGACTATGCACAAGGAAGAAACTTTGACCCTGACAATGAAAACCCATTTGAAGTTACGAAGTCTACAATTAAAACACTTTATCACAAACGTGATAGAGAGTTAACCTACACCGTTACAGTTAGTGATTTTCAAATTCGTAGAGCGTTCTTAAGTGAAGGTGGACTATCGAGTTTTATTGCTCAATGTGTTGACAGTTTATATCAAAGTGCAGAACTTGACGAATACACAATGGTAAAAGAAATGATTAAATACAACTATGGACACGCAGGTAAAGTAGTCGCTTTAGAAGGTAGTTCACATGAAGAAGTTGTTCGCAACTTACTATATGAACTAAAGAAAGCAGGTAAGGACCTTACCTATGCAAGTAGAGAACATAACGAAATGGAAGTAATGAACTCTACACCTAAAGACAATCAAGTAATTGTTCTTCACAAAGACTATGCACTCGACATTGACACAGGTATTTTAGCAAACGCTTATAACATGGACAAGTTGCGTTTTGACAGCCAAGTTATTGAAATAGACAACTTTAACGAAGATACCGACCACATAGTTGCAGTTATCTTAGACCAAAGAGGTTTCAGATTACATGACGTTGTAAGAACAGTTGAAGGTATCCGTAACCCAGCGAACTTATCTACGACTTATTGGTTCCACCTTTGGCAAATTGTTTCATACGCATATTTCATGAACGCAATTTACTTCGTTGAACCTGTAATTGTAGAAGAGGACGAAGATATGCCACAATCTATTACCTTAACATTGAGTTCAACAGGAGTTTTAACGACACCTACAGTTAATGAATTAGCACTTCTAAAACAAATATATGACTTAGGACTTCATGCCGTTACACATAGTTATGACTTAGTAACCGTAAAGAAAGACACAGTTGCAATTACAGGTTTAGATGGTGTTGCTATGACTTATCTAAATGCAGAATTTACAGCGGGTTCAGGTAAATTGTCCTTGAAAGAAACAGCCTTAGTTTTGAACACAGTTACAGATGAGGCAGAACACACCTTTGAGTTCATTTTTAGCAAATCCTAAGAGGTGATTTAATTGACTGAGTTCTATCTATTGAATGATGTCAATTTCCCGAGCGATTATACGGACGTTGTAGACTTCGAAAATATAGGTCAACAACGTTCGTATTTCCTTTCGAGGATAGTAACGGGTTTTGACACATCAACACAATACATAAGAGGACCTAAAAGTACGTTACGAGTAAACATATCAAAAATAATCATAGAAAAATACGGTTATTTTACTTTCAAAAACGTTGAACCTAACGAAACTTTTAAGGAATATTATGCTTTTATTACAAACACTACCTATGTTGACCCTGTAACTACACAAATTGATTATGACGTAGATGTTTATCAAACATATATGTTTGACTTTCAAATTAAAGATACCTTTATTGACAGACAACACGAAGATAGATTTTATAAGCAAAATGACAAATTGTTTCCTATATTTAATTTACAAACAGAAAACATATCAACAGGAGAAGAACTTATTGTTAAAAACAAAGAAAAAATATATGACGAAAATTTTGAAGGAAAATTATACAATGTGGTTTGGGCTTGTGTAATAGCAGGTTCGCCACTTGAAGGTGAAGCAGTTTATGGCGACCAATCTACGTTAATAATAAGAGATATAGGGTTACCTTATTATGTTTACTTTATACCTATTATACTTTCTGGTCTTTATGATATAAGACCTACTTGTTTAGACTATAACAATGCCGAAGTTAATTTATTTCATTTTGGAACAAATGATAGAGGACAAATTGCACACTTATTAAAAGATGAAAGAGTTTTATCTATAAGATACGTTCCATATGCTTTCTTTGATTACTTTGTTAGCGACCCTGTTATTAACCCACTTCCATCACAGAATAAATTGCGCTTTTCTTTGAATACAACAGGACACTCGTGTTCTCTTATAAAAAGAACTTATTTATTAGACGGACTTTTTGAAAGACATTATTATCTTTTTAACAGCAATTATATTGGCACATTTAAGACAGATGTTTCAAGTGTAAAGTTTCTATACAATGAAGTTCTTTCTAAAGACTTGCAACCAAACATTGAATTAGAAATAAAATTAAAACAAAGACCTTACAGAAGTTATACCGTAACTAATTATCAAATTGAACCCCTGACCTTTGGAGAAGAAAATATTGGTAGAGATAAAAAGATTTTGAAATTTATACAAAGCGTTGATTTTAATGCAAAACAAAAGATATATCTTGATGACTATTTAGGAGATAACGGAAAATTATATTGTGCTGTTGATACAAAAATACAAGAAATACCTCTTATGACAGACCCTTATCTAAGATATATTGAAAACAACAGAGCGTCTGCTACAACGGGTCTTGCAATTAACAAGGGTATGGCTATCGCAGGTGCAGGATTAGGTTTGTTAGGTATGTTAACTCCACTACCTACGGCATATCTTGGTTTAGGAATGGGCATTTCAGGTGCTATGGCTGTAAAGAATGAACTATTAAATCAAAGTAACTTAAAACAAGCACCTGATACAATGAGAGATAGTGGAAATAATTTAGTTTTTGACCTTACTGATGATAACTTAATTTTAGAAGTTGTTACACGTGAAATTAAAGATGAATATAAACAAATACTTTTCAACTATCTTATGCGGTTTGGTTATAAGTCCAACAAGTTTGGTGTTCCAAATCTTAGAAGTAGATACTATTATAACTTCATTAAAACTATTACCGTACAGATAGAGTGTAACTTACCTCAAACTATTAAAGACAGGATAAGAAATATTTACATTAACGGAACACGACTTTGGCATTATAGAGTTGACAATATAAACCCTGCCATGTTTGACTACTCAAAAGAAAACCTCGAGGTTAGTTTAATTTAAGGCTAACTCGATAGATAGGCGGTGAAATAAGTGAGTACAAACCCTTCAAGAAAGAACCTCATCAAAGCAGAGAACCTAACAAAACTTTTACAAATGAATTGGACGAATAAGGCTTGTTCTATATTTCAATGGAAGATACACGTTGAAGAGAAACTTATAGAAGATAACGACTTTATTTCGGACCAAATCGAACGCTTATTATTCGAAGATGGGCATTGTGTTATATTCAGAGATGATGATGGCGTATTAAAGGTTTATAGGTGGGCTATGACAAAAGGACTTAATGGCTATGGTCAACCTGTTGCTTGGTATGTGTTCGGTATGAACGGACAAGACCGTTTTGAAAGAAATATTGAAAATAGCGTTCTAATATGGAACGATAAATACCGTTACCCAACTAAAGGTTATGTAGACTTTATTATTGCAAACAAACTTGTAAACATTGAAATGACTATTGACCAACATCTAAATGCTATGAAAGTTCCTTATATTTTTAGTGGCGAAAAGAGTGAGTTATTGACCTTCAAAAACTTTTACAAGAAAATAACAGAGGCAGAGCCTGTAATTTATGTTAATAAATCAATTACAGAGGCTGGAAACTTTGAAGTTCACAACCCTCAAGTTGTGTATATTGCAGACAAATTACAACAACTTTATAATGACTATGAAGGACGTATTTTAAGTCATCTCGGTTTACAGTACGTGGGAATAGAGAAAAAAGAACGTCTTATTACAACTGAAGTAAATGCTAACAATGACAATTCTGATAGCACTTTTGTGTCAAGATTAACTGAAAGAAAAAGAGCCACTAAACTAATGAAAAAAGTATTGAATATAGATGTTGAAGTAAAACTTAACGAAAACTACCTACCAACAAAAGAAGAAATAGAGGCTTTGAAACCAGATAAGAAAGAAGGTGAAAAAGATGTCAAGTGAGTATACTAAATCAATACAAGAATATGTTGAGGAAGAAGTTGACATCTTTAGTGGACTTGATTTCACTGCTTATGATGGCACGCCTGAAACAGTAATTAAGTTGAAGGAAATGTTTATAAGACACTTTTACTTTTACGAGATAGGTTCTGAAACGCTTTCAATATTCAAATATCGTTTGTTTGAAAAATGGTTGTTAGTCATTGATTATTACAACAAATTGTGGAAGGCAAATGAACAAGAAGTTGTAGTATTATCTTCTTTCACTATAAATAATGACACCTTAACTAAATTAAAAGACTTACCTATTTCATCTTATGACGAAACAGATTTTGCTACTGCACTACAAACTGTAACTAATACTTCTACAGGTAAAAACAGCCCAGACATTGACTTGATTACATCATACATAAAACAAGTTAAAAATATCAACATGAAGTTTCTTGGTGAGTTTGACAACTTGTTTATGCAAATCTTTTAGAAAGGAAGATAATTATGGCAAATTATGATATGAACCCTATCTTGAAACTTATTTATGATAAGTATTTCAATGATACGGAAAATACTCCTATGACAATGCTTAAAATGTTTAGCCTCTTTTCACAAGAAGTTCTTGACTTTGTCTATGCTAATGCTGTAGAGGGCGTTGAAGGTCCTATTGGACCCGAAGGACCTATCGGACCTGAAGGACCTGAAGGACCAGAAGGACCTATCGGACCTGAAGGACCTATCGGAGCACAAGGAATACAAGGTATCGAAGGACCTCAAGGTGAACAAGGTGTACAAGGAATACAAGGCGAAATAGGACCTCAAGGACCTATAGGTGAAGATGGTTTACAAGGCGAGATAGGTCCCGAAGGACCCGAAGGACCTCAAGGTGTAGAAGGACCAGAAGGACCACAAGGTATTGCAGGTGCAGGTGCAGAACCTGTTATGGAACAACTTATTAACTGTTCTTCAACGATTATTTCAAAGTTCGGTCCTGAAGGACAAAACAGAGGTATATTTATTGCAACAAAGAACAGCGACAATGACTTATCTGTAGTTATGTATTCTACCTTAGATGGAACAGGAAATCAAGTTGACTATAAGACAGGTCCTTATGCAATAGGTATGTTCGACCCTACGGCTACGAAGTTTGCACTTTTTAGAGATAACGTAGTTCATTGGTTTACAAACGTTCAAAGTGTTCGTGTGAGCAATGCAAATGTTGTGTTCTTTGATGATGTTGGAAGTGGTATTGGACCTCAAGGACCTCAAGGAATACAAGGACCTCAAGGTATCTTAGGACCTCAAGGACCGCAAGGAATACAAGGAATAGAAGGACCTATAGGTCCTGCCTATGAAACCGTTACATATCTTGGACAACGGTCTACAAGTGGTAATCTTTCTGTTTCACTTGCAAATTACCGTAAAATACACATTATATATCGAATAAATGATGGCGATGGAAACTTTGACGAATATCATACAGCAGTTACTTTGTTATATCGACTTGGTGTATACTTCAGTTATGAAAAAGTAAATCTACCTATTGTAACAAGTACTCACGTATGCACCGTTACCGTTGTTGGAAATAGTGTTATATCATTTGTTTTTTCACAAGGAATATACTCCGCAGATGTATCTGTCTACGGGTTGAATTAAGGAGGACATATTATGAACTATTATGTTGAAATGAACGAACAAGGTAAACCAATTGCAATTCATAGCAGAAAACCTGACGAGATACCTACAGTTGAAATCACCGAAAATCAACTTGAATACTTCAAAGGACAAATGAAACCGTAAACTATGCAAAATACAATGTGGTATGACGTTAACCGAATATTGTCTTACAAAGCGTTGATAAATGTAGTTATTGGAATACGTGGCGGTGGAAAAACGTATGGTACTAAGAAACGATTTATCATTGATTTCAAAGAAAAAGGTTGGCAGTTCGTTTGGTTGCGTAGATATGGAACCGAATTAGACGAAACATTAAAAACTTTTTTCAATGCAATTAGACGTGATGAGGACTTGCGACTAAAATATGGTGATTTACAATATTATACAATAGGAAATAAAATATACATAGATGATGAACTTGCAGGATACTTTGTAGCCTTGACCACAGCGTCAAGATACAAGTCGAGTGATTTCCCAGATGTAAGAAACCTTGCTTTTGATGAGTTTATACCTGATGAGGGAAGCAGATTGAGTTACCTTAAAAATGAGGTTACAATGCTATATAACTTAATAGAAACTATACAACGTCAAAGAGATAATATGAGAGTAATAATGATAGCAAATGCAATATCGTTTGCAACTCCATATTTCATAGCGTGGAAAGTTAAACCTTTCAAGCAAGAGTTTCTATACTTAAGTAAACTTAGTGTAGTTATACAAATGTATTATAATCAAGACTTCAAAGAACTAAAAGAAACTACAAGGTTTGGTAAACTTACAGCAGGAACTGAATATGCTGAATATGCTATTAACAATAAGTTTAGTGATGTTAGTGATGTATTTATCGAAAAGAAATCTAATAAAAGTGTTTACCGTTGTACAGTTAAATATGAGGGTGCAGAGTTTGGGTTTTGGCTTGATTATGAACTTGGATTACTATTTGCTACAACGCTTATAGATAAGAACGCACCTCATCAATACACATTATCACAGAAAGACCACGACATTAACTACTATTTAATCAGTAACGTTAAAGGAACTTACATGAGTGAGATAATTGAGGCTTATAAATTAGGAATACTTCGATTTGAAAGTGTAATGACAAAGGCTCAGGTAATTGAAATATTAACTCTATTCATAAAGTAAGTTTAATCTTCATACCAAAAGGAC
>Ga0257136_1000078_pt1 | contig 11206 bp, 10 predicted proteins | sample saktaT_18_FD_193542 | JGI IMG/M metagenome (GOLD analysis project Ga0257136, IMG submission 193542) | Metatranscriptome of saline water microbial communities from Sakinaw Lake, British Columbia, Canada - sak_2010_1_5_45m (Metagenome... | ecosystem: Environmental > Aquatic > Non-marine Saline and...
AAATTGTAGTAGCAGATAAAACGTTTGATAGCAACAATATAACTTGAATTTTTTTTCTCATAGCATTACATGTATAGCACTACCCTGGAGAGAATCTCTTCCATGAAGTCTTCGTGTAGCATTGAAGATTCAGACATGGCAGCAAAGACTCTGAGCAGCTTTGGCATGAAGTGATTGGTGCGTCAGGTTTTGTGCCTATCTGGAGAGGTGACAATGAGCAAGGGAAAGGTACTTCAGATCAAACTCAACCCTTTGTATCCCATGATAAACCGCATCAGAACTGCCCTTGAGGTGGTTCTGAAACCATATGGAATCATTGTTTCTTTGCACGAAATTTAGGGTGCGCCACGAAGTGCTTATCTGCTGGTCGCTGAAAGTGCGACTGGAAAAGTGCAGACCCAACACATTCCATACTGAATCTTGGGCTTACGCTGGTAACTGCGTGAGTTAAGCGTAGATAGGGAGATTGTAGGCCGTAAGCCGTTTGGCTGAAGTGATAGAGCCTCGTTAAACGTGACATTTGAGGTGGCTGAGGGTGTCCTAAAATCCGAAGGCACTATCCTATGTGTCGTTTATGGGCAGGCATATAGGACACCTCCGGGGTCATAGAGCATGGCATGCAATCAAAGCAGATGAGTAAACGTGGGATATCCTGCTCATTCTCCATGTAAGGGAGTATCGGCTGACAAGTGTAACAGCGAGGATGCCGAAATGATGAACAGGAAGTCAGATAGATCATAGTACCGAAGAAACGAGATAACACTCGTGGAGGGAAGGGTCTTGGGTAAAACGAACCTTTAAGGAGAAACGTTGTGAGGACACAGAGCCTCAATAACAATGGAAACAAAACTGAGAAGGATAACTTGTTTTCAAGTGAATCGTTTTATCTTGAGCCTATTGCCTTAATAGGGCACGATGGGTTCTAACGGGGGAGGAGTCAGGGCGACCTACTCCTCTACCCTCTTCATAAGATAGAATTCACCTGCTACCTTCACAATACGTTTTTTGATAAGGCATTAAAAGAGCATTAAAGCAAAAACTGGTATAGTCTTGCTCAGTATGGAGGAAATACATTGCTTAGCAGAATCTTGAATCGCATTTAATTGGCAATTTTAATTTGACATACTCACCAAAAAACTTTATAATATGCCATACATTTTTATGGCAAAGGAAATTTAGCGAAAAATATGGAAATTTCTATTATTTTTTGATTGTTACTGGTAATTCTCATCTCTCTCTGGTAAGGATTTTGCATGTAGATTCAGGTTGAAAGAAAATACTGACTTTGGGACAATAATGTATGATTCTAAAACGGAGTCAAAACATTTAACCTTACAATGGAGACGTCCCATAGGTATTTTTTCTTTCTCTAAAATATTACTTAACTTACTTTTTCATAGGTGACATTTGCGGAGCGTTTTCATCTGTTCCCTGTTCCGTAATGCTTATGATTTATGGGTTAATAACCTTTGGTGCTAGTGATTCATAGGCTAAATTCGGCGATTGACAGCTGGACAAAGCCATTCTCATCAGGCTGAAATCCATGCCACTGAACCAATATGTTGAATAGAACCATTGTGAAGCCTAGCTTCGTCTGAAAGTAATCCCATGACTTGTGGCGAGAATGCTTGAAATCACAGACATATGTTAACATTGACAAAACAGTCTCAGCAAGCATACGGACATTCCATTCGCCACGCTTACAGATACGCAGATTGGTTGGATGTCAATCTTTCTTCTCAAATCCAGCGTTTTTTGGATTTGCCTTTCTTGCCAATTTGTCTGTCGCTTCGTCCTTCTCGTATGGGGTGAAGCAATTCGACACCATAGCTGTCAGTTACACCAATGAGAGATGGATTAGCCAGGAACCGATCAACATAGTGACGATGGCTGTTAAAAAGCCGAAATAAACGTGTTCTATCAGGTAGTTCATGGAACAGAGGACGATAGTCTCTGATCAACCATCGCCAAAAGGCGCGTTGTCCACATCTTCTGAGAGCATACATCAACCCCAAGGTAACCACTGCTGGGATATAACTTGGCTTGTTTATGCTTGTTGTCATCAATTTTATCATCTACCCGACAGAACAATTCTGTGATATAATCTACTGTGGTCATGGGATCACTCCTTATGCTAATGTTGTGTTGATATCAGCATAATTCTATATGATCTCATGACTTTTATAAACTAGCACCAAAGGTTAATAATCAAAAGGAGAAATGTCAGTTGTTATTGATGGGCCAGAGGCGAAACTTAGGAGAGAAGCATGAGTTTATTTGATCATCTAAGAAATTTTGGTTTCTCTCACAATGATATAATTACAATCAATAGATGGCGAAAAGCTCTAAGAAAAATTGGGGCAATTGGACAAGCAATTGATAGGAACTGTGAACTTGAATCAAGAGTTAATGATCATATATGCAAAGAATTATTGCGAAGAATAATAGAGAGATTTGGAGAGACAAGAGAGCCATTGATTTCAATTCAAAAAGCTATATCTGAAGCGAAAAATCCTTATAAAGAAGACCAGCCAATGCTAGATTCATTGTTATTAAAAGGCCCAGAAATTAAGATAACATTGCCTGATAATTTTTTTCGAATTACAGGTTATATCTCTTTACATAGATATCTAACAAAAATCAAATACGGAGCTTCTCCAGAAATTGATAGATTTTTAGAGAATATACAAAATCAAAAATATCTTCCAGATAAATATTATCACAATTCAGAAGGTTTTCTTTGGGCAAGCGACCCATATTCATATGATCACGAACTTGAAATAGATGAATTACGTTGTCGTTTTGGGCTTCCACATTTTAAATTGGGGGAAAAATTATATAAAATGACATATTCTCGTGATTCTGTCAAAGGAAAATGCTATTTTCCGACCATAGTAGAGGCACGGAATAGTTGCTTTCAGCCGGCAGATGAAAATTCAAATACCGGATATACACGTGGATTAAAACACAATTCCCAATGGTATCCGGAATGGGTACATGAGTCAGTTAAATTCTGCGATCTTGAAATTCATCCAATAGGCTGCATTTCCGCAACTACAGTTCCTGATGGCTATTTAGATAACAAATTAAATAGGAGGGAGGCTAGATGGGTAAATTTGATTTTAAGGATCTCTGGAATTTTCCAAAAGATAAGCTTACTGAATATATTCAAGCGAGATTAACAGAAAGGCTATTCAGAGGAAAACCCATAGAGCCAGTGCCTATTTCCGCCTTCGATGAAATGCCTGAAGATTTTTTGATACAAGCATACAAAGTTGCCAAAAGTGAAGATTTTAAAAAAATGTTTAGAGATGTGATCAAAAATTTCCTATATCTAAAGCGTGAAACAAGTAACCTTGAGAATGCTGAAGAAAACATATTTATCTCCCGACTTATATATATTGTGGAGGTTTTGAATTTGGGTGATTTTCTTCCTATTATTTTCGAATTTGCTATGAACACCAAGTATATGGAAAAGATAGGAGCAAATTCGGAAGATATTTATTCTCAGTTCCTAAGGGCTTTGGCGCAGTTTCAAGAGTCATGTGATCTGATCGGTTTTTGGCGCAAAAGATTTGATGACGATTATTATATTAATTATGCTCAAACTCTATTTACAGGCATCAGGCTTTCCAGTCTCGAAGATGCGGGAAATGTTCTTCCTCGCCTTTTTCATATTGCGAATCATTCGGAATGTCTTGATAAAAACCTTGCATTGGCACCATTAATTGATTATTGCAATGAAGACCAAAAAAGAATGGATCAAGTGTCAACGGGTTTCAAAAAACTATCGGAAAAAGATCAAGAGGATGTTATAGAATCCGCTATGGAACTCGATATAAGGTTACAGGACCCTTTGTTGGATATATTGTTTAGTAGTAATATTGATATTACTACTTTCTCCTCCAAAACAATTAATCCCAATATTTAGAAAAGGAAGTATAAGGATTTTTTCAAACAAGATTCTTAAAAATTTAAAGGAAAATAGTAAATGGAAGAATCTATAATTCATACAAAAGATTCGGGATTTGACTTTATACTAGATGAAAACAGAAAAGGGATAATAAATCATTATGATTCTCCGGTTTCTATATTGTTAAAAGGTGGACCCGGATGTGGAAAATCAACTTGTGCACTTCAGCTAGCTCAATCTTATGTCAATGAATATAAAACGATATGTGTCTATTATGCTCTTGAAGAAACCCCTGAAATCGTTGAAATGCGTTTACATTCTTTCTTTGATGATAAAACGACAAAAACTATTTTAGCAGAACAATGGAATGATCTCAATCAGAGAAAAGATTTTATGGAGTTTGCCAAAGAATTTGGTGGTATAATATTCAGTAAATTTGAAACTGAAAAATCTAAAGAACCCGATATTCCTGGACTAAGAAGATCACATTTGACATTTAATTTGACAACAGAATATTTACCCAAGCAACTTGATTCAGTAAAGAAATCGATGAAAAATCTAGATTACGCACCGATTGTTATCATTGATAGCATAAATGCCTTGACTGCAAAAAACACAAAAGATGATGAAGTTCCAAGACGGGCACTTGCAGAACTAATTCAGATTATCAAAGAAGATATGAAATTCTGCTCAGTTTTTGTTTTTGAGGAAGAGAAAAGTTCAGATATATTTGCTGTTGAGGAATATCTTGCTGATGTAGTGATTGAATTTGGGCTTCTTGAAAATATGCGAGAGCAAAGGTATGTCCGTGTACTAAAGGCAAGGGATCATAAATGTTCTTCCGCCAGTAACGTAATGGAAATAATAGATAAAACTGGTATTCGGGTTTATCCTGACATAAAAAAAGTATCTCAGGAATTAAGGTTAGAAGAATTAATCACTATTAATGATACGAAAAAGGAATTTGGAATTAACGGAATAGACATTGATCTCAAAACAATGCAAGAAAAAAATAAAGGCTTAAAATCTGGATCCACGACTCTTTTGATTGGAGAACCAGGGTCTCAACATCTCCTATTGGGTTTATGTTTTTTGAATAATAGTTCACTTGACGAAAAAATCATGTTAATGGCTTTAGAAGGAAAAGAAATCACTATTGATCATATTGGAAAACTCGTTTTAGGTGATAGGTTTAAAGATGCTTATGACAATGATGATTGTCATATTGATGTAAGGTATATACTACCAAACAAACTCGTGAATGATATTTCCGAAAAAATGCATCGGAATCCTGTTAAAGGCATCAACAGGCTCGTGCTTTCTGATTTACGAACGTTATTTGAATATCATGAAAAAGAAGCTAACGATATAATTGCTTATTTAGTTGATTTGTTTTCAAGACATGGAATTACATCAGTATTTGTCTATACATCACCCAAAGTTAAAGATGTTATAGAAAGTAGCACAGCAGATCTTTTTGAAAATATAATTGTAACTCAGTATTTCGAAGGAGCAACGTCGGATCGTCGCTATCTCAGCGTTCGTGTGAAAAAATATGATGGTATTTCTGTTAACCGTCCGTTACATGAATTAGCCTATAATATGGATTTATCACCCATAGATGTTACAGCGGATCGGGGAGTATTCCAACATCTAATCGAAACGCAACCCGGAAAAGTTGGTTTTGGTAAGTTAATAGTGCGTCATTATTCTAAAGAAACACCGGAGTTAGATAAATTATGGGACTATATGAAATTACCGATGGTTGAATTATTCCCAGAAGCAGGAACCGACTCGCTTGATTTTAAACCCTTTACTTTTGCATCTTCTCCAGGAATTTCTGACTATGAGGCTGTTTTAGAAAGCATCGCAACAGGAGCGCAGCAAGCGCGCTATCCAATCAGCGATATTTTGATGTTTGATGAATTCTGGGCGAAGGGACTTATAGAAAAAAAGCGTTTGGCATCAATTACCAAAACAGACCCAAAATTTCGATTAGATGCCTATCTTAATGAGGCAGAATATCATGCAATGTTATCTCCAGTTTTATATGATAAAGAGTTATATGGAATTCCATTATATGGAAATTGCTCTTTACTTGTATATAACAAGAATATATTGGCTGAGGTTAGAGAAAGTTCCGATGAAAATATCAAAAAGATAATTGATGAAGAAGGTAATATTAAAGTAGATATTACATGGGAGAATATATTTGATATTGTTAGTTTGATTAAAGATCAGGAAAAACATAAAGATTTTATGGGCGTTGATATTGACATTTTCTCAGGAGAGTGTTCTAGTGGATTTCTATTGGAACTTCTTTGGGGAATGAATATTGTAAATGAAGAAGAGCATTTAATAGATTGGGAAAGGTTTTTGTCTAACGAGGTTACAAATGCTTTACAAAACTGGAACACGCAGTATATCACTTTTATGCAAGAAAAACCACAAAAAATTATAGATAATATAGCAAATGTCTCTTCTATATCAGAGGACCAAAAAAAGATGTTGTCAAATACACCAGCATTTATATTTCGCCGCATGTGGTATACGAGATACCTGTCTTTAAAGGCTGCACTAAAGTCAGCCAATTCTGACATTGAACTTGGATTTTTAAAAATACCGTGTTTAGGAAAAAATAATGGATCAATAAGTCTATCAGGAAATTGGTATATTGGTGTATTAAATGGAAGTATCAATATGGAATGGGCTGTTTTACTAGCCGAATTACTTACATCTTATCGAACCAATGATATGATTGCTAGAGACCCAATTGCGTTACCAACATATCAGTCTTTCTGGGAAAATGATCTAGTAGATAATGATGTTGCCTTGATATATAGCAAAGCGAAACAACGTAGTGAAATATCAAGTTATATATATATTCGTCCGCATCTTTCAGATGCGTGCTGCAAGGCAATATTAACAAAATCAAAGCGTGAGGGTATTGAACCCGCAATGACTAAACTCAGTAAACAAATTAAAGTCATAAATGAGCAGCGAGATAAAGGTTTACTATAAATGATAAGGAGACATTCCCATGTTTGTTGTTAGGTTCGCACCAAGTCCTAGCGGGCATCTTCATATAGGCAGTATTCGCACTGTTTTATATAATTGGCTGTTTGCCCGCCAGAAAGAAGGCAAATTCATCCTAAGAATTGAGGATACAGATGAGAATGAAATCAATCCAAAAGCGGAAGAAAATATCAAAAGCACTTTAACATGGTTAGGGCTTGGTTGGGATGAATTTTATAAACAAAGCGAACGTTATAAACAAGGTATTTATATTCCTTATATTAAAAGGCTTTTATCACTTGGATGGGCTTATCCCTGCTTTTGTTCCCAAGAGCAGTTAAGGCAAGAACGAGTAGAAATGTTGGAAAATAGAGAACCACCAAAATATAAAGGGACGTGCCGTAGTCTTTCGCCTTGTGAAAGACAAAAAAAAATTGATGAAAATAATTCGTATATTTTGCGTTTTAAGGTTCCTAATGAAGGATCTACTTCATTCGAAGATTTCCTTCCACGAAAAGGAAAGTTTGAATTTCCAAATAAAAATATTGGCGATTTTGTTATTACAAGACCTAGATCTGAGGGAGAGCAAGTTCCAACTTTTTTGCTGGCAAGTACAATTGATGATTATGAAATGGGCATAACTCATGTCATAAGAGGTGATGAACACATTACAAATACTCCTAGACAAATAATGATACAAAATTCTCTTGGGTTTAATGTGCCAATTTATGCCCATTTGCCTATTGTTTTGGGTACTGATGGCTCGAAGCTTAGCAAAAGAACGGGAGCGTTAAGCATTCTTGAATACAGAAGACAGGGATATTTGCCGGAAGCAATACTTAATTATGTGTTACTTTTGGGTTGGGCACCCGAAGATCGTTCAGAAATATTGACCATTGCTAAAATGTTGAAACAATTTAGTCTAGAGGGTGTTTCTACAAGTAAAGGATCATTTAATAAAAAGCAATTAACATCTATCAATAGTAAGCATATAGAAAATCTTCAAGATGAGGAACTTGCCAGAAAAATACAGGAATATTTAAAGATTAACAAATTAAGGTTTGATCAAACTAGCAATTTTGATTATACAAAAATAGCATCAATCTGCAAAAGCAGGACGAGAGTATTGTCTGATCTTGATTTTTTATTTCAGACCAACTTAACATATCAACAAGAAATAGTCGGAAATCTCAAAAGTTTATCTTCAAATATACTTGAAACTTTATTATACTTTATCAATGACTTGTCTGATTTCTCCTCCAGTAAAATTGAAGAAGCTATCTGGCAAGCAAAAAAAGAGTTTGATATTAGCCGCGCAGATATGGGACTACTTATACGTCTAGCAATTACTGGATCCAAAGTAAGTCCTGATTTATTTGCTATTATGAGTTTGCTAGGAAAAGAGAATGTTATTAAACGCATAAATTCTTTTCTGTTAATACAAGAACAAAAAACTTGACATTTATTATAGATTGATATAAAATACATGGAGTTGTCCGGTAGCTCAACTGGTAGAGCGACTGACTCTGGATCAGAAGGTTTGGGGGTTCGAATCCTCTCCGGACAGCCAATTTTCAATCGTATTTCTGGATGTGTCAAGCGTTTTGTGTATGGAATATTTCTCCCCGAATCTGGCATCATAGATACTCCGTTACCCTCTCACCGAAATGGATAGAAAACTGTGCCAGAATCTGATTCCAGTGTTTTATCTTCATGGTCCACTTCTTCAGAATCTCCTGGGTAGCAAGATACAAAAGCTTTAACACTGATGTGTCTGTGGGAAACAGGCTGCGGTTCTTGGTTACTTTCCGTAACTGGCGATTATAGCTCTCTATGGGATTGGTCGTGTAGATCAAACGCCGGATCTCTGCACTGAAGCGAAACATAGTGCGTATCCTGTCCCAGTTACGTTCCCAGACACCTACTGCCAGTGGATATTCATCTCCCCAATGTTCTTTGAGTTTATCAAGGGATGCTAGAGCAGCTTCTTCTGTGGGAGCCTGATAAATGGACTTCAGCCACTTGCTGAATTCTTTCCTGTCCTGATAGGAGATATTATGAACTATCATTAGACTGTTGCGGATTACATGAATCACACAGCCCTGGTACTCTACTTCCGGATATACGCTCTTTATGGCATCCTCCACTCCTGGCAGGTCATCAGAGGTGGCAATCAACATATCGGTAACCCCACGATTCCGCAGTTCTGTGAAGACACCAAGCCAATATTTGGCACTCTCCCCTATGGCTTAATGAGGAATGGGAAGATTATTGGCAACAACTGCGCTATAAAGTAACATATTGGACATTTTTGTGAATCCCGATGTTAGAAAAATGTCATTTCGGATTCCGACATGTCAAATAAGCTTTCTCGTCCTGATAAAATGACGAAGTGCCGTTCGGGATACTCCCATAATTTTAGCAATGGATGTTATACCTACCGCCTTTTCCAACAACAGCCGAATCTCACTTTCTTTCCCATCAAGTCTTGATTTGCCAATGGAATCTTTAGGTCTTCCAATCGCTTTACCTTTTGCACGAGCAGCAGTGATGCCTTCCTTTGTCCGTTCAGATATAAGGTCTCGTTCAATCTCAGCAAACAGGCTGAACATGGTGACCATTCACTACCGTACACTTTTTTTGATATAGTATTTTGTCATAAACATAAATTTTATGGGGATCTATGCGTCACATTTAAATAGATTTTCGCATTATGGATGCATATACGGTGCACTATAAAGTGACATATTGGACACTTTTGTGAATCTTGATGTGATAAAATCGATAATTATCTCAAACCTCGTCATTTCATCGTTTTTGGTTAATAATGTTTGAAAAAACGCTCGTTTATTTCCACATAAATGCTGTAAGAATAGAGCTGATTTATTCCAACATTAATTGTAGCAAAAAAAGTGAAATTTAGTTTTTCTTGCTACAGAGGTTTAATTCAGAATGCCTATTGCTTCATTAGGTGCAGACAACTATCATGGAACCCTTGAAAAGGTTTCAACATATCAGCAAAAATATGAAATGGCAAATTTTATCATATCAGGATTCACAATTATGTACAATATGTCGGTTGTTAGTGCACCTGAAAAGGTTATTTTCGGGAGATATGCCCCCCCCTCATTTTATGTAAAGTTAGGTTAATGGAATTAATACACCATCCTCAATAATCCGATTGAAGTGAGCAAACACATTTCCTGCCAATCGACTACTACGAATTAATACACCAAGCTCCATATTTAGTGTGAAGGCATATTCAGTAAGGTTTGCACTTGAGATAAATACAAGGTTCTCATCTGCAACGGCACATTTAACATGAAGAATTCCGCAGTGTCCGTTCTTATCCTGCGGCCTTTGTGAAATTGGCCAGATATAAACTGCTGCCTTCTGTGCCACTGCTTCTCCAAGTGCCTGGATATTGTTATAAATACTTTTTCCTTGATTCGGATCTGGAGATTCAATGCAGATTCTGGTGTTGACGCCCCTCTCAGCAGCTTGCATTAGTGCTTGGCGAACCTGTTCTATTTTATAAACAGCGAAACTCACAATTAGCAGCTTTTCCTTCGCTTCATTAATAACCTGAAGTAATGCTTGATCGGTCCTACGCAGCGGAATGCTCTCCGTCTTCGGTCCAGTCCAAACGAGGGAAACATTCTCAGATTTACGGCATCGTTCCGCTACCTGAGCGGCAGATAATAATGCAAGGGCAATACTTTCAGATGGCACTTCTACATTCTCTCTTTGCCATGTATCAAGCAATAATCCCACCAATAGACGTAGGTTAGGCTGAAGTATGGATGCAATGATACGATTACGGTCGTATTGATAACTTGCATCAGATATTTTACCGATTGCATCAGCAATTGATACTGCCAGATTATACGGAGCTTCATCTGCAAGGTTGGTGATCTGCCCCAATAGATTATTATATGAATCCATATTTGATTTAACCATGGTCATCTTGTGCTTATCACACATTAAATAAAGCACAGTCCTCAGATGCAAAGGTTGGTACCAACACAGATCGATCCAGATACCTGTTGCCACGCTCACAAGAAGTCTCTGGTACAAACAAACACGCATGACAGGCGGCAGCATGGAGTGAAATACCATTTCCACCTGGACGACTCTCGGCACATATCGGGTCTGAGGCACATAATGTTGCAGTTTCCAGCACAGATTGTATATGCCTTCCCAGTGTCTCTGGTTCACCCAATTTCACCAAGCCACCCAGTGTTCCTTCACTATCGGACGTTGAAGTGTATATCAGAA
>Ga0257136_1000083_pt1 | contig 11038 bp, 9 predicted proteins | sample saktaT_18_FD_193542 | JGI IMG/M metagenome (GOLD analysis project Ga0257136, IMG submission 193542) | Metatranscriptome of saline water microbial communities from Sakinaw Lake, British Columbia, Canada - sak_2010_1_5_45m (Metagenome... | ecosystem: Environmental > Aquatic > Non-marine Saline and...
CCTGGGGGCATTGCGGAAGAGAAAAAATTTGCCAGGGTGCAGGAAGTGCCATTTGAACTGCACGATGGTGAAACGCTGAAACTCCGAATCTTCCTGGATCGGTCAGTGTTGGAAGTCTTCGCCAACGGTCGGCAGTGTATCACGCAACGTATCTACCCGACGCGCAGTGACAGTCTTGGAGTGCGTTTGTTCGCCCGAGGTGGCAGCGCCTTAGTGCGGAAGCTGGAAGTATGGGATATGACTCCAGTAAATCCGTGGTAATGGGATTTTAGTAGTTGTAAACCCTTATGGAATAGGGGATTACATTTTTTAGCGAGTTCTGTTAAAGGGAGGTGGAAGCCTGGAATTGCTATCGCAGCATATCTGCATGATTAAGGTATATTTTCTTATGGGGGTGACCGAAGTCACCTTTGCTCACCAGTTTCTGGCGGGAACATTTTAATGGGAGGAAAGGACAATGAGAGCTTTAGTTTTGTGTATGTTGGCAGTAACCTTACTTATGGCGTTTTCTTCTATTGTAAGAGCCGAGTTAGTGTTGTATTACGATTTTGAGGGGATATCTGGTGATAAAGTCGTTGACAAGAGTGGGAATGGTAATGACGGAACGATAATGGGAACGCTCAATCAGGTTGATGGCAAGTATGGAACGGGTCTCTTGTTTGATCGTAATGAAGCTAATTACGTCGATGCGGGTCACCCGCCTTTTGGTGGGCTGAAAGACGGTGGCACGATAACGGCATGGGTAAAGCCAGTAGGTGACATGACAATTTTATCAGCAATCCGCAAAGACTTCGATTTCAACCTATTTGTTCTCAATGGAGCAGCAGGGGGGGAATGGTTTATGGAAGGGAACCTCTACTCCAGCGCTGGCCCTACACAGCTTCAAGAAAACGAGTGGTACCATCTCGCTGCAACATGGAACGGAAATACCTTGCAAATATACCTGAACGGGACGCTTGAGGTCACCAGGTCAGAACCTAATTTTCCGCTTCCAGGCGAATCCGGCATTCTGGCGATAGGTATGACACCGAATTGGGCACAACCGTTTGACGGTACTATAGATGAAGTTACAATATACGATAAACCATTGACGGCGGACGAACTTCTGCAAGGTATGGTGGCAAGCGTGAAACCTTCTGGAAAGTTGGCTACCGCCTGGGGCAGTCTTAAGAGATAATAAGCGCTTGAATTCAACTTCCTATCACTTAACTTGGGGAAGCATTTGGCATTGTAAAATTAAAAATGAAAAACCATAGATAAACACTGATGAACACTGATTTTTTAATGGAGGGGAAGAAAAATCTTTGTTCCCTCTGTGCCTCTGTGGCTAAGTTTTTTACAGTGCCAAGCATTTGAATGGAGGGCAAGCAATGAAAGCTTTGGTTTTGAGTCTGTTAATGATAACCTTACTGATAGCGTTTTCTTCCGTTGGAGAGGCTGTCAAAGAAGGATTGGGGCTATATTACGATTTTGAGGGGATATCTGGTGATAAAGTCGCTGACAAGAGTGGGAATGGTAATGACGGAACGATAATGGGAACGCTCAAACAGGTTGAAGGCAAGTATGGAAAGGGTCTCATGTTTGACTTCAATGCAGCTAATTATGTTGATGCGGGTGAGCCATCCTTTGGTGGGATCAATGACGGCGGCAGCATAGAAGCATGGGCAAAGCCAGTAGGTGAAATGGCAATTTTATCAGTAATGCGTAAAGACCACGACTTTAATATGTTTATATTGGCAGGAAAACCATCAGTGGAATGGTTTAAGGGAGCCAACCTTTACGCGTGCTTGGGGGGCGCTACGGTGTGTGAAGCGAATGAGTGGTACCATATCGTGGGCACCTGGGATGGAAAGACGTTAAAGCTGTATGTGGATGGGAAACTTGAAAAGGAAGTATCAGTCGGTGCAGCCTTTGGTAGAACTGGTCCGCACCCTTTGTATATAGGTCTTGCAAAGGTTTACGTACAACCGTTTAGAGGTGTCATTGATGAGGTTGCCATATACGATAGACCACTGACAGAGGACGAAATCAAGCAAGATATGAAAGGTAATATAGTAAGTGTGGAAGCTTCTGGCAATTTAGCTACTGCCTGGGGCAGCCTCAAAAAATAGAAGGAGTGGTGTGATGGTAAAGCGGCATGGTATTCTCGTCGGTACTCACTATGAATATCCCTTCGGTGGTATGGCTAGACGCCCGGAGTGGTTACCAGAAGGTGAGGAAGACTGGCGTCGAGATCTTGAGATGATCAAAGACACTGGCTTCGATTCGATCCGGATCCGCATCGGCTTTGACAGCAGTTTAGATGAGGTAGGCAGACTGCTGGATATATGCGAGGAGGTAGGCATTGGCGTCCTCTTTGGATTTGCCACCTTCTACACTCCCTATAGCTTCTTTGAAGAACATCCCGATGCGAAGGTGGTCGACCGGCATGGCAGAACCTATCCTGTAGGACCCCATGACTACAGTTGGCCAAGTGCCTGCATCAATCACCCGGAATATCGCCGGTGCCGCGATCGGCTTGTGGCGGATTGTGCAAAGCGCTTTGGTACCCATCCTGCTGTCATGGACTGGGACATTCACAACGAGCCAGCCATCGGCGTGGGAGATCATCCTTGCTACTGCAAGCACACGGTAGCCAAGTACCAGAAGGATCTGTCTGCTCGGTTCGCTTCGGTGACTGATATAAACCAGCGTTGGGGCAAAGATTATAAGGACTTCACTGAAGTTGAGCCGCCGCAGGAGATCAACCCCTCACCGGACAGCTTCTGGCGTGACTGGCGTGAGTTCTCATCACGGAACCTCAGCGAGTTCCTTCTGGAAGGCGCAGAGATTATCAGGGAGCATATACCGGGCGTTCGAGTCAGCTTCAACTACACTTCTCCCTATCATATTCAGTCTAACGGTCAAGACTGGTGGATACTACCGCAGCTTGATTATGCCTCAGCCAGTCACTATTGCTGGTCGAATCCCCAGACGGGGGCTGTGGCTGGCTCCCAGATTTCCCTGCTTAAAGCTCTGGGTCCCGATAAAGAGGTATGGCTGACTGAGTTCCAGGGTGGACCTTTCGGGAAGCATATCCTTTGGAGGGGCATCAACATTGAGGCGGAGGTTAACCAGGTCTTCAGCCATGCCAGTCATGCCCTTTACTTTTATCGCTGGGACCCATTGATGGGCGGACCTGAGCCATGGATAAACGGGATGGTGGACGCCGATACCTACGATACCGAGCGCCGGCTGGCGACAAAGCGGGTAATCGCTCAGTTGCGGCAATATGAAGATCTAATCGCTGATGGACACACAGTCAATCCGCGGGTGGGCATTTACCTCACTCGAGAGATGGTTTGGGCTGCCAGCGCTCGGGGAGCGAACCTAGCGGACACGGTTTTTGGTCTCTATGGATTGTTCCTTGATCTGGGATATGAAGTTTCCTTCGTTCCCACTGATTTCCCGGGGGATTGCGATCTTGCGGTGGTAGCTGTCCCCTTCCCCATCGCGCTGTCAGAGACCGAGAGAAAGTCTCTGGATAATTATATGTCTCGGGGTGGCAGAATGATCTTGGAATTTCCGATGACCAGTCTGGAGGATTGCCAAGAAGTAGGCAGGTGGCCAGGACTGCAGTGCAGGGAGTGGATCCGACCGATCCACTGGATGGGCGGCTGGAGTCTGAAAGATACGCAGGGACAGTTTGGAGGCTTCGTGTTCTTTGACCGGGTGCTGCTGGATAATTTTCAGGGGCAGGTCATCGCCAGTTATCGTGACAACGACGCTCCTGGGCTAATCTGCTCTGGTTCGGAGGGACGGCTTCTGATTCCAACCTTCCCTCTGGGACGCTCTTATCACTCCACGCTTCACAGTGGGCTGCGTCGGCTGTTGAAAGGCTGGCTGCCCGACGAACTGGCACCCGACATAGACATTCAGGGCATGCCTGAGGAGTACCGTTCGCTGATAGAGGCCCGTGTGGTGGAAAGCGCGAAGGGCAACCTGCTGTTTGTAATCAACCGTTCAGGTTACGATTGGGATGTTGAGGTTGCACCAAGGGGTTACCAGTCGGTCAAAGTGAAGCTTCCGACCTACGGAGCGACCCACAGGCTTTTGGAAAAAACATAATGAGGAGTGAATGGAGCATGTTCCAGGACAAACGCATCATAGATTTGAGTCACGACATGTGGCCTGGTCAGGAGGAGCACGGTCTAGAGATCGATTCACGGTTTGTAGAAGAGATCTATCCTCAGTATAAACGGCGCAGCGATATCTACTATATCCTGCAGACGATCCACATGTCGAGTCACGCTGGCACTCACATCGAGTTTCCCAGGCACTTTAACCCTGACGGTCTGGACAGCGCCACGTTCCCTTTAGATCGGCTCATCGGTTCTGCCTGCGTTCTGGATTTTCGTCAGAAAGCAGATAACGAGGTCATCACGCTGGATGACATTCAGGCATACGATGACTTGATTCAGAAGGGGGATATTGTCTTTTTGCACACCGGTCGGCACATCCATCATAACATCCCCAAAGCACATGACCGTCCCTACTTGGCACCTGAAGCAGTGCGCTGGCTGGTAGAAGAGAAAGATGTCCCAATCATAGGGGTGGACGCAACTGGGATTGAAGTAAAAGGAACTGACCACCATCCCGATCACTCGATTTTACTTAAGGAACACGGACGGGCGCTGATCGAGGCGGTGGGCGATCTGAGTCAGTTACGCCAAAAACGTTTTGAGGTCCTGATCCTGCCATTAAAGATGCACGGACTTGACGCCTGTCCCATCCGTTTGTTGGCGATAGAAGATAAGAAAGGAACTGATTGATGGCTGAAAATGATATCTCCGGCATTCCGACTGCGGACAAGCTGAAGATGATGTACCAGACGATGGTGACGATCCGTGAATTTGAAGAGCGACTATACAATCTTTTCCTAACCGAGGACATGCCGGGCACCATGCACCAGTATACAGGTCAGGAAGCTATAGCCGCCGGCGTTTGTGCAGCCCTACGACCGGATGATTACATCACGAGCACGCATCGCGGGCACGGACATGCCATTGCTAAGGGCGTCTCATTGCGCTGTTTAATGGCGGAGATTTTTGCTAAGGACACCGGTTGCTGTCGCGGCATGGGTGGCTCCATGCACATGACAGATCCCCGTGTGGGGATGCTGGGTGCTACTGGTATAGTCGGAGGTGGTATACCCATTGCCACTGGGGCGGCACTATCAGCGAAACTCAGGGGCTCAGGTCAGGTGGCTGTTAGCTTCTTCGGCGACGGAGCATCAAACATAGGTGCATTTCATGAAAGTCTGAACCAAGCAGGTGCTTGGAAGTTGCCTGTAATCTACGTCTGTGAGAACAACTTGTATGGACTGTCCATTCGGATCACTGAGGCCACTGCCGTGTCAGACATTGCTACCAGAGCCACATCCTATGGTTTTCCAGGCAAGGTGGTAGATGGAAACGATGCCTTGGCTGTATATTCTGCTACGTTAGAAGCATTGGAGCGCGCCCGGTGCTGTGAAGGACCCACACTCATCGAGTGCAAAACCTATCGACAGCGCGGACATTCCCGGTTTGAGAAGTCCACCTACCGTACAGAAGAAGAAGTGCAGCACTGGTTAAAAAGCGATCCTATCCCACTGTTTCAGGGCTTTCTCATCAAACAAGGGATACTGACGCAAGAGGAGGCTAAACAGGTACGCCAAGAGGTCCTCGTTGAGTTGGAGGACGCGGTTTCATTTGCACGCCAGAGCCCTGAGCCATCACCTGTCCCCCCGCTACGTTATGTCTTCGCTGAAGGAAGCGACTTGTTTGATGATCAACTTATAGCACAAGAGGAAGCATAAATATGGCGTATACCACTATTGTACAAGCACTTCGAGAGACTTTACGTGAGCAGATGCAGAGGGATCAACGTACCTTCCTCCTCGGCGAGGATATAGGTAAGTTCGGCGGTGCCTATCGAGTTACTGATGGGTTGCTTGAGGAATTCGGACCTGAACGCGTGCGTGACACAGCAATATCGGAGATAGCCATAGCTGGCATCGCTATGGGCGCAGCTATGACAGGTATGCGTCCGGTTGCCGAGTTTCAGTTCGTGGATTTTATGACCAACGCTATGGATCAGATTTGTAATCATATGGCCAAGTTTCGTATGATGTCGGGCGGCAAGGTGACAGTGCCGGTGATCATGCGTGCGCCCTTCGGCGCGACAGGTCGTGCAGCGCAGCACTCGCAGAGCCTCGAGGCATGGTTTGCACATACTCCGGGTCTTAAAGTCGTGCTTCCTTCTACACCTTATGATGCCCGTGGGCTTCTGCGCTCAGCCTTCAATGACCTCAATCCGGTGATAATTCTGGAACATAAGCTCTTGTATGGGTCGTCTTCGCCTGGTGGTAAAGCTCCCAGCGCTCTGGGCGAGTATGCCCAATGGATGAAACCCGCACTAGAGGAGGATTATGAGGTTCCCTTTGGTGCAGCCGATGTGAAATGTCCCGGCACTGATCTGACTATTGTCGCTACGTCCTTTATGGTTCATCGCTCACTCAAGATCGCCGAGTGGTTCCAGAAGCAGGAAGGGATCAGTATTGAGATTGTTGACCCGCGAACCGTTTATCCACTGGATATAGAAACCATCTGCCGTTCTGTGATTAAGACACATCGCTGTTTGGTGATCACCGAGGAAACCGGTTTCGCCAGCGTAGCATCCGAGATCGCCGCACAGGTGGGCGAGCGGGCATTTGACTATCTGGATGCGCCCGTGATGCGCGTTAATACAATGCATACACCTATACCGTTTAATTATGGCTTTGAGGCCCACGTTTTACCCAACGAAGAGCGTATTAGAAAAGCCATTCGAGATCTGTTGATAGGGAGATAAATATGGCAACTCCAGTTATCATGCCCACCTTTGGTTCTAAAGAGGGGGAAGCAAAGATTACAATTTGGTTCAAGGAAGTTGGTGACACAGTGGAGGCTGACGAGTCGCTCTTTGAAGCTGAAACTGATAAAGCTACTGTGGAGGTTCCGGCATCGGAAAGCGGCGTTCTGTTGCAAGTCATCACCCCCGCGGGTGAGACGGTGCCTCTGAAAGCTGTAGTAGCGTGGATCGGTCAACCTGATGAGGATATCCCTACGCTAGAGGAGGTCGTCGAATCCCCCTTATATGCCACCAATGAACCGGAAACCCCAGGGAGATCAGCCATCGCACCATTACCGTCAACAGAATTGCGGATAAAGGCATCGCCTATAGCAAAGCGACTTGCTCATGATCATAATATCGACCTGGGTACAGTGCAGGGTACTGGACCCGGAGGACGTATTGTAAAGGCGGACGTTGAGCGAATACTGGATGCGAAGAAACAGACCGCAACGGAGGCATCTATTGCTACCCAGTTCGAGGGAGAATTGCTACCTTTGACAGCACTGCGCCGTGTCACTGTCAGACGGTTGACTTTATCAGCCCGCACAACTGTGCCGGTGCCTCTTTTTGTTGACGTTGATATGACCGAGGCGAAGCGCTTACGCGAAATGACCCGGGAGGAATACGAGCGTCGCTTTGGCACCGTGTGTTCCTATAACGCTCTGATGATCCGTTCCTGCACACTGGCTTTGTGTGAGCACCCAGCCCTCAACGTCCAATGGACGGAGGAAGGCGTGCGCTTGATGCACGATATAAATATCGGTTTAGCTGTGGCGGTAAACGATGGGCTATTGGTTCCGGTGGTCAAAAATGCCGATAAAAAAAGTCTTGGCGACATCCAGATGGAGATCAGCAAATTGATCGATATAGCCCGGAATAATCGGCTCTCCCCGGAACAAATGACAGGCGGTACTTTCACCATCACGAATTTGGGGACAGTAGGCATTGATGCATTCGTGCCTGTCATCAACCCCCCTGAGTCCTCAATTCTGGCGATAGGACGCATCGCTGATCGTGTGATCGCCGTTGAGGGTCAGCCGGCGGTCAGACCTATAACAAGCCTCTGTTTGGTTTTTGATCACCGTGCTGTTGATGGCGCGCCAGCCGCCGCCTGCCTGGGGCAAATTAAAGCATTGTTGGAGAACCCTTACCTGCTAATATGAAATGGGTGAGTCATAATGATTAATTTAAATAAGATCGCTGGTGTGGACTTGTCTATCACCGACGACTGGAAGTTGATCTTTGGGGAACCGATGAGTTCCGTTCGAGAAAGCGTCCGACAGATCGATAGCTTATCCGCTGTCTGGATGGATCCGACGGTACACGGTAAGGAAGATGTCTATCGTGTATACTGGGGAGCCTACCGGGTTGCGGACCATGCTATCTTTCGGCGGCACGGATTGGACCATGCCTACGTTATAATTCTTCCCGGCTGTTACGGTCAAGAGTATGCTAAAACACAAGGACACTATCATCCGCCTGTCACCGGCAAAGATGTATCCACACCCGAATTGTATAAAGTCTTGCACGGTCATGGCTGTTTTCTGTTGCAACGTTCCCTGTCACCCTACTCAAAAGTTGACGACGTTGTGTTGATTGATGTGTCCCCGGGTGATGTGTTTCACATAGCGCCCGGCTACGGACACCTGACGGTCAACTGGGGTGACGAACCTCTGGTCTTCGAAGCATTTCTGACTGCTGACCTGACAGCGACAACCGAGCCTTACCGCGCAAGGCGTGGAGGCACACACTATATTATCCGCAATGGTGAACGGGCAGAAGTCGTGCCCAACAAGCATTATGAGTATCTCCCCTTACTTCGCAGATGCCAGAGCAGTGACCTTCAGCGATGGGAAGAGATTTGGGGCGATCTTCTTTACACGCAGGTTGTCCATCACCCAGGGGACTTCGTTTTTCTGTCAGAACCATCCCAGTTCGATACTGCCTGGTCTCTATAGGAGAATTGTTTCCGCTTTAGGTCAATTCATTTCTGTTGCTTTCGAAGGAGACAAGAGCATGTGCAATTTAGAGCAAACCGGACTTGCTGTTGGTGTTGATATGGGTGGAACGAATTTGCGCTGTGCCGTGATTGATCAGATGGGACAGATCCTAGCACTTATCCGCACTGCCTCGTCAATTGCGGAACCCAAAAAGGGCAAGGAGATCCTGATCCAAACGATCCGTGATGTGGCATCACAGGCTGGAGTTCGATTGGTGGATCTACAAGGCATTGGACTTGGTATTCCCGGCTGGCTGGACCGCATTAGTGGGCATCTGGTCTTTGCTCCCAAAATGGCTCACTGGCAAGGCTTCTTTGATCTAGACACGATTCGAAAAGAACTGGGATTGCCCGTCTACGCGGACTCGGATCCCAACGTAGCCACTCTAGGTGAACTGTGGGTAGGAGCGGGACGTGGCAGTCGCAACTTCATTATGATTACCCTGGGCACTGGTCTAGGGTGTGGCATTGTGATCGATGGCAAGCTCTATGTCGGCGAACACGGCATGGCGGGGGAGTTCGGTCATATAGTAATCAATGATAACACCGAACGTCTTTGTGACTGCGATACAACGGGGTGCTTAGAAGCACAGGCGGCTGGTCCTGCTATAGCCCGAATGGGAAGACAGGCGGTAGAGAGCGGCAAAGCCACACTAATAAGTGAGCTGATCAGTGGACAGACTGAGAATGTGACAACGCCTGTTGTGGTTTCTGCTGCCCAAAAGGGCGATCCCATTGCGCGATCGATTATCGAATATGCAGGAGAATTGCTGGGCATTGGTTTTGCAGACATGGTCTGCCTCTTTGAGCCTGAAAAGATTATCGTCGGTGGTGGGATGGCCGCTGTGGGAGATTTGATCCTTAATCCGATCCGGCAAACTATGGCGGAGCGGTGCTACCTCATTGCCAATGGATACATTTCTGTGGAGATTGTACCTGCCGAATTAGGAGATGACGCTGGCGTCATCGGCGCAGCCAAGCTTGCCTTTTCTATGGAGCAATAAAGAATAGAACTGTTTCTCTTTCTGATAAGCTATTTTCATAGATACTGTTGGTGTGAAGGCAAAACTGGGAGAGCCGTTCCAAGCGGAACCATTAGGATTTGCTCTGTGTGTGGGTATGCAGTGGATAGCGAAGGCGAGCAAATCTTAATTGCTGCCAAGGGAGTGCTATGAGAGTTCATGCCGTAACTCGATATCTTCAACGCAAACTAAGAGCCATCACTTGCGACAGGTTATTTGTGTTGTTACTCACTGTTACAGTTCTGTTGAAGCTTAGGAATCTTGGGCATAAGTCAATAGCACTCTGGGACGAGTTATACCACGCACTTGTAGCCAGAAACCTGATGAAGCATTTCCTTAAGCCCACATTCTATGACCAACCTTATCTGCCTTTTGATTACAGAGGCTGGTGGCAGGGCAATCATATATGGCTACACAAACCTCCCTATGCAATGTGGCAGATTGCTTTATCCTATCATATCTTCGGAGTTAACACATTTGCGCTTCGCCTTCCTTCTCTCATACTGAGTGGGCTTGCAGTGTTTATCACTTACCAGATCGGCTCTGAATTGTATAACAAGAAAGTAGGGCTTGTCACAGCTTCTCTACAAGCTTTTAATCCGCTAATGATGGACCTGGTTCATGGTTATATGTTCTCAGATCACATCGATGTTGCCTTGATTTTCTGGGTGGAATTATCGTGTTATTTTTTGATAAAAGGCATAAAAACAGGGAAGACTAGATATTATATCTGGTCAGGAGTCGCCCAGGGATTTGGGTATCTGTCAAAAAGCTATCTTTGTCTGGTAAGTTTGGGGGTAGCGAGTGTGATATTTATTTTGACAAGGACGAATTTCCTGAAATCCTATAAGACTAATATCAACGCCAAGAAAATACTGAGCCAGATCTTGTTTTCCGTGTTGGTTGCTGCTCCATGGGTTATATTCTGTCTCATAAGGTATACGAAGGAATTTATCTTTGAGAATCGCATGATTCTGGCTCATCTAAACATGGAAGTGGAAATATGGCAGCGACCGTGGGATTTTCATCTCTTTCAGTATATGCCTTCACATTATCCATACGGGTATTTGATAATCTTCATCTCATTTTTCTTCTTACTTGC
>Ga0257136_1000104_pt1 | contig 10165 bp, 3 predicted proteins | sample saktaT_18_FD_193542 | JGI IMG/M metagenome (GOLD analysis project Ga0257136, IMG submission 193542) | Metatranscriptome of saline water microbial communities from Sakinaw Lake, British Columbia, Canada - sak_2010_1_5_45m (Metagenome... | ecosystem: Environmental > Aquatic > Non-marine Saline and...
ATTATGGCTTTCACTACAATACTTGTGATGTTCGCTGTATCGATAGCGCATGGTGCGTTTTTCGATACTGCTGGTAAGAGTGCCAGAGCTATGGGAATGGGTGAAGTGTTTCTTGTTTCATCGAGCGATGCGTCTGGCTACTGGTATAATCCAGCCGGCTTGACGAGATTTGAGACAAAGCAGATAGGTATTGGGTATGGTAGACCTGATGCCTCTATTTCAGATTTAATGACTTCCCAAATCAACTTTGTTACTCCTCTGGGGGAAAGTGGTGGGCTTGGATTAGGTCTCTCATACAGTGGTATAGATGTAGCTTCAGATATGGCCATAAGTGGTGCTTATGGGATATCACTGAGTGAGCGTTTTTCCATTGGCGCAAATGTGAAAGTTTTGAGGTGGGCTGCTGAGGGGCAGAAAATTGCGTATGGTACAGGGAGTGATGATGATATTTCTAAGGTTTCATTCTCCCTTGATTTGAGCGCTGTTTATTCATTTGGTGAACTCCTGGGCCTTAATGATTTCTCCACCGGCGTTTATCTAAAAGATGCTATTATGCCCAATATTTCCGAATCTGGGAACGATGGCGGAAAGCTTCCAATAGAAATTGGAATTGGTTTAATGACCCGGAAGAATGATTTGATTATTGGTGGTGATGTAGCATTTGTTGATGGAGAAACAGTATTTAGAGTCGGTGCTGAATCAGGTATTGCCGGTTCAAATCTGAAGATTAGAGGCGGGTTTATTTATGGCAGTGATTTTAAAGATGAACTAGAAAAGGCTGATATTGATATTGGATTAGGCTATACTTTTAGTTCTCTTATGTTCGATTATGCTTATAACCTACCTATTACTTTTAAAGAAACGAATGGCAGGCATTATGTATCTTTCGGGATTTCTTTTTAATAGAGTGTAAAAAAATTAGGATATCGTTACCTATGAAAAAGACATATCATTTGAAAAGTATTGTCGCCGGTACAGCAGTTTTTTGCGTGATAGTGCTTGGGTTTGCTCAATCGGCTTTTGCTCAAGGATTCATTTCGCGTGAAGATAGACCACGATGGGACGATCGGTATGAAAACTTCAGTACTTACGATTTAAGAAAATATCCTACTAATCTCGGTGGTGGTGTTGCAAATCCTGTCAGGCAAGGACCTGCGGATCCGGTGACTTTTGATCGATTTGGGAACTTTCTCCTGCCCGGCGGAGATATTTACAGTATGGTTTGGGATAAATCCGTTGTTGGTGCTTCTCAAGCTTATTCAAACAATGCGAATATATTCAATAATCTCATGATTTCATCAGATGAGTACTCCAACTGGGTTACCAAGTTTATGGTAGGCAGGAACTTACGGGCTTATTTCACACCCTCAACATTAAAGAGGACTAATTTTGATGGAATAAGGTGGGATGCTTCTTCTCGAAAAAATAGTTTTACATTTTTAGCATCTGTGGGAAATAGACCCGGTGTTCTTGATCCAGCAACCCCTACCGATTATCGAAATCTTTTTGGTTTATACTGGCAGAGTGTATTAGGTGATGTTCTTAAGATTGGTGGTACTTTTGTCGCCCAACAACGTGGAACACAGTCATACTCCAATAAAGATATTGGTAGCGGGAAATACGGCCTTAGTTTACAGGATATGGAGAGATATGTATATGTAGTAATTACCGATGATTCGCCGGAATCTGATGAAGTTAATGGTGCGGTAGTATATGATATAAAAGCATTTATTAATGGTAAGGAAGAGCCTAATATTCCCAGCAGGGTATTTAAAGTTGAGGATATAATCACTGAAAAATTATTCACCGCAGGTAAATGGTCGAATCAGTACTTATTCAGGGCTGATCCGTCTGTGGCATATATTCGTGCAACAATTGAAAACTTTCAATATACAAATTATTCGTGGTTTTTAGATTTGGTTAATAGTATTCCCGATCAGGGTGCTCTCAGACAACTTTTCATTAAGACTGATAAAGCCGGTGTATTGGGATATGTAAATATTCCCGATCCAAATGATCCTCTGAATCCTACAGGCAGGTACTTTTATGCTGATAAGTCAAAAGGTTATATAGAGGCAAATGGGACGGATGTTATCATCTATGAATTTCTTATTCCAGAGGGAACGAGGCAGCTTGATTTTAGTGTACTTGTTGCCAATGATTATTGTATTGATATAGTATCTGCAAACCCCTCAAGGCAGTCAATGGGAACGGCATCCTGGGATGCTATGCCAGGCGCAGAAAACTGGGAAGGCAAATGGAGTCCTGTATATGATATTAAGCATTGTAAAAAAGCTCCTGGTAAGGTAAATGATTTTTCCAACACCAGTTGGGTAAAGGTTTCATATAATCGTTTGACAGGAATAAGTGCTTATGGTTTAAACATGGAATTAAACTGGAACGGATTTTTCGTTCGTGGTGAGATCAATGAATATAATGCATTGTGGGCTTATCCAATACGCGATACTTTCAGTGGTGAGTCTCATGAAACAACAAGTGCCAGGGCATGGTTTTTAAATATTGAGAAAGATTTTGGTAAATTTAGTGTTGGTGGGGAACTTTTCGATTATCCAAAAGATTACATGGAGTACTGGGCTCCTATTGATGATAATGATGATAATGATTATCGTAGAGGTTCTGCTCAAGGGTTGTATGATGGGGCTATCACAACAGTGGCGGCGAGAACTGGGGGAGAATGGTTGCCAGTATTAGATGTAGCAGCAGCAAGTGATTGGGAATATCCCGGATTAAATATTGATTTCGACCGTGCTCCTGAAGGTCTATATATAGATACCAAATGGACCGGCGAACCATTTTTAACATATTATTTTGACAAAATGAGTTTTGGTGATGATTTCAACCATAATGGTATTCTTGATGAAAGAGAAAATGACACGTCAATTGATCTGCCATATGACAGAGACTCTAAAGGTCAGCATTATTTTGTGAAATTGAAACCAGGAGAATATACACTTCTGACATATGGACACTATAAAGTAGAACAGGAATATCAAACGGGTAGAAATCTTACCGATTACTTTAAAGGAGAACACTTTCAGAGACTAAATAATCTTTTCGAGTATGGTGTTTATCACAGACTTGAGAGGGTTCGTGACAATTATAAGTCGAACAAACTTTATCTTCAATACACCAGTCTTCAAGATCCTTCATGGGACCCTTCCGGACGGTTTAATAACCTTGCCTATAGAGACAGCTGGGTTAATTCATCCATGCTTAAGACAAGGCTTACCTTGATTCCCAACCTGAATATCATTAACAATATTAAATATGATTCAATACTGAGAATTGGTGATCAGGAAGTTGAAGGATCGTATGTCCAGAAGGGCCTGAAAGCCCCGAAAAACATTATATATTCAGCATCTGTACACAAAGTAGATTATACATTCAGATTAGCTGATTTTCGCATTAACCCTGATGTTTACTGGCGTGGTTACCGTATTCTCAGAGAACATCACATAAGAGAACTCTCAATAAAACCTCAGTTTAAACTTGAAAGCACTTATTACACTGCGGATTTACATACTCGTAATAACCACGGACACTATATCAGTTATTTTCCAGTTCTCAGATTTGATTATCAAGTTGCTCCCAAAACGCTCTTAAGATGTGCATTTCAGGGTTTCCCCGGTTTTATGGAAAAACGTAGAGATTCTGGTAATAGACTTCATGATATAAATCGAAGAAGGTTTTTTGTAGGGTTTGAAACCACTACTCTTTACCAAGGATTTAATCTTCTCGTGACTACTGGCGTAAGAAGAGATAAACAGGAATGGGTGAAGAGCTACGGTAGAAGAGAAATTGGTAATACAGAATATTTTGTTACGATAAGATGTGAGGCAGGAAGGTAACCTATAAATCGGGATATTATGATGGTAATAAGGGATAAAACAAGCACTTACACAATTATTCTTATAATTGTTTTAACGTTTGGTTTTGCAGGAAGTTCTTTTTGTCAGGATCCGAATCCTTCTCCCCTTTTATTTAATCGTTCGATTGAAATAGAAAACTATGCGCGAACTGGTTATCATTTATATGGACGTACACAGATAGCCAGGTCTTTAAACCCAAGATACGATAGTTTTGGGAATTATTTAATGAATGGTGTTTCTATTTTTCAATGGAATGAAGAAAAAATAAATTCAAGGCATACGGATCCGAAAGAAAGATACAGTAGCATTGACAAACGAAATCCAGTAGATGGCGCTGGGTATTTCCACAGTTATTTAGGAGATCTTGTTGTATTAAGTGAAACGAATAGAGCATTTTCCTCCAGATTTATTGTAGGGAATGAAATTCGTGTAAAATTTTCGCCGTTAACTGTTGATATGGCTGCCCTTAATGGCATAAGATGGGATTTTAATTTTGCAGATAATAATCTTACGCTTATTTCTTCTCGTGCTGATACGCCTATTTGGTTTGGGGGATTCTATGGTGGATATATGGAGGTTACCAATATAGAAGAAAGAGACCGTCTGCTTCCTACTTATTTGACAGGGGCTCATTTTGAGAGAACTCTTGGTATTTTTAATGTTGCAGCAAATTATGTTAATACTTACAGTTCAGACAGTGCTCAATCAAGGGCAAAGAATTCAATCACAGGAACAATAGCTCATGATAGAATGCTTGTCAAACCCCTTCAACTCGTGGTGAAGCTTGAGGACGGCAGCCGCTTTGATGGCGGTGGTCCGAGAATATATGATATTTACCCGATAGTTAATGGTATAGAAAGAAGAGAACTCCTTATAGGTGTATCAAGGGGAAACTGGGAACATGATTTACTTACTACCAGGAAAAATAATGACCCCAATCGAGATTTATATAGTGCCAGGTATTTTTTGGAACCTCTTCGAATCCCGGATTTTTTTGAATTTAATAACTATGATAAGAGTGAAGTTCTTCCGGAACATATTTTAAAAAGACGATATAATATTGATCCGAATGTTTCCCCCTTGATTCAACTTTCTGATCCCATTTTTACCGAGCTACGAAAAAATGAGCCACAAGAAGGATACTTAGAATGTAGTAGTGAAGACTATTTGCTTTTCTGGTTTGAAATCCCGCAGAATGAAGAAATTGAAAGTGTTGAATTTAAGGCTTTAGTGGGAAACAATTATATATTCAGTCTCTCTGAGGTATACAAGAATGTAGAAAGTGGATTTAACCCTTCTGAGATTGGTTTGTCGAATGCAACATATTTCGAGCCTGTCCTTTATTCACAAGGCGATATAAAAGATATGTCAAATGTTGGGTGGGTAAAGTTCGAGCATGGCAATACCACTGCGAATATGCTTATGAGCATTAGAGTTGACACGGAGTATAAGGGCTTTAAAATGACAGGTGAATATAGCAGAAATATGCAATTCAGACAATATTCAAACCAGAAGGCGAAGAAATTCAGAAATGATGCTGAGGCATATTATATAAATTTCATAAAAGAGTTTAATGAATTTAGCTTTGGTGCTGAATATTTCAAGATGGATCCGGATTACACTACAAGCTTTAAAAACAGAGATGTATCTTATGAAAGATATAGGGATTTATGGGCTAATCATTTCAGGGGTGATGCATCACTGGTTGGTAATGGTGATGTCATGGCGACTCCACAAACATTTATGAATCTTACACAAATTATTGATACTGTTGATGATAATGATGACAAAGACCGTTACCCTGATTGGCATATATATAGTACCATCAGGGACAGAAATGGTGTTTTCCCTGGATTGGACAGAAGTGGAAATAATCGAACGGATGTTAATGAAAATGATAATCTGATCCCCGATTATGATGAACCGTTTTTCCTGTATTATGTTGATCCGGATGAATATGATTACGGTCTTGACTTAAATAACAATAGTACGATTGATGTAAGAGAAGATGATGATAAGCCTGACTATCCATATAATTTAGATTCAAAGGGATATCATGTTTTCGGATCATATGGCAGTGATATTGGTTGGAAATATACTTTGGGTTATATCAATTATGATAAGATTGCTAATGGCGGTAAAACAGATGTGAGATATGGTATAGCAGAATATAATAGATTTATCCCATTTTTTGCAGACTTGAGACTTGCAACTATTTTTAAGAAAGTTGAAGATTCAATTGAGGATAACGTTTTCAAATATTCAAGGCACTTATCTACAACACTTATTGACTCTACTGGCTATGGCTACAACCTGTTTGAAGGAAGTACTATATTAGATGACAGAATGACTCAAAAATATTATGATCCTCTCAGATATCGTAACAGCTATGTTAGTAAGAGTTATTTTGAAACGAACCTCTTCAGGGTTGAAAATCTGAACATTGGGATGAAATTAAAATATGAGGTTAATCATCAAAACGAAACTTATTTCCAGGGTAAAAATGATATCATTGATAGAACACAGATTTATAAGGCGGACTATAGGTTTTATTTGAGAGATTTTCTAATTCAACCACAGGTCAAATTCTTATCTCGCATGTATACAAATGGAGATGGACGTGAAAAAACATTCCATGAAGAGTATTTTTATCCTATAATAAGGTTTGATTATCCGTTAACATTGAATACAACATTTAGAGCTGGTGTCCAGGGTTTTCCGGGTTTAAATGCAACTGTTAGGAATTTGGTGAATAATCAACTTGATTATGATACGAGAAATTACACTGTGATGTTATCAAATATGTCTTTCTACCAAGGATATGACTTTACATTGAACTTTGGATTTGAAACTAAATGGCAAGAGTTTAATGGATTAGCCCGTCAAGTATATAATCGAACAGATAGAATATATTTTGTTAGACTAATCATGGGTTTGGAACCAATTTCTTAATAATAAAGTTAAAATTATTGCAAAAAATTCTATTTGAAAGGTTGTGATGATTAAATGAATATTGGGTATGTTTTCTTGATAATTATGGCAAGTGCTGCATTTTTTGTATCCAATATACCAACACCTGATGAAATGATTGCTGATTTTCAAGCTGCTCAGAAGTTTTATACATCGAAAGCATATGATCAGGCTTTAGAAGCATATACTGAGGTAGGTGGTATAGAGAGTCGTTTCGTTGATGAAGATAAAGTTATTGTTGAATTTGGTGACATGCAGTTGAGAATTAAGGATGCGACTTTTTTACCAATCAGGAAATTCATATTACAAAATGGCCGAAGATGAATTACAAAGGTCTTTTGATGCCGCAGATGATGAAGAAAAGGAAAGAGCGGAAAAATTGGCATTAGAATATGTAGAAAAGGCAGCCAATTATTTCAATATGACTCAAGATAACACTATAAGTGTTGAGTTAAAAGTACTGGCACAAAATAGGATTGTTGATACATGGTACCTCGTTAATGATTATGATAGAGTTATTGAAGAAGGACGAAGACTTATTGAAAGGTATCCAGAGTCCATCTTTGTCCAAGATGCTTTATATAATATCGGCTGGGCATATTATGATACAAAAGAATATAAACAAAGTATAAGTACATTTAATGAACTTGTCACACGTTTCCCGACTGGAACCCAGTCAGACAGAGCACTATTCCAAATAGGAGAATCCTATTTTGATCAGGGGCTCTATAGCGATGCGGCACCATATTATCAAAGGCTAGTAACAAAAATGCGTATAGATGAGTTGACAGATGTGGAAATTCAGAAGATCCAGCGTGATAAATTAGCAGGGTTAACTGATGAAACTGCATTGGACCTCGCTGCGAAGGCTTCACTAAAGATTGGTGCATGTTTCGGCAATTCGGGGAACTATGCACAGGCTGAAGCATCATACAAACGTATAGCAACATTATTTAAATATGATAAGGCTCTTATATACGAAGCATATAATCGTCTGGCAAATATGTATATTGATACAGGCAATTTCGATGCCGCGATTCAGGCGTATCGAGATGCTATTGATGAAGTACCGGATAGGATTATTGCAGCAAGAATGCAGGTTTTAATTTGCCAGGCATATTTTAACGGTTTTGAAAAACAAACATTTTATGAAGATGCCATTAAAGAGTATTCAAATTACATAGCTTCTTATAGTGATGTAGCATTCCGCGCTGGATTTGATGTTGATTTGGCTTTTTTCTGGCTTGGTAGATCATATTATGAATTAGGCGCTCAGATGCTGAGAAACAACCAGGTAGAACTCAGTCTGGAGAATATAGAGCAGGCAATTATTACATATAAACGTGTTCTTAGTGATTTTCCTGCTACACTGCTTACTGAGAGAGTTTATTTCTATATGGGAATGGCTTATCAAGAAAATGGTACAGACGAGTATATAAGAACTGCTATTGATACCTATAATTTACTTTTAAAAGGGTTTGAAAATACTCCATACAAGGAATACGTCTATGTATTTATAGGCAGGGCTTATAAAAGTTTAAAAGATTATGATACGGCTCTAACGTATTATAATAGATTGATAAATGAATTCCCAGAGAGTGTACAATTAGATGGCGTCTGGTTTGAAATGGGGTTGATTTTTACTGAAAGGGGCGATGAACTGGGTTCGGTAGAATATTTTCATAACGTAAGTCGTAAAAACCCAAGATTATTTACAACTGCACGTCTTTTGTCGTCAAGTACGCTTTATCAAGAAGGAAGGGATACTGAAGTTGTTGATGCAGTAACATATGCTGTTGAGGATACCAGCGCAATTGAAAGTCTATATCGTCTTTCGCAATTATATATTACAAGAGGCAATGCATATAAGAGATTGGGAAATTTCGAAGCTTCTATTGCAGATTATACAAGAGCTTATGATCTCGATCAGCCACAAACAAGGCAGATTGCATCAGTTTCAAGAGCCGGAGTTTACATTGATCAAGGACAATTCGCCAGAGCCGAAAGTGATTTAAAAGAATTAATGAATAGCGATGACGAGAGTATTAGACGTAATGCTCAACTGCGCCTTGCAGTTATAAGTGTAAGAATGGGTAATAGTGTACAGGCAATTAATACATATTTAGATATTTATAATTCAACTGAGGATATAAATGAAAAATTGGGCTATTTAAGAAACATTATACAGTTGAATGCGGAAAGTGAAAATTGGGATGGATTGCAGAAATATGCCGATTTAATGCTAACATCAGAAATGTCAGAAGGGAAAAAACCCGAAGATCAAAATTTCTTTTATAGAGAAGAAGCGTATTATTTTCTTGCGAATGCATTTGAAACTCGGGGAAGACAGAGTGAAGATAAATCATTACCAAATCCTGTAACTCTTGAAGCACGGAATCATTATATAACTACTATTGATTATCTTCTTCAGGGTTACGAAAAATTCCCCAATTCATACTTTTCTAGTGATATGCTCTTGAAAGTTGGTGTTATATATTTAACAAAACTTGCTCAAGAACTAGACGCACTTGATTTAGCAGCGATGTATTTTGAAGAATATATAAGTAAATTTCCAAATACTCCTAATGCTGAAATGGTTCAATATTACCTGGGCTTTTGTTATTACAACGGCCGAAGATTTAGTGATGCAATAAAAACCTTTAGAGATTTTGCCAGAAAATACCCCAATTCAGAATTTACTCCTGAAGCGATATTCTATTATTCTGACGGAGAATACAATCTTGGGAATTTGGATGAGGCTATTAAAGGATTTGATCTTATGATTTCAAGGTATCCAAGACATGATAAAATAGCAGAAGCTTATTATACAAAAGCATGGGCTTATTTGGATCTTAACAGAGAGGATGATGCGATAGCAACATTCCAGACTCTGGTTGATAGATTTCCTGAGAGCGAATTTGCTGCTACAGCATTGTTTAGTATAGCAGATTATTATTATAATAAACAAGATTATGAATCTGCGATAGCAAACTATGAAAGAGTATTAGAAAAATATCCAAATACCGAAGTTGCTGGAAGGGTACCTGAAACCCTTCTTGATTTAAAGGAAACAGTTGCATATATTGAGTATGAAAAGGGATGGGATATGTTTTCACAGGCACAAGATACTGAAAATTTCGATCTTTACAGGCAGGCAGTTGCTATATTTGAACAAATTGTAAAGGTATATCCCAATACAGAAGCCGAAATTGGTGCTTTTTCAAATATGGGAATTAGTTATGAAGCACTTGGCAGGTGGCAGGATGCAATTAATGCGTATGATAGGGTTATACAGAGATATGAAG
>Ga0257136_1000106_pt1 | contig 10158 bp, 14 predicted proteins | sample saktaT_18_FD_193542 | JGI IMG/M metagenome (GOLD analysis project Ga0257136, IMG submission 193542) | Metatranscriptome of saline water microbial communities from Sakinaw Lake, British Columbia, Canada - sak_2010_1_5_45m (Metagenome... | ecosystem: Environmental > Aquatic > Non-marine Saline and...
CACATCAGGATTCATTTAAAAATATTATAGAAAGAGGATACGAATCTAATATCTGGGCTGATGAAGCGAGTAAGTGTGTTGAGTGTGGAGCGTGTAATACAATCTGTCCTACGTGCCATTGTTTTTTTGCTTTATGACCAAAAAAGTGAAAATCAGATGGCACGTTTACGTATTTGGGATTCCTGTATGATAAAAGATTTTGCTCAGGTTGCGGGAGGCGCAAATCCCCGTCCGGAATTATGGATGAGATTGAGGAACAGATTTGAGAAGAAATTTGATTTTTTCCCAAAAGTTGCTGATATTTATGCCTGTACAGGTTGTGGTCGTTGTATATCTGCTTGTCCGGCGAAAATAGATATAAGGAAGGTCCTTAAGAGATTGGTATATGATGTATAAGATTGAAAATCCATATAGGCCTATTAAGGCTGAAGTTATAGAAGTTATCACCGAGACACCTAGTATTAAAACAATTAGAATTGAACCGAAAGAACCGATAACTTTTAAAACAGGTCAGTTCGTTGAGCTGACTGTTCCTGGTGTTGGTGAAGCTCCTTTTACCCCATCATCAAGACCGGCAATAAAAAAATTTAATGGAACTAACTATTATGAATGTAGGCAAGGTTACCGAAAAGGTTCATGAACTTAAAAAGGGTGATATTGTAGGTGTAAGAGGACCTTTTGGAAAAGGCTATCCTATAGATAGTTTTAAAGGCAAGGAAATATTAGTTGTAGGCGGTGGATGCGGATTTGCACCTATTAGAAGTTTGATGTATGAACTTTTTGATAGGAGCGGAGAATTTAAAAAATTATTTTTTAGAGGTGGTTGCAAGACACCTCAGGAGTTGCTATATCAAGGTGAAATAGCTGATTGGGCCAAACGAAAAGATTTAGATTTAAAACTTACTGTCGACAAAGGTGATAGCGGGTGGAAAGGGAATGTAGGTGTTGTAACTACTATTTTGGACGGAGTAGAAATGGATTATGAAAGTGGTATTGCCATTGTTTGTGGACCGCCAATAATGATGAAGTTTTCAACTAAAAAATTAATTGAAATGGGTTTTAAAGAAGAGAATATATACCTTTCTATGGAGAAGAATATGTCATGTGGTATAGGAAAATGTGGTCATTGTAGAATAGGGACATATTATGCTTGCAAAGATGGTCCTGTTTTTACTTATAATAAGATAAAAAATTTTTCAAATATATGGGATTAGAGATGTACACAAGCGCAGAACAAATTCATCAGGAAAAATTAAATATTAAGCCAGAAAAAGGCAAGGATTTAAGGCTCTTTATAGATCTTAATATTTGTGCCTCTGGGGAGTGTGAAGAGTGTGTTATCAATTGTAGTTATTTTTATCATCCGGATAATAATGGCATTATTTCTGTAATAGAGCTGGCAACCTATGCATTGGTATGCCGTAAATGTGAAGAGTCGCACTGTGTTAATGCTTGCCCGGTAGAGGCGATTGAACAACAGGAAGATAAGTTATTAATAAGACACAATATGAGATGTATAAGCTGTAAATCATGTTCCCATGCTTGTCCTTATGGCACAATATATCCAGAAAATGTTCCGTTTTTAATTCATAATTGTGATTTTTGTCTTGATAGAAGAGACCAGAAAGATGAATTGTTATGCATAAAGAGCTGCCCTTATGGTGCATTAAGTTTAAAAAAAGATGATATTAAACTGGATGAAAATACTTTTTTAGTCGGTGATAACATTATAGTTCACTCAATCCATTGGAATAGAGAGAAAGCATGATTTATATTTTTTATTTTTTATTTTTTGGATTTCTATTAACAGCCATTATCGGGCTTTTGGCCAGCTGGATAGATAGAAAGGTTACGGCGAAGGTTCAATATCGTGTGGGCCCACCTCTTTTGCAGCCATTGATAGATATTGTAAAGCTTTTAGGTAAGGAAACACTTATTCCGGCAGGTTCATCAAAAATAACCTTCTTGATGTCCCCAGTTATTGGATTGGTAAGCGTGATACTAGTATCTACTTTATTATGGATAAATAATATTTATCCTGCAAAGAGTTTTTTAGGTGATTTAATAGTAGTATTATATCTTTTGGTTATCCCTTCTATAAGTATTATTATGGGTGGTTTTGCATCAAGAAATCCACTTGCAAGTTTAGGTGCGTCAAGAGAGATGAAGCTTATATTAAGTTATGAACTTCCTTTTATACTTGCAGTACTAGTTACAGTAATAAAATCTGGATTTACTTTTAGACTTGGTGAGATATTAACTTTTCAAGCACAGAATGGAGCGTTTGTTAGAAGTTGGTCCGGTGCTTTAGCGCTAATTGTGGCAATAATATGTATGCAAGCGAAATTAGCGCTGGTTCCTTTCGACATCCCTGAAGCAGAAACGGAAATCAGCGGTGGCGTATTAATAGAATATTCGGGTTCCGGACTTGCTATTTATAGACTTATGAAGAATATGCTTATGTTTACAGTTCCATTCTTTTTAATAATTGTATTCATTGGTGGTTTAAGGCTTGATGGCATACATCTCTTGTATGGTGTGTTAAAATATATTGGGTTAGTTGCCTTAATGACGGTTATAAGAAATACAAATCCTCGGGTAAGAATTGACCAGGCCGTCAAGTTTTTCTGGGGACCCGTGACTATAATTGCTATAATAGCTGTAATATTAGCATTATTAGGAAGATAATATGAGTATAAAATTAAAAGCACTACTAAAATCGCCGTGGGTGTTTCATTTGTCTACCGGTAGTTGTAACAATTGCGATATTGAAATACTGGACTGTCTTACTCCGAGATTCGATATCGAGAGGTTTGGCATGCTTCTTGTAGGGAGTATAAAACATGCTGATGTTCTTTTAATTACTGGTTCAGGTAATCGGAAGTCGATGGAAAGGGCAAAAAGACTGTATGAGCAGATACCAAAGCCATGCCTTGTGGTAGCGGTAGGAGAATGTGCTTTATCAAGAGGCATGTTTGTTCATAGTTATAATTGTCCTGTTCCGATAGATAAGGTTATTCCTGTTGATGTTTATATACCGGGTTGTCCCCCCAAGCCAGAGGCAATTATTGCCGGTGTAGTAAAATTAATTGAGAAAGTTAGAAAAAGTACTGAGAAAAAGTAATCAGTTCGACTACATTGATTATCATGCTTAACGACAAAGGAGACGGAGAATGACGCGAGAAGAAGTTTTAGACGATTTAAGAAGAAAATTTAAAGATGATATAATCGAAGTTTTTGATAAATCTCCTAAGAGGGTATATGTCGAGATTAAACCTGATTCAATAGTTCAAGTGGCAAGTTATATTTTTAAAGATTTAAAAGCACGGTTCAATACTGCATCCGGCGTAGACCTGCGGTATCATATGGAGATTCTTTATCATTTTTTGATTGAGGATATTAACCTGTTGATTTCTTTGAGAGTAAAATTACAAAAGCAAAAACTAGAGATAGATTCTATTTCACCTATATTTGAAGGTTCAAGCTGGATAGAAAGAGAGATACATGAAATCTTAGGTATAAATTTTAAGGGCCATAAAGATTTGCGGAAACTTCTTTTGCCAGACGACTGGCCAGAGGGTGTTTATCCGTTAAGAAGAGATTATAAAGAGTGGGATAAGAATGTTATAAGAGATAGGGGAGTATAATGGAAAAAACAATAATACCAATAGGACCTTACCACCCATTACAGGAAGAGCCGGAACTTTTCCTTCTTACCGTTGAAGGAGAAAAGGTTGTAGATATTGATGTGCATATTGGCTATAATCATAGAGGAATAGAGAAACTATCTGAGACAAAGACATTTGACCAGTCCACTTTTTTGATTGAGAGAATTTGTGGTATATGTTCAACAAGTCATCCCTTTGCCTATACCAGAGCAGTAGAGGATATTATTCCCATAGAGGTACCAGAGAGGGCCAAATACATAAGAACTATAATAGCTGAAGGTGAAAGGATACACTCACATCTCCTATGGTTAGGTCTTGCCGGCCATTTTTTAGGATATAATACTGTATATATGTGGGCATGGAAACTAAGAGAAGAGATTCTTGATGTGATGGAGATATTAACCGGGAACAGAAATAATTATGCTATGTTTAAGCCCGGAGGGGTAAGAAGAGATATAAAATCTGAAGATATACCAGTGGTTATTAAAAAGATTGATTCTATCGTGCCTACATTGGAGATGCTGAAAAAAGCAGTTATAGACGATCCGGTTTTGCATGCTCGGACGAAAGGAATAGGTATTCTTTCAAAAGAAGACGCTATAAATTATTGTGCTCTTGGGCCTACTGCAAGGGCTTCAGGTGTAGCCAGAGATTTGAGAAAAGACTCTCCTTACGGAGCTTATGATAAAGTAGAGTGGGATATGATAGTTACCCATAACGGTGATGTTTTCGATAAAGCGGTGGTAAGAATATTAGAGACCTTTGAGTCAATAAAAATAATAAAGAACTGCCTTTTGAACCTACCAGGTGGTGAAATAGATGCTAATATTAAGGATATTCCTCCTGGGGAAGGTATAGGATTTATTGAAGCGCCAAGAGGCGAATGTTTCCATTATGTAAAAAGCGATGGTACAAACAGGCCTGTTCGCCATAAGGTCAGGGCGCCTACATTTATGAACCTCCCTACATATAAAGCTACTGTTATAGGTGAGGACATTTCAGATGCGACGATAATTTTAGCTGCTATAGATCCTTGCTATTGCTGTACAGAAAGAATGACCGTATGTAATACAAAGAGGAAGAAGATATATAGTGGGAAAGATTTAATTAAACTTTCTCGGGAAAAAACCGAGATATTAAGAAATAAGATAGGAGTTAAATGAATTTAGCTACGCAGTTTTTTAAATTCGATAATCTATCTATATTTGTGGGAATATTCGTGGGAGTATTTTTCCTGCTAATTACTATTTATTCTTTTGGGTTTATGCGGCAGAAAAAAAGACTGATTTACTATTATTCTTGTTTAATCCTTACTCTTCTGAGTTCAGTTGGTGCTGTCTTTTCCAATAACCTTATTCTCTTTATGGTATTTTGGGGATTTTTAGGACTTCTTTTATATTTATTAATACAATTTGGTCAGACGGAAAATGCATCTTATACGGCTAAGAAAGCATTTATAATAATTGGTGGCACAGATGCCCTTATGCTTCTTGGATTGGCTCTTATATGGCGCCTTACAGGTTCGCTTCAGATGGATGAGATAAGCATAAGTTTAAATACAAAAGTAGCGGTTTTGGCATATATGTGCCTTGCAGCGGGTGCCTTCGCCAAGGCAGGTGTTATGCCGTTTCATACTTGGGTTCCAGATACCGCCCAAGACGCCCCCATACCTGTTGTTGCTTTTTTGCCCGCATCTCTGGATAAACTTTTAGGGATATATTTTCTTGCCAGAATTTCCCTGTATATGTTTAAAATGAGCCCAGCTATGAATACCGTCTTAATGATAGTGGGTAGTGTTACTATTATAGCTGCAGTTATGATGGCTCTTGTACAACATGATTTAAAGAGACTTTTAGGATATCATGCTGTAAGCCAGGTCGGATATATGGTCTTGGGAATCGGCACTGGTAATCCCATTGGTATAGCAGGTGGATTGTTTCATATGTTAAACAATACTATATATAAATCCTGTCTCTTTCTTTCAGGAGGGGCAGTTGAAAAAGAAGCTGGAACAACTGATCTTGATAAACTGGGCGGTTTTGGTAAGATTATGCCTATTACCTTCACTTCCTTCTTAATAGCATCATTAGCCATATCGGGTATACCTCCTTTTAACGGATTCGCATCAAAATGGATGATTTACCAGGGTATAATAAAGACAGCTGGTAACGGTAGTCATCTCTGGATAATATGGCTTATTGCAGCTATGTTTGGTAGTGCACTTACCCTGGCGAGTTTTATGAAATTAATCCATGCTGTATTTTTAGGACAGCCGGCTAAAAAGCAACCTCGGATTAACGAAGTATTGACAAAGGCGGAAGCAATGATTAACAAACGACGAGAAACTAGTCCAACTATGTGGATTCCGCAAGTTTTTCTTGCAGGTCTCTGCGTTATATTCGGTGTATTTGCTTACAGAATTCCTCTTAAAATGTTTATCTTTCCAAGTTTAGGAGAAAAAATAGAATTTTTAGGTATATGGAACGCAAGCCTTGCTACTATTTTGATAATTGTGGGGATTGCAGTCGGTATTATAATCTATCTTTTGGGCACAATAACAAAAGCAAGAGAGACAGAAGCATTTATTGGCGGGGAAATATTGGAAGAACAGCCAAATATGAGGATTTCAGGAACCGAATTTTATAATACAATAAAAGAAATAACTCCCTTAGATACTGTTTATAGATTAGCCGAGAGAAAAGTATTTGATATTTACGACATTGGCACTAAAATAACCTTTGGATTTAATAAGATTTTGAGCTACTTACACAATGGTATACTCCCTACATATCTTTCCTGGTGTCTTTTAGGAATGATAATATTATTTTATATTTTATTAAGGTAACAAAATGATAGAATTATATGTTTTATTGGTATTTATGATTATAGGAGCGATAATCGCAATTGAGATGAAGGACCTACTTTCTGCTGTAATAGCTGTTGGAGCTGTCGGTCTGGGACTTTCGATAGTTTTTTTAGTGCTTAAAGCACCCGATGTAGCTATTACCCAGCTTGTTGTTGAAATGTTGTGCCTTATTATATTGTTAAGAGCAACCTTAAAGAAAGATCTTCCATTTTCGACAACAGGCAGGTGGCTTCTTAATACACTTATTACTGCAGGTTTTATTGTGGCATTCTTATTTGTGGCTATAAGAGCTTTTAAGGATTTACCCGAATTTGGTTATCCTATTATGAGAGTTGCCAACATATATCTGAAGGAAGGGTTAATTAAGACAGGTGCGTCTAACCTCGTTTCTTCAGTAATACTCGATTTTAGGGCTTATGATACTCTAGGCGAGGCTACGATATTATTTACCGCGGTAATAGGTGTTCTGGCTATTGTACGACGCATAGGTAGAAAGAAAAAGGATGAGGTTGTGGAGGAAGACGATGAGTAAAGAACATGATAAAGGTATGTCTCTAATTGTAAAAGTAATTACCCGTCTTACCGTGGGACTTATACTACTTTTTGGAATATACATAGTTTTACATGGCCATGTATCGCCTGGCGGAGGATTTGCTGGCGGAGTTATTATAGCGCTTTCTTTTGTAAATCTTATGCTTGCTTATGGCAAAGATGTGGCTTTAAAGAAATTCCCTAAAACAGCAATGTCTTTTTTTGAAAGTACCGGTGCCCTCCTATTTTTAAGTATAGCATTATTAGGATTTACAGGCGGCTACTTCTTTTTGAATTTTATATCAAAGGGAGAGCCTTTCAGATTATTCAGCGCAGGTATTATACCTCTTTGTAATATAGCCATAAGTCTTAAGGTTGGAGCAGGACTCTTTGCTATATTTGTTGTATTGGTATTATTAAAATTTGAATGGGAGAAAAAAGAATGATAATATATCTGCTTTGTCTTATGCTTTTCTGTTGCGGACTTTATTGCATTTTAAGAAAAAGAAATATTATCAAGATTATTTTGGGAATTATCATCGCAGAATACGCTGTGAATCTTTTCTTTATATTAGTAGCTTATCGTATGGGAGGAAGGTCTCCGATTCTTTCATCCGGGGTTGAAATTGTGAATATGGTTGATCCTCTTCCTCAGGCGCTTGTCCTTACTTCAATTGTAATTGGGCTGGCAACCACAGCATTGCTAGTAGCTTTAGCGATGAGAATTTATGAAAAGTACGGGACATTTGATATTACGAAAATTAAGGAGCTCAAAGGATGATGGCCATATCTAATATAATACCACTTTTTGTGGCTATATCTCTATTAGGGGCATTTATAATTTCAATAATTGGCAAGAGGTTAAAATGGCTGCCAGATTTAATGGGAAGCTTAACAACACTCGTTTTGTTGGGCCTTTCTTTTATTACTATGCGAATAGTAGCTACACAGGGGATCCTTGTATACAGCGTTGGCAGCTGGAAGTTACCTATTGGAATAGTTCTTGTATTGGACGGTTTAACGGTCTTTATGCTAATTACTGTAAATCTGATAGCGTTTTTCATTTCCATTTATTCAATAAGTTATATGAATAGATTTACCTCTAAATGGAAATTTTATACCTTATTCCTGCTGATGGTGGCTGGGATGAATGGAGTAGTGGTAACCGGTGATATATTTAATCTATTTGTATTTTTAGAAATTGCCTCTGTGGCAAGTTATGCCTTAGTTGCTTTTGGAACGGAACGTCATGAACTTGAAGCAGCTTTTAAATATACTGTAATGAGTACCGTAGGTTCACTTTTTATCCTTCTTGGAATCGTATTCTTATATAGCTATACCTCTACATTAAATATGGCGGATATGGCAAATGTCTTGGCACAAAAAGGCATGAGTAATATAGTTATTATGGTGAGCATCTTATTTATTATGGGATTTGGGCTTAAGGCAGCGCTTGTTCCTTTTCATGCCTGGCTGCCAGATGCCCATCCATCTGCACCAGCACCCATATCAGCAATGCTTTCAGGGGTATTGATAAAATCACTGGGAATATATACATTATGCAGGTTTTTCTATAACATAATTGGAATAAATTCTTCATTCTCTTCAATATTGATGATTCTAGGAACTTTGTCAATGGTTATTGGAGTATTTTTAGCTATTGGGCAATGGGATTTTAAGCGACTTCTGGCATACCACTCCATAAGCCAGATAGGATATGTTATCCTGGGAATTGGTTTGGGCACCCCGCTTGGCATAATAGGAGGTTTGTTCCATCTTTTTAACCATTCTGTATTTAAGGCATTACTATTTTTAAATTCAGGAGCAGTAGAGTATGCAACCGGCACACGCGATTTACAAAAAATGGGAGGGCTAATGACAAAAATGCCTATCACAGGCACTACAACCCTTATTGCCTCTATGTCAATTGCAGGTATTCCTCCCTTTAATGGTTTCTGGAGTAAATTGATTATTATAATTGCATGTGTGCAGGCAAATCGCTTAGGATATGCTTTCTGGGCTGTACTGGCAAGTATATTAACTTTAGCATCTTTTATGAAGGTTATGAAGTATGCCTTCTTTGGTAAGCTGAGAGACAAATGGAATAAAGTAGAGGAAGTTCCTGTTTTCATGAAATTTGCAATGATAATTCTGGCACTTATTTGTGTAGTTGGAGGAGTTTTGCTCATTCCTAATATAAACGAGGTTTTTCTTAAGCCCGCTTCTGACGTACTTTTAGAAGGTACAAAATATGCTGATATAGTCTTTAAGGGGATACAATAGATGAAGAGTAGAATAAGTATGTTTTTCGTAACATTTATAGTATGGTGTCTTTTAAGCTGGGTGCCGGATTGGCAGCACCTTGTTATTGGTTTACCTGTCTCTGTTTTTGTTGCTTTTATGGTAGGAGATTTATTTGTAACCCGGCCACATGTGTTGATGCATCCATCGCGGTACTGGTATTTCTTTGTTTATTATTTGCCTATGTTCTTGTGGGAATGCTTTAAGGCTAATCTGGACGTTGCCTATCGCGTTTTACATCCTCAGTTACCTATATGTCCGGGGATAGTTAAAGTAAAGACTAAATTAACCACAGATACAGCCTTAACATTTTTAGCCAACTCTATAACCTTAACACCAGGCACTATGAGTGTTGATATAGATAAAGATAATGGTATTCTATATATACACTGGATTGATGTAAAGACAAAAGATGTTGAATCTGCCACAAGAATTATCGTAGACCGTTTCGAGAAAGTGTTAAAAAAGATTTATGATTAGAGGATAGGGCATGAAGATATTTAGATGGTTTATAGGTATGTTTTTTTTAGTTGGGATTGTTATTTTAATTATAATACGCCCGTTGCCATTTCTTTTCTATCCCGACCTTCCCTATATTAGTTTTTTAGGCAGAGCTCTCTACATAATTATTCTAGCCTGTATTTTATGCCTTTACCGAGTATGGAGAGGTCCAACCGGAGCTGACAGGATAGTTGCTATCGATATTCTGGGTATTATGATTGTTGGGCTATGTGCGGTTTTGACTATTTCAACAGGGAGGTCCTGGTACATAGATATAGGAATAGCATGGGC
>Ga0257136_1000107_pt1 | contig 10146 bp, 4 predicted proteins | sample saktaT_18_FD_193542 | JGI IMG/M metagenome (GOLD analysis project Ga0257136, IMG submission 193542) | Metatranscriptome of saline water microbial communities from Sakinaw Lake, British Columbia, Canada - sak_2010_1_5_45m (Metagenome... | ecosystem: Environmental > Aquatic > Non-marine Saline and...
GGCCTATCACGCCTTTAAATTTGTCTTCAGCCCCGACCGGTACCTGGATCGCTACCGCATTTGTGTTCAACTGCAGCCTCATCTGCTCTATCGTGCCGAAAAAATCCGCCCCGACCCGGTCCATTTTATTGACAAACGCTATGCACGGAACATGGTATTTCTGAGCCTGGCGCCAGACCGTTTCCGATTGCGGCTCGACACCACCGACAGAGCAGAAAACCGCTATGGCTCCGTCCCGAACACGCAATGACCGTTCCACCTCGATCGTAAAATCAACATGCCCGGGCGTGTCGATGATGTTGATCCGGTGTTCGCGCCAGAAACAGGTTGTCGCGGCCGATGTGATTGTGATCCCGCGCTCCTGTTCCTGTATCATCCAGTCCATGACCGCTGTGCCGTCATGAACTTCACCGAGTTTATACGTCACCCCGGTGAAATAGAGGATTCGTTCGGTCGTTGTCGTTTTACCGGCATCAATGTGGGCCATAATGCCGATATTGCGCATGCGTTCCAGAGAAATTTCTCGTGCCATACGTTCGTACCTGTATACAATTAGGTTGCTTCAACATATAAACCCGCCTGGTCATCGTCTGACTCAGGCGGGTTTATCTATAGTCAGAATGTACTACTACCAGCGGTAGTGTGCAAACGCGCGGTTGGCTTCCGCCATCCGGTGGGTGTCGTCCCGTTTTTTGATCGCATTCCCTTCGCCTTTGTAGGCATCGGCAAATTCCTGGGCCAGGGCCCGGGCCATCGGCACGCCTTTCTTTGAACGTGCGAAACTGATCAGCCACCGGATCGCCAGAGCGTCCTGCCGATACGTCGGTATTTCCACCGGTATCTGGTAGGTCGCTCCTCCTACCCGTCGTGAACGGACTTCCACCACCGGCCGGACGTTGTCGAGCAGCTTGCTGAATACCTGCTGCGCGTCAGCCGCTCCGACCCGCTTGGTTGCCTGCGTTAAGGCGTCATAAAATATTTTCTGGGCAATTGATTTCTTGCCGTCGTTCATGATGCTGTTGATGAACTTCGCCACCACCTTGTTCCGATATAATGGGTCGGGCGTGACTTCTCTGCGTTGTGCTTTTCGTCTTCGTGCCATACTAGTGTCTGGTGCTACTTGTTATACGTATATTCGTTATGCTTTCGGCCGCTTCGCGCCGTACATTGAACGACTCTGTTTGCGCTTGTCCACTCCCGATGTGTCCAGTACGCCACGGATTATATGATAGCGCACTCCCGGTAAGTCCTTGACGCGCCCGCCGCGTACCAGTACGATCGAGTGTTCCTGAAGATTATGTCCTTCCCCCGGTATATACGCCGTCACTTCGTGCCCGTTTGACAACCGTACGCGCGTAACTTTCCGGAGCGCCGAGTTCGGCTTCTTCGGGGTGCGGGTGGTTACCACCAAACATACCCCGCGCCGCTCGGGACAGCGCTGCAATGCCGGAGATTTTGTGCGTTTCTTTATCTGTTTACGCCCTTTCCGAACAAGCTGATTAATTGTCGGCATACTACTCCTTCTCTTGTGTATTATTCATTATAGCAATTATCCCTGTCGTTTGACAGTCATCAGCGGTCTTCGGCCGTCCGTTCTTCGCCTTCCTGCGATTCTGCCGTGTACCCGCTTACTCCCTGAATTATATTCTCTACATCCACCAGCACCGATTCTTCCTCGTCTTCCTCAAACGTCAGGAAGGTCGACCCGGTATCCGATATCCTGCCCATGTATAATTCATCCATGTTCTCAAATCCGCGCCGCAGCCGCTCGGCCGTAAACCCTGTGCCCGACGGCACGACATGGCCCATGATGATGTTTTCCTTGAAGCCTAACAGGTAGTCTGTTCTGCCCGTCGCCGCCGCTTCCGTCAGTACCCGCGTGGTTTCCTGGAACGAGGCCGCCGATATAAAGCTCGCCGTGCTCAGTCCCGCCTTGGTTATTCCCTGCAGTACCGGCGACGCCTGCGCCGGCCGGCCCGGCGGGTCTAAACTCGCTACCCGGTTGTTCTCCTGGTCGAATACCCGCCGCTCTACTTCGTCATCATACAGGAACTGCGTGTCGCCCGGATCAGTTATTTTTACCTTCCGCAGCATCTGGCGCAGGATTACTTCTACATGCTTGTCATTGATCTCTACTCCCTGGAACCGGTATACTTCCTGAATCTGGTCCAGTAAATAACTCTGCAGCTCTTTCATACCGCAGATTTCCAGCAGTTCGTGCGGCGCTACGGCGCCCTCGGTCAACTGCTGCCCTTTGCGCACATGCTCGCCCCGGGTCACGATCAGATGATGCCCCAGCGGTATCAAGTGCTCAATCTCTTCTCCCGTCGTTTCACTGCGGACTATTACCTTGCGGTGCCCGCGCACCAGCCCTTCCGCAAATTCTATGATCCCGTCGATCCTCGCTATCTCCGCCGTGTCTTTCGGCTTGCGCGCTTCAAATAATTCTTCTATGCGCGGCAGACCTCCCGTAATATCTTTTGTCGTTGATACTTTCCGCGGCGTTTTCGCTATCAGTTCTCCCGCTTCCACCGACTGCCCGTTTTCCACGATAATATGCGCGTTGGAAGGAATCGGATAATACCCCAGCGGCTCATCGTTCTCGATATCTTTCAACAGTATCTGGGGATGCAGATTCTCGCGTGATTCCAAAATCACGGTTTCATACATTCCCGTCGATTCGTTGCGCTGGCGCGTCATGGTTATCCCTTCGATAATTTCATGGTATTCCACGCGCCCCTTGGCTTCACTGTAAATCGATACACTGTACGGATCCCAACTCACAAACCGGACTCCTTTCTTCACCGCGTCCCCATCCTTGGCCGTTACCAGCGCGCCGATGGTCAGCGGGTACCGCCCTATCTCTTTGCCCTCTTTGCTATGCAGTGTGATAAATCCGTTCTTGTTCAGTACGCGCGTGCCTTCTTTCGTTTCTACCGTGCGTACATTGTGGAATTTCAGCGTTCCCGGCTTCTCCGCCTCATGATAGGGATGCGCCACTTCCGCGCTGGCCGTACCGCCGATGTGGAAGGTTCTCATCGTCAGCTGCGTGCCCGGTTCGCCGATCGACTGCGCGGCGATAATTCCCACCGGTATACCCTGCTCTACCAGCTTCTGCCGCGATAAATCCATGCCGTAACAGCGCGCGCAAACCCCATACGGCGTTTCACACGTCAGTACCGAACGGATCGTTACCTGGTTGATATCATAATCATCTATTTTCCGCGCCTCATCGGCTGTAATCACTTCTCCGGCTTTCAGAATCGCCGTGCGCGTACCGGGCTCGTACACATCGTACAAAGCCACCCGCCCGATAATCCGTTCGGAAAGCGGCACAACGACTTCATTGCCTTCTTCTATCGCCGATACCGTGATGCCGTTAGGTGTCTGACAGTCCATCTCCGTGATTATCATGTCATGCGCCACATCCACCAGTCGCCGCGTCAGATATCCCGCGTCAGCCGTCTTTAACGCCGTGTCTGCCAATCCTTTTCGCGCCCCGTGCGTCGATATGAAGTATTCAAGCATGCTCAATCCCTGCTTGAAGTTCGATGTGATCGGCGTCTCAATAATTTCGCCCGATGGTTTCGCCATCAGCCCGCGCATACCGGCTAACTGCTTGATCTGAGCCCGCGATCCGCGCGCCCCGGAGTCTACCATCATATGCACCGGATTGAGCTCCTGTCGCTTTTCGTTGTTTCTGCTCAGGTTTTCGTACAACTCGTTTGAAATCTGCTCCGTCGTGTGTGTCCAGATGTCAACAATCATGTTGTAGCGCTCGTTCTCCGTAATTACGCCCGCCTTGTACTGGTCCGATACCCGCGTGACATCCTGGTTCGCTTCCCCAATAATCTGGTCCTTTGTGTCCGGTACCGCTAAGTCCGACATCGAGATCGATATCCCCGCCATGGTCGCCATGTGAAATCCCATATCTTTGATCGCATCTAACGTCTCAACCGTTCCACCCTGGCCGACCAGTTTAAAACAGTCCGTTACTATCTGGCTCAGTCGCCGTTTATTCACCGTTTCATTATAAAACGGCAGATCTTCCGGCAACGCTTCGTTAAATAGTATCCTGCCCGCCGTCGTCGTGACCGCCTCTTTCTCTTCCGGGAACATTACCTTTATTTCCGTATGCAAAGCAATCGCTTTGCAATCTAATGCCCGGTGTACTTCTTCCGGTGAGAGTACTCCCACTTTCGGCTTCAGGTGCTCAGCCAGCCATGGTTCTTTCGTCAGGTAATATACTCCCAGCACGATATCCTGTGTCGGGGTCATGATCGGTTTGCCCGAGGCTGGAGAAAATATGTTGTTTGTGGCCAATATCAGGTTCTTGGTCTCCCAGATCGCCTCGCGTGACAGCGGTATGTGCACCGCCATCTGGTCACCGTCAAAGTCCGCGTTGAACGCGCTGCACACCAACGGATGCACCCTGATCGAATTCCCTTCAATCAGTACCGGCTCAAACGCCTGTATCCCCAGCCGGTGAAGTGTCGGCGCCCGGTTCAGCATAACGGCATGCCCTTTCGTCACTTCTTCCAATATGTCCCAGACTTCATCCTCGCCCCGCTCAATCAGTTTTTTTGCGGCGCGGATGGTATGTACAGATCCGCGGTTTTTCAGCTCGCGAATGATAAACGGTTCAAAAAGCTGCAAGGCCATCTTCTTGGGCAGCCCGCACTGGTGTATCTTTAATTCCGGCCCGATCACAATCACCGACCGGCCCGAATAGTCTACCCGCTTGCCTAACAGATTCTGCCGGAAACGGCCCTGTTTTCCCTTGAGATTGTCACTTAACGATTTAAGCGGCCGGTTGGACGGCCCCGTTACTATGCGCCCGTGCCGTCCGTTATCTATCAGAGCGTCTACCGCTTCCTGCAGCATCCGCTTCTCATTGCGGATTATCACTTCCGGCGTGCGCTGGCTCAGCAGCAGTTTCAACCGGTTGTTGCGGTTAATTACCCGCCGGTACAGGTCGTTCAGGTCCGATGTCGCAAACCGCCCGCCTTCCAGCGGCACTAACGGCCGCAGATCCGGCGGCAGAACCGGTACGACTTCCAGTACCATGTGCTCCGGTTTGTTGCCCGATTGACGGAACCCTTCTATGATTTTTAACCGCTTGGCAATCTTCTTGCGGACTTGCTTCGATTTGGTACGCATCATCTTTTCGTACAGCTCTTCCGCCACCTGGTCCAAATTGACTTCCGCCAGTGCGCGCCGGATTGCTTCGGCTCCCATGCCGACTTCAAAGGATGTTCCGTATTTTTCACGGAATTCGTCCAGCTGAGATTCATTGATCAACTGGCATTTGTTCAGATTGGTATTGCCCGGGTTAAGCACTATGTAATCTTCAAAGTAAATTACCCGCTCTAATCCCCGAATCGTCATGTCGATCACCGCGCCAATTCGCGACGGCATCGTTTTGTAAAACCAGATGTGCACGACTGGAGCCGCTAACTCTATATGCCCCATGCGCTCCCGACGCACCTTGGCTTGGGCCACTTCCACACCACAACGATCGCAGACTATGCCGCGGTATTTGATGCGCTTGTATTTTCCGCAGGCGCATTCCCAGTCCTTTACCGGCCCGAATATCCGCTGGCAGAACAACCCGCCCGGCTCCGGCTTGAATGTCCGGTAGTTGATCGTTTCAGGGTTCTTAACCTCCCCGTGAGACCAGGACCTGATCGTGTCCGGAGACGCAATCTGTATAGTGACTTTATCAAACTGCGACTGAATTACCGGCCTGTCCGGCATATCCTGCGCGCTTTTGCTGACACTCGGGTACATGGTAAATTCGTTGCTGTGTTCGTCTGCTGCCATATATACTACCTATGGTTGCACCATGAAGGTTATTATGCTTCTTTTTCCGTGCGTACATCAAGACATGCCGCCCGTAATTCCTTGACCAGCACGTTGAACGATTCCGGCGTCTGCGCTTCCAGTCCGCAATCGCCTTTAATAATCGATTCATACATCTTTAAACGCCCGTTTACATCGTCCGACTTAACTGTCAGCATCTCCTGCAGTGTATAAGCCGCTCCGTATGCCTCCAGCGCCCATACTTCCATCTCGCCAAACCGCTGTCCGCCTGACTGGGCTTTGCCGCCCAGCGGCTGCTGCGTTACCAGCGAATATGGCCCCGTCGCGCGGGCATGTATCTTGTTCGCCACCAAGTGGCCCAGCTTCATCATGTAGATGCTGCCTACCGTCACCTTCTGGAAAAACGCTTCCCCCGTCCGGCCGTCATACAAGATTACTTTGCCGTCCTCCGGCAGTTCCGCCTTCTTCAGTAGTTTGCGAATCTCAAGCTCCGATATGCCGTCAAATACCGGCGTCGCTATCTGCAGCCCAAGCGCCTTCGCTGCCCAGCCTACATGCGTTTCCAATATCTGCCCAACATTCATTCGCGACGGTACTCCCAGCGGATTTAACACTATTTCCACCGGCGTTCCGTCCTCAAGAAACGGCATGTCCTCTTCCGGCATGATCTTCGCGATAACTCCCTTGTTACCATGTCGACCCGCCATCTTGTCTCCTACCTGCAGCCGCTGCTTGGTCGCTATATATACCCGCACAAGTTTCAATATCCCGTGCTCGAGCTCGTCGCCGCGACGTACGTATTCAACTTGCCGGTAATACTGCGTATTCACCGTCTCAAGCTTGAATTCAAATTCGTAATGTATTCCGTTAACCTGCCGGGCAAACGCCTCGTCTTCCGCTACCAGCCCCAGCAAACGCTGGCGCTCCATGCGCAGGGCAAGTTCCGGGCTCACTTTCTCTCCCGCTGCCGCCAGGGTTTCTCCCGTTATTTCATCTATTATGTCGCCGTTCAGCGCCTGCTCGAATACCTGCGCCAGCTTGTTCTTGCGCCAGGCTAATAACTCGCGCTCGGCTTGCACAAATTCCGTGTGCGCTTCCTTTACCATCTTCTTTTCCTGCGATTTGTCGCGCGTCGTGTCGTTCAGCCTGCGCCGGAATACATCTATGTGCATCACGATCCCGCTGGTTCCCGCCGGTACGCGTAAACTGGCGTCGCGGACATCGGCCGCCTTTTCTCCGAAAATCGCCTTTAACAGCCGCTCCTCCGGGCTCAGCTCCGTCTCGCTCTTGGGCGTTATCTTTCCTACCAGGATGTCTCCCGGCTCTACTTCTGTCCCGGGCAGTACTATACCTTCCGCGTCCAGCTTCGCTAATGACGTTTCTCCCACGTTCGGTATGTCCCGTGTCGTCTCTTCCCGGCCCAGCTTGGTGTCGTTTACGGTCACTTCAAAACTTTCTATGTGCAGCGACGTGTACATGTCTCCTTTCAACATCCGCTCGCTGACGAGTATCGCGTCCTCGAAATTATATCCCTCCCACGGCATGAATGCCACCATCACGTTGCGCCCGAGCGCCAGTTCGCCTTCGCTCGTTCCCGGGCCGTTGGCTATCACTTCGCCTTTCTTCACCCGTACTCCCGGCTTTACCGCCGGCTGCTGGTTGATCGTTGTTCCCGCGTTCGATCGCTCGAATTTCTGAAGCCGGACTTCCTGGATGTCTCCCGTCTCATTATTCTCGATAACGATCATCGACGCGTCCGATTTTTTCACAATCCCGTCAAATGCTGCCAGAATAACCGCTCCGCTCTCGCGGGCCACCACGCCTTCCAATCCCGTGCCGACCAGCGGCTGCTCCGTTACAAGCAGCGGTACTGCCTGGCGCTGCATGTTCGATCCCATTAACGCGCGGTTGGCATCGTCATGCTCCAGAAACGGTATCAAGCCCGCCGCGATCGATACTACCTGCTTCGGCGACACGTCTATGTATTCTACGTCCTTGGCCGTCGCTAACACGAAATCTCCCGCTTTGCGGCTCATCACTTCCGGTCGCACGAAATATCCGTTTTTATCCAGCGGCGCGTTCGCCTGTGCAATCGTATAGTGCTCTTCCTCATGTGCGGTAAGATAATCCACGTCATCTGGCTGCACCTGCCCTTTCTTTACCCGGATATACGGTGTTTCCAGAAATCCCAGGTCGTTTACCCGGGCATAGGTGCTCATCGACGAAATTAATCCGATATTCGCGCCCTCAGGCGTCTCAATCGGACATATCCGGCCATAATGGCTGCTGTGCACGTCGCGCACCTTGAATCCTGCCCGGTCCCGGTTTAATCCTCCCGGCCCCAGGGCCGACAAACGCCGCTTGTGTGTCAACTCGGCTAATGGATTGAGCTGGTCCATGAATTGTGACAACTGCGACCGCCCGAAGAAATCTCGCAGAAGATTTGTCAGAATACGCGGGTTAACCAGCTTTTCCGGCATCGGTATGTCCCCGCCCTGGGCCTGGCTCATCCGGTCGCGCACATATCGCTCCAGCCGTACAAGCGCGCCCCGGCACTGATTCATCACCAGTTCTCCAACCGGGCGTACCCGCCGGTTGCCCAGATGGTCTATGTCATCCAGTTCAACCGTCTGATTATACAGCGATGATTTTTTATTGCCGCCGCGCAGGTCAAGCAGATAGCCGACCGCGGCGATTATATCTTCTTCAGTAAGGGTTGTTTTGGCCAGCGAATCCGTCTCAATCGGCAATCCCAATTTCTTGTTCAGTTTGTATCGGCCTACCGCACCCAGATCATACGTGGCTTTGTCGAAAAATAACCGCTTCAGAAGCGATTCGGCGTTCTGCAGTACAATCGGTTCTCCCGGCTGCAGGCGGGCGTATATCTCGCGTAACGCCCGTACCCGGTCAACCGCGTATTCTTCACGTTTCAGCATCTGAAGGATAGGCGAATCTTTGCTCGCGCCTGCCAGTGTTTCAACTTCCTTTATACCGGCTTCTACCAGTTCTTTAATCTTTTCCTCGTCAAGTTCATCAAGCGCCTTAGCCAGTATTTTTCGTCCGGATGTGCTTTTTACGTCCTTGGCCAGTATTTTGTTCTGCGCCCGCTTTGCTCCGCTCTGCGTACCGAGTCCGACCACCGCTGTCTTGTAAAAAAGTCCCGCGATCTGCTCGTCTGTTTCAAATCCCAGGGCCCGCATCAATGTCGTTACCAGTATCCGCCGCCGCTTGTGCCGGCGGTCTACACTGACATATATGTTGTCGTTCATGTCGAACGTCGCTTCAAGCCAGGTGCCCCGGTACGGTATGATCGTAAACGTATACAGGTACATCCCCGTCGGATGCTGGGCGCGGTCATAGGATATCCCCGGCGAACGTTGCAGCTGGCTCACAATTACCCGCTCCACCCCGTTTATGACAAACGTCCCGTTATCCGTCATCAGCGGGATCATGCCCAGGTATACACTCTGCTCCTTCATGACATCATTCGGCCCTTTTATACGCAATGTCACTTTCAGAGGCGCCTGATAGGTCATGCCGCGCCGTTTACACTCGACAATATCATATTTGGGCACGCCGAAGGAATAATGCACAAAATGCATCTCCAGCTTGCGGGATATGCTTACTACCGGGAAAATTTCATTGAATAGTGCCTGCAACCCGATGCTCTTTCGCTCCTCGGGCAGCAAATCTCTTTGCAGAAACTCTTCATATGATTTCCGTTGCACTTCCGTCAGCGGCGGAAGCGGAACGACATCTTTCAGTTTTCCGTAATATTCGCGCATGGTCAACCGTAATTCAGTTAAAGTACAAAGCACGCTGGCCAATGACGGTTCAGTCCAGTCGTAGTGCTGTCAGAATACGTCACTGGCCGCGTTACGTGTGATAAGTCACAGACTCAAGCACAGACGCTTCATTAACAGGCACAGACTTCCCTGTGCTCCGTTAATTTCGCTACTTGAGCTCAACCGTACCGCCAGCCGCTTCGATTTTCTTCTTGATCTCTTCTGCTTCCGCTTTCGGGATGCCTTCCTTTATCGGCTTCGGCGGATTGTCTACCAGGTCTTTCGCTTCCTTCAATCCTAAACTCGTGATCGCCCGTACTTCCTTGATAACCTGAATCTTCTGGCTGCCCGCACCCGTCAGAACAACGTCGAATTCAGTCTTCTCTTCCACTGCTTCCGCCGCGGCTCCGCCCGTTGGCATCATTGCCATCGCCATCGGTGCTGCCGCGGATACGTCGTATTTCTCTTCAAGCGCCTTGACTAATTCATTCAGTTCAAGAACCGTCAGTTCGTCAATCTGCGAGATTATCCCGTCTAA
>Ga0257136_1000109_pt1 | contig 10124 bp, 10 predicted proteins | sample saktaT_18_FD_193542 | JGI IMG/M metagenome (GOLD analysis project Ga0257136, IMG submission 193542) | Metatranscriptome of saline water microbial communities from Sakinaw Lake, British Columbia, Canada - sak_2010_1_5_45m (Metagenome... | ecosystem: Environmental > Aquatic > Non-marine Saline and...
CATACAGGACAACGGATTTTCATGGTTACCATCCTTTTTTGAAATGTTTATTTACAAAGGATAACCATGATTCTCTTATATGTCAATTTACTATTCAGCATTACATGTAGCGCACTACCCCAATTTAAGATCATCCTTTAAGCCTTACAAGGAATTCACTTTACCTACCAGTATAACTACGGATCTCGGACCTACCACGAATTCAGACTGGTCCTCAAGCATTACCTCTTGACCAACTTCCCAAATATCTTCAGGTGGTAGCTTATCTGTATTAGCAAATACATGCCAAGATAAGCCCTCTGGCGGTTTGGGTAGCTCAAAGGGATGCGATTCCCAGTGCATGTTCATTGCCACGTATATATAGTCGTCTTTTGACGTACCACCTCTAGCATGAAGTCCGCATAAAAGAAATGCAATAACCGGTTCTCCGTTGGAATTATCCATATACCATGCTTTAGGCCCATGCCAGGATATATCTGGATATCCGCTTCCCACATAGTCTTTATTCTGGAAATGCTTGTTACCTCTAAGGACCGTATGGCTATTATGAAAAGCGATCATTTTCTTGTAAAAATTGAATATTTCAGCATTAGTATTCGGGAGCGTCCAGTCTATCCATGAAATTTCGTTATCCTGACAATAGGCATTATTGTTACCGAGTTGGGTTTTTCCCATTTCATCCCCAGAAAGGATCATTGGCATCCCATGGCTAACCAACAGCATAGCCGCGGCATTTTTAACCTGCTTTCTGCGTAGCCTATTGATCTCAACATCATCAGTTGTCCCTTCCCAGCCGCAATTCCAACTTTCGTTATCATCACCACCATCGTTATTTCCTTCACCATTGGATTCGTTATGTTTTTCGTTGTAGGAAACCATATCCATAAGCGTAAAACCATCATGAGCCGTAGTAAAATTCACGGAGGCATTTGTCCCGCGCCACTGGTATAGATCAGGAGAGCCTTGCAATCTTTGAACCATTGCATCAACCATTCCATAATCACCCTTAAGGAACCTTCTCATGTCGTCTCGGTATTTTCCATTCCATTCTGCCCAACGTCCCCATGACGGGAATACACCAACTTGATATAGCCCACCGGCGTCCCAAGCTTCAGCAATCAGTTTACACTTCCCCAGGATAGGATCAAAAGCAAGCGTTTCTAGTAAAGGAGGGCTATTCATGGGAGCACCATTCTGATCCCGACCCAGAATAGAGGCGAGATCAAAACGGAATCCATCTACGTGATAATCTGCCGCCCAGCTACGCAAGCAATCAAGTATCATGTTACGCACAATAGGATTGTTGCAATTCAGCGTGTTGCCGCATCCACTGAAGTTATAGTAATATCCTTCAGGAGTAAGCATATAATAAGTTTTGTTATCAATACCTCGGTATGAGATATAAGGACCATTCTCGTTTCCTTCTGCACTATGATTGAATACTACGTCTAATAATACTTCGATGCCGTTTTTATGCAGGTCTTTGATAAGAGCTTTAACCTCATCAGTCTGCATCCCGAATTTCCCGCTTGCGGCAAAACCAGCCTTGGGAGCAAAAAATCCGACATTGCTATAACCCCAGTAATTTACTAACCGCTCACCAGTTATAGGAGATATTCTGGAATTTTCAAACTCATCAAACTCATGAATTGGCAAAAGCTCAATACAATTGACGCCCAGTTCCTTCAAATACGGAATCTTCTCTCGGATGCCCATAAAAGTACCCGGGTATTTCACACCCGATGATGGATGTTGCGTAAACCCTCGAACGTGCATTTCGTATATGATGATGTCTTCTAGCGGTATTTCCAGTGGATGATCGTCTTCCCAATCAAAGTCATCAAAGAATATGCGCGAACGATGGGGATATATGTTATCCCAATCCGGAGGTTTTCCCCAAATATCTCTTCCGCCAATAACTTTTGCGTATGGGTCCATTAAAATTTTGGTGCGATCAAACCAATGACCCTCCGCAGGATTATATGGACCATCCATACGGTACCCATACTCGATATTCTCAAAGTCGAGATTAAACACGACCAGCGTAAAAACGTTGCCTATTCTAAACTCGTCAGGAAACGGAATTGTGGCAAAAGGCTCTGCTTCGTGTTTTTCAAACAATACTAATTCACAAGCAGTGGCAAATCGGGAATATATTGAGAAATTCACCCCTCCGTCAGCTAATAAGGTTGCACCAAAAGGAAGAGGTTTACCTGCGCGTAGGTTAAATCCACTATATTCATGAGTTGGATTAGCATCAATTCTTAACATTATGCCTCCTCCTGAATAGCTTTTATTGCTGTTGATACTGTATCATAAATTTTGAAGAATCGAGAAAAGCCGGTCATCTCCATAACATCCATAATCTCTTCTGACAAACCAGCCATACCCCATTTCCCTTCAGTGGTTTTAAGTCTTTTAACTATTGTTAGCAAAAGCCTTAACCCTGCGCTCGACACATATTGACATTTACTCATATCCAGAACTAAAAGACACTTGGGAACAATAAAGGGCAGTATTTCATTTTCTGCCTGTGGGGCAGTATTTGCATCAAGACTGCCAGATATTTCAACAATTGTAACGTTATCGCTAGTTGTAGTTTGAACTTCCATATCTCAGCTCCTCGCAATTAAATTCATGTATACGAGTTTTTCAGTTAGAGTTGTAGAACATGCCGACTTACTTGCTCTATTGTTAATCACAAAACAAGCAAAAGCATGTTCTACTTCTGCCATTTCTGCTCATAATCGAAAAACTCAGGAACAAAGCGCCTTTCAGGCGCAACTTTTGACAAATATGCAATAACACGAAAATCAAGTCATAGCAACAGTCTATGTATAACGAAAAAATATAATTTCCTATGCAAGAACAAAGCGCCCTTCAGGCGCAACTTTTGAAAGATACGTGATAACACTAATAGCAAGTCATATCAACAATCTATGTATGACGAAAAAATATAATTTCCTATACAATAAAAAACCTGCCCTGACAACACTCTAGCTCTCCCCATTAAGGGGAGAGAACCAAAATTCCTTCCCACTTTGACAGAGGAAGGCAAGGAAGGGCGTGAACATAATAAAAAGAATTCGATCAACCACTATTCGGTTGGTTGTATTCGTACTCTAATCTTTGGCCTATAATCAACCTTCGGTAGTTTTACTGTAAGTTTATCGGCATCAAATTCTTTCCATGGTATCTCATCAACCCAAACTCCAGAGATACGTATACTTCCCGGTGGAAGAATGTCTGGCTGAACCCTCAAAATATTATCCTTAAACCCATTAACAACTGGTTTGAAATAAAGATCGAGAGGTTGTTTGGTATTCATTAAGTTCGTATAAATCGCTGAAAGATAAGCTAGTTCGATAGAATGATATGCACTCTTTGAATGGCTTGCCTTCATACGCTCAGTTCCCAATAAATAGGGCAATCCATTAGCTAGAACGTTGAAGTAAATATCGCCATCATCATGATCCAAGAAGAATGTATTGTAAAAAGCGGCGGATTCTCTGGCATATTTAAGATATTCTTCATCTTTAAGCATACCATACAGAATTTGATAAGCAAGGATACCTTGTTCCTGTTGCCACCATGCCTTACGGTCATGCCATGCAAAGCGATACATTTCTTCGCCATCGCCCATGGTTCTTTCGACAACATCATACCAGCCTGCTCTCTGACAATCCATGCCAACTTCTGGCATAAGTTTGGCAATTTTCTTTGCCAATATAGAATAGCGATCATCTGGTGAAAGGCTGTAGATCCTCATCAAATTCCACGCAATTTTAAGATTGTGGCCAACGACAGCACGGTTCTGCTGCCAGCCCCATTTTTGATCATGGCTCCAATCTTCAAAAAATTTCTCATTGACGAAAGGACTATTTTCATAGTCGGGGAAGTATTTTTCGATGCAATCTGCGGTATAAACTAGAAATTTCTCATAGTCGGGATCACCAGTAGCAAGCCATAGATTAATAAGAAACGCTGGAGCATGATCACCTACAGAATTCCAGTTTTTCCTTGCTCTGTTATGCCCAAGATTTTCACTTCGTGGATCGTAGCTAAACGGATCAATATGTGAGAAATAACCTCCCTTCTCAGTATCCAAGAAGCGATCAAACAGATTGATAGTCATTTTTATATCATTCATAATCAAGGGATCGCCATTGGCACGATAAGTCTGAGTTGGACCAGCCAGAGCGTATATTTGTTCATACATCGGAATTGCATGATAGTCATCGCCAAACTCAGACCCGATAAATACGCGATCTTTATCACCATTAACGTCAATACCATGGTACCAAAGGACAGTATTTTCATCTATTTTTGATTGCATGTGGTCTCTTAAATAATCAGAACCCTTTTCAGCCGCTTCCAGGAAACGATCCTCACCGGTAAGCAGAAAAGTTGAGGCAAATCCGAAGACCATACGTGATATAGTGTCCGTTTCCTGTCGGGAATCACCTGTTTTTTCACCAGTTAGTTTTAGCGAAGTTCGATATTTACGATAATCAATATCGTCTGGGCCACCAAACTGGGATTTTATAAAGAAGTCGGCGATGCTTCTAGCCTGATTGATCCACCAATCTGGTTCCTCAAAGCGATATTCCCCTGGTGATTTTCCCGGAAACTCAAGAGTTTTCGCCTCAAAAACTTGCTTCCCTCCCTGTGGATAAAAGACTCCATAGACAAAAAGATACTGATCCTTCATCAGCAGGTTGTCTATCTGACCAGTACAATCAGAATAGGGTTCTCCCAGGTTGCGAATAAAACGAGCATAAGTATCTGGTGTAAGTTTAGCCGAAAATATACGCCCATCTGAAGTTTTAATTCCAAATACTCTCTTTTCTCGGTCGAATTCTGTTACGTACCCGGCAATGGTATCTGAAAATTCAAAATTCAAAGACTCCATCATATCTACTCCTCTTTTTTGGACATTTGAACCTTTATCCAAAAATAATGTTATACTTTTGTCAACTCATCAAAAAAAATCTTTAGAAATTCGTCTACTACGCCTGGATGTCTTCCAGATATTAAACCGCCATCAACGACAACGTCCTCTAGCTGATTGTCTCCAAACACAACTTCACCACCGGCGTTTATCACATCACACATAATATTATGTGCGCACGTCATTTTACGACCTTTGATGAGTACTGGATCCGCACAAAAAAGCCACATAGAGTGGCAGATTGTCCCTATTTTTAGACGTTCAGCATCCATAGCTATAACTGCTTTACGCAAGAATTCTACAGCGGGTGATTTGTTAGGTTGTCCGGGACTCACATGCTCTTCATATCGTAAGCGATCCATCGCATAACCACCGATCAGTATAATCCCTTTATAATCATCAGGCTGTATTTTCGTTACGCAGGTGGTAACCTTAGCTTCGGCAGTCATATCATTACCCTGGAACGTCAATGAAGGTTGAGCCCACAGATACGAAATATATTCAACTTCGTAGTCATTTGCTGGAAAAAATTCATTAAATCTACGATATTCTGTTTCATCAAAATGTGACTCAATTAGAACTCCGATCTTACCTTTTGTCATAAAATTTCAGCAATTCTCTATACTTTTAGCCAAAGAGAAAGCCAATCCTCCTTTATAACAAGGCAGGCAAATAATGCCTGCCTTGCAAATAAAAAGCGTAAAAAGCATGTATACACTTTTATTTCTTATCTAAAATCGCACTCAAAGCACCAAATGCAGCAGCGGCTTTATTAAACCCGGCATAAGCACAGGTGAATAAAAGGAGCTCTTCCAGTTCCGCTCGAGTAGCTCCTTGTTTAATAGCCATACTTACATGGGCTCCAAAGGCACAACCAGGGCCGATCTCATATCCGTTTACAACGTCTATTGCAATAGTCATGAAAGCTTTGGTCTTCTGGTCAATTAGCGGCTTTCCCCATGCCTCGCCAGCGACACGAGTGCAAAAATCACCAAACTGAGGATTGATTGCTTTCAAAGCTTCTTGAAGTTCCTTATCCCCAAGAACTGCATTTTCTTTAATGGAAACATCACTCATTATTAACTCTCCTATTCCCTAAATTAATTGTGCATTATTGTAGGTTAGATTTCATTTCTCAACTCAACCTACAAATGATAAAATTATTACTACTTACCAAGAACAAGAGCGACAATATCATCCTTTAACTGATTGGTGGCACCTATATTCATGATCAGTTCAGCGGATGTAGCGCCCCGCATACCAGCCAGCGTCATTTGGCTGTTATAAACAAAAGTATGTGCTGTTCTTTCTGGAAACGGGCTGATCTGTTTTACGTATTTTGCCTGATCTTTTATCGCCGCAGTATATTCCTTTGAGGCAAAGAACCGTTCCATGCCCAGGCGGTTTGAAAAGGCAATCTCAAACGCCGCTTGATACTGATTTTCTTCTGGTTCATAATGAATCACACCGGCGGCATCTGGACGTGAGTTATCTACCTCTTCAAACAGATGCATTCGGAACTTAATAACAAATTCGCTCTTTACGACAGATGATGCAAAGACGTCTTTCATATATTTCCGAAAGTCACCAACGCTAACTGTATCGGCTTTTTTTACCATAACATGTAGCTTTGTTGCATCCACTTTACCATTTGGCTCGCCGACTTCAATACTATCAACGTAGGTTTTTGAATTACCAGGGCTAGTATTATAGCCAACTGCTTTGCTAAATAAGTTATGTTCGTCATCCATCAAAATAGCAGCAGCATTAAACCATATTTGACGATCTTTTTCGGTGACAAAAGTTAGCTCTGCAATGCCGTCGAATTGATCCTCATCAGGTGAGGCATATTGTATATTTTCAATAGCGGGCCATATACCGCCCTCATTATGAGCAAGATGAAACTGCCAATACTGGTGTTGACCAGGTAGCCGTGCACAAACTGCCCCATGCACATCTTTCCAGTAATTGTCGAACAGATCCAATGGTATGCTATTCCGCTTCCATAGTAAAACATAAAATACAGCATTTCCATCTTTATCACGCTCTGAAAAATCAAATCCTCTCATAATTCATCTCCTATCTCGTCAAATTGTTAATCTTTCTTTATCAAATCCAGCAATATCGGTGGAGCATATACATCACGATAGAAAGTAAGCTGTTCACTTTTGAAATAACATGCTCCACGATGCCCTCTCCGTACCCAGCAAACAGTTCCTTTGGCGATTGTCTCATTTGTTTCATCATCCATACATGCCCATTCGAAGTGGACAAATTCACCATAGAACATTACAATAGGCCATGTCATAGTCACACCTGGTTGTGCTATTAATGCCCACCAATGCTGTTCACGATCCTTCTGCTCATTGATACCGTAATACGGACCATCTTGACAGAAATAAACCAAATCATCACGGTATTCATCGGTAAGAATGTCACCGCGCCCTTGCCGAAGGGCTTCGCAATGAGTTGGCCACCAATCTTTGTTTTCTTTTTCGATCTGAGTTAAAGTATAATTTCCATCAATAACAGGCAACTTAGATTCTTTCATGGCAGAAAACTTTTGAGCATTGGAAATCATTTTTGCCTTTGTCTCATCGGAAACCAATCCAGGTTTTGAGTAATCGGCAACGAGATCTTTGTAATAATTGATCCGCTTTCTCATCATACTTTCTCCCTAATTAAGTGAGGCTTGGTCATAAATCATAAAATGTGTTCAGGATTGACCTGAACACATAAACCTCGTATCATAGATTCATCTCAACATCAAACATGGAGGTATTATCTATGCCGTTTCCAGAAAAGAATGATACATTAAGCACCTTCTGTTTGTGATGTAAAATGCGCCACTGTATTGCTTATTCGGAAATGAGACAAAACGACCCTTTAATTATGTGAGGGTTTGTCCCTGATCTCTGGCATCTTTCCTCTGCCAATAGGCCTGTCTCATCTCAACTGCCTGAACCAGCTTTTCCTTTCGTTCGGCTATCCTATCATCTGGATTTCCACGATAGTAATCAGCAGGAACCAGATACTTGATAGCTGAATGTGGACGCCTATAATTGTAATACTCACCCCAACGCTGCATAATAACTTGTCAGTGCCTCTTCTGTCAACCCCTCTTCTCTGTGTGTCCTGTGAAGCCGCTCCTCCTTGCGACGCGATAGCCAAAGCATAAACAGGGCTCCTTGACGGGCATGTTTCTCCCACGCATAGAACTGACCGGTGCCTATCCCATGTCGTCGGCATACTTCGCTTACTGTGCTGTCTGTCCTTCGAGCTTCTTCTCCTTCTTTTTTGCTCAAGCTTTTTCCAAAAGCTTGAATCTGAAGTTTCTCTTCCGCTTTCCAGTGTCGCCGTTTCTGTGAGTTCATAATCCTGTGCCTCCTTGTTCATCATTATACTCCCTTCTGCATATACGAACAAGGACTGGACCCCTCACATAATTTCACCCCCCAAATGTCTCACTTCTAAATAGGCAATACACCAGCGAATATAACCATCAATTGACATGCAGACCTCCTCTTGACTTCTATGTGTCTTATTCTGTAATCCATACCTTACAATCATTCCAATAACTGATTCCATAGGATTGAGCCAAGGAGCTTTGGTTGGAAAAGTGTGGACAAGCACTCGAACCTTACCATGAGTTTTGGCATATCGATTCCAGCGACGAATAAAATCTCTTACCTTCCCTGAAGTATGCCAGGAAGCCTTGTCCCAGAGAATCACCAATGCTCGATGGTCAGCATATTCCCGAACCCATTCCTTCAAGGAGACTATTGTGCATTCACTTCCGTTCTTCCGTTACACGGCGGAACGTGAACGGCAATATGGCATATAAAGATGATAGGTCTCTCGTGTTTTCATATCCAATGCCAGATAAACCGAAAGACTCAATCGTCCATTGGGTGCTATACGCTGAAAATCACCCTTTGGGCTGTAACTTCCAGACATAGGCAGGTGCAAAAGGTTACGCCAGAACTGATCCCAATATAGCAAAGCCACTGTATCATCTTCTGATGCCCACTTCTCTAGACGTCTCTGTCTATTCCTCCTTCTGCGATAATGTGGATCAGGACTCCGCTGCCATTTCTTAGCTCTGGTATATGTCCAGCCTATTTCCACAAAACTATGGTTACCCCCAAAATCAAGACCAAAATTTGGCAAAAATAAGGTGGATCATTAACCATCTTTTGCTCTTTGAAAATCATAATAAACCTGACTTGGTGTCATATAATCAAGGCTTTGATGAAATCTCTCATTATTGTAGAAATGGTTTTAACTGCTCAAATGATAATCTTGTTTTAAGCCACTCATACATTTCCATATTTGTAAATAATCCTTAGTGGTAAATTTGACTTAAGTTTTGAGCATATCTTTAGTTCATAAATTTAGTATAAGCTCTGCATACCCGGTTTTATAGGGCGTTGGTGCCTATTCCAATTTCAATTTTTCCCTTATTATATCATTTTCCTTAGCACGGATAAGATGCTCAGTGACAAACGCTTTCTTTATTGATTTATCACTATCTATAAGCTCAACGGCTTCCTGCCTTAATAATTGACGTTCTTCATCGCTTAGACCGTCCCGATATTTATCCACCTGACGTTGTATCTCATCAAGCCTTGCCTGTTCAGCTTCTTTTTCAGCTATTTCCTGAGTTCTCTTTTGCTCTAAAATTTTTCTTTCTTGTTTTTTGTTATATTCTGTTGGCGGTTGATAGTTCTCTTCTATGGACCTACGAAGGAATCCAGCCGGGTTCTTCACTAATAGAGGACTTTTGTTTTCGACTAGACAATCAAATATCTCTATCTGTTTTTGAATTTGATCAATTGAGTAATCATTGATCAGTATATCTGCTACAACTTTTGTGATGCCTCTTTGGATTAACTGGCTAGTCGTGTCGTTTTCTTCTGGTGTAATAGATTTAATAATCTGCCTTTCATTTAGCGATAATTTAGAAAACCTATAGACTACCTTTTCCTCTCCTGTTTTCCCTTTTTCATAGGTTACGCTGCTTAAGAACCCTTTTTCTATCAACTCGCTATGAGTACTATCAAGCCTTCTTTTTATTTGTGATGGGTATGTGTCTTGGATTGGAAGTAGGGAAGCTAATTTCAAAAGCCTGATTTCAAATTTATTTTTTTTATATTTATTCTTATCCAAAAAC
>Ga0257136_1000114_pt1 | contig 9978 bp, 13 predicted proteins | sample saktaT_18_FD_193542 | JGI IMG/M metagenome (GOLD analysis project Ga0257136, IMG submission 193542) | Metatranscriptome of saline water microbial communities from Sakinaw Lake, British Columbia, Canada - sak_2010_1_5_45m (Metagenome... | ecosystem: Environmental > Aquatic > Non-marine Saline and...
CTGCGCGGAACCATGTCGAAATCCCGGCGGATGCCGTGGAAAACCAGGTGGTATGCGACGGCTGCCATGAGCAGGGCCGCTGCCCAGTAGTGCATGACAAGCGTCACCGAAAAGTCGGCCGCCCAGGACAGACCTGGAATCTGGTCTACCATGTAGCGTTTATAAAGCGGCAGCTGCCCGAAACCGCTGAAGATGAGAACAAACGTAGAGAGGGCCGCTACCCAGTGTACCAGGATAACCGAAATCCCGTGACGTGTAATTTTGTTTTGATTATCCGCCATCGTCGCCACCCCCTTTCATAGTCTTATAGGCGGCCCCAACAGCGGCGGCGATACCCGCTACCGGGGCTATCGCCATGCTCCAGGCAATGCCGTTGGCGCTTTCCGTCATATTCTCGACGCCGACCGGCGTTCCGGGAAAGCCGGGCAGTTCGGGTTTGGCCTGCTTCGCCTTCTGTTTCAGCAAAGCGGCATGGACCTTCTCGAAGGGCACGGGGGATACATAGAAGGTAGACGTTCCGCCGTTTTCCCTTTCACCGTACAGGTATCCTCCGATCTCCTCCGCCCGCTCATGGGCGAGGGTACGCATCTCCTCCTTGTTCCCGAAGGATATGGCATCGCGGGGGCACGCCTCCACGCAGGCAGGTATTCCCCCCGACTTGACGCGGTCGTAACAGAGGTCGCATTTGTACATCACGCCCCCCCCGGCAAAGGTCGGGGCAATCTTCAGATATAGCCCCACGCCCGCCTGACGGGCGGGGACACCCCAGGGACAGACCGTGCGGCACTTTGCCCCCCCAAAACACAGGTCATGGTCAATAACGACAGGGCCTTCCGGCATCTTGTGCAGCACGCTGAAGGGGCAGAGATCCGCACAGGGGGGATTGTCGCAGTGCATGCACCGCCTCTGAATATATACGGTATGGTCCCTCCCCTCATGTTCCACCGCCACCTCCTGGACAAAGGTCCAGTTGTACGGAGTCAGCCGGTCGGTAATCTCCCTCTTTTTTGACCAGTCTTCCCTCTTCTTCTGGGGCCAGTAATATCCTATATCCTCGATCGGTTCGGGAAAACGGTCCTCATTCTTGCTCCGACAGGCGGTGACACAGGCGGGAGATGGCAGATCCCTGCACCCGTCACACCGCGTAAGATCTATCATCGTGCCAACGTCACCAACTCCGGAGGCAATGGCACGCCTTTCCAGGCCGGTCAGAACGAGTCCCCCCGCTACGCCCGAGGCAACGGAACGTTTCAGAAATTCCCTTCTTGAAAACCCTGACATCTCCTCACCCTCCTTTTTCCATCGGGAAGTATCCGATTGACTGACCGCGCCTAGCACACCCCTGAGGTTCCCGGCCGGTCATCAATACCGGCCCCTCAACACCCCCGCGCGGAGAGGATGGACTTACGAAATTCCCCTCCACTATGTGTCGGCAGGAAGGTCTTTAACGGTATGCCTTGATCTTGTCCAGCAACAGCTGTTCCGGCATGGCGCCGATGATATCGCCTACCTTCTCTCCGTCTTTGAAGACCAACAGATCGGGTATGGAGCGGATACCATACTTCGCTGAAGTCTGGCTGTTGCTGTCCACATCAAGCTTGGCGAAGACGATATCCCCCTTGTGGTCTTTCGCAAGTTTATCAATGACCGGGCCCATCATCTTGCACGGACCGCACCATTCCGCCCAGCAGTCGACAAACAGGAGGGGATATTTCTTTATCGCCTCACTGATCGTCCCATCGGTCACCACAACCGGACTATCCGGATTATCTGCAAATGTTCCCATTTCTTTCCTCCTCATTTTATTATTTCTTCCCGGCGACACCGGAAAGAAAGCAAAACCACAACCGAACACAATCCGCTTCACCTCTCTCTTATTCGGCACCGCGCCGCTGTTCATCCTCTATCAAGACCAGAACTCTTTGCACAAACTCAGGCCTCCTCAGGTAGTAACACCTCATATTTTTTTCCTTGCGGCAGGCAACAATACCCTGTTTTTTAAGGATCGTAAGGTGCTGCGAGACATTTGCCTGACTCGCCTGGACCCTATTCTCCACCGCCCCCACACACTGTTCACCCTGCGTAAGTTCTCTCACTATCCGGAGCCGCAGGGGATTCCCCAATGTTTTGAAAAAATCAGACGCCTTCTCGTAATCCACGACTCTTGTATATCCCCTCTATATAAGGATAAAAATATATTCTAATTCCGTAATATAGTAACCCTCTTTCGGGTTGTCAAGAGGACAGAACCTTGATTCAGGAAAGAGATGTGCCGAAGCGTGGTTTGTCCTCACCTGCCCAGTTTTTCAAGCTCCTCCACAATCGACTCAAGGAATGGTCTTCTGTTGATGTCGTGCACGTCTATATACCGAATGATCCCACCCTTATCGATGACAATAATCGCCCGCTCCGCTGTCCCGTCGGAACGCAATACGCCGAAGGTATCGGCAACCTTCCCATGGGGCCAGAAATCGGAGAGCACCGGGAACCAGAGCTTCCCCATCTGATTTGTCCACGCGAAGAGGGTCGGGATATTGTCGACGGTAATCCCGAGGAGCACGGCACCATGCTGGTCAAACAGATCCTGAAGGATGGCGTACCCCGGCCACTGATCGGAGCAGACGGGGGTCCACGCGGCAGGGACAAAGGAGATGACAACATGCCTCTTTCCACGGTACTGCGAGAGGGTCACCTTCTCCCCCGAAATCGCGGGAAGCGTAAAATCGGGGGAGGTTTCTCCCACCTTGACGCGCAGGACGCTGTCCGTGGGCTTGAGCTTCCCAGTCTGATAGATGTTCCCCTTAAAGGCCTCCGACAAACCGTATGCGCTTGCCGCACCGGAGAGCACCACCACCAACGACACTAAAAGAGTCTTGTATATCTTCATGAGTCCACCCCCTCTATTTCAGACCGGACAGCCTAAGGATCTCTTCCAAAAATGCGCCGGCATTTTCAAACCCTCCCAGCTTGGAATAAAAAACCCGGGCCGCACCCTTCTCGAGCCTGACCCCTATGAAATAGGGCGTCCTGACTTCCCCGATGGATAGATGGATCTGAAAATCCCTGTCCGGCGTCAGGGGGAACGGAACCTGGTACTTCTCCCTGAATACCTTCAGCTCATAGGAGGAATTCCCCGCCCCGATCCCCAGCAACTTTATCCTTCCCTTCAGCTTCGGGTTGCCTTCTATCAGCCGGTAAAGCTCGTTAAGATTGGGCGCTTCCTTCTGGCAGAAGGGACAGTACATGCTCATGACCTCAAGAATGACCACATCGGCCTTCACCTGCTGTACCTCAAAGAAATCTCCGGAGGACAGGCCAAGGTATGCCCTGTGTTCACGTTCCGCCGGGACGACAAGTTTCATCTCAGGCATCCGGTCCCCACTCGCCGGCGGCTGTGCCGCTGAGGCGTACAGGGACGAGATTACGGCAACCACCACTACCACGCATTGAACAAACCTTTTCATTGTTTCCCTCTTTTCTACTGTTATATCTTGCTGTTACACGATTCTTATTCCCCTGCCGCATCAGGCCCCGTCAAGCCCGGGAGACTCCGTTCTTCGGTACCAGGAGACGGGGTCCGTCAAGAATTCTTCGCTATCCTTCAAAGACAGATAGTGCTCCCGTTCCATGGAGCTGAGGAGATCGAAGAAGGCCTTCTCGTTCGTATCGGACGAGCCGTCCCTCAGATCGGCGTAGTGCTGTATCCCCCGCGCCTCAAAATCGATGGCGATCCGGATCGCCTTGATGTCATCGTCATCGCCGGGCGGCGTATCGCTGCGCCCGCCGACGGTCTTTTTGAACAGATCTCTCACGGCGCTTTTTTTGACGGCGAGGGGAACCGTATCCGGCCACTTTTCCTCCTTCTTCCAGCGCTTATGAAGCTCACTCAGCCTCTCGTAGTGCTCCAGTTCATCATCCGCTATCTGTTCAAACATGGCCTTGCCCACAGGATTTTTTGTCCTCTTGGCGTTTTCGATATAAAAGGCCCGTTCCCTTTTCTCGTTCTCCAGTGCAACCTCAAGTGCATTCAACCTCTGTCCCTTACCTTTCATAATATACAACTCCTTTCTTTCCCGGCACGTGCCGTGTCAACTCAGTGCTTTGCATACGCCCGACTGTCCACCTTACCCCCGAAAAACCGGTACACCCACCCCTGATACAGGATGATAATCGGGATAAAGACCAGGACCACGCCCAGCATGATCTTCAGTGTCAGGGGGCTGGACGCGGAACCCCTGATCGTCAGGCTGAAGGCCGTATCCAGGCTGGAGGGGAGCAGGAGAGGATAGAGCCCCACCACTCCGAACATAATAATAAAAAAAATGGACGAGCAGGAGACACCCCACGCCTTGAACCACTCCGCCCTGGCCATCAAGACCCTCGTTATAAAGAGGGCCGCTACGGCAATCAGGGGAATCGCCAGCAAGACCGGCCTCTGCAAGTACAGAGCGTACAGATCGGTCTGAAAGGCACTCAGGATCAGAAAGGCCGCCGCCGTCACCAGGAGAGCAGGCCAGATCCGTGACGCCGACCGCACCGACCGCGCCTGCAGGGGTCCGTCCACCTTGACCGCAAGCCAGAGGGCGCCATGCAGGAGAAAGAGCAGAGAAAAGAGAAGCCCCCCCATAAAGGCATACGGACTGAGCAGGGTCAAGAGGGTGCCGTGGTAGATCCCCTCCCCGTCGATGGGAATGCCGCGAAAGATATTCGCGAACACAACACCGAACAGAAACGCGGTAAAAAGACTGCCGAACGCGAGACACCCCCGCCAGAGGGATTTCCACTTGGCTCCTCTCGCTTCTTCCCCGAGCTCAATGGAAACCGCCCTAAGTATCAGGGCAAAGAGGATCAACATCAGGGGGGAGTAGAACGAGCTGAACATCACTGCGTAGAGGGCGGGAAAGGCGGCAAAGGTGACACCGCCGGCTGCCACAAGCCAAACCTCGTTGCCGTCCCAGAAAGGGCCCATGGCCAGGTAGACGGCTTTCCTGTCCTCGTCATCCTTTGCCAGGAAAGGCTGCAGGACACCGATCCCCAGGTCAAAGCCATCCAGCACAAAATAGACGGCCCACAAAAATCCCCATATGAAAAACCACACCGTCTCAAGCATCTTTATCCCCTCCCCACCTCTTCGGCACGTTCGGGCCATTGTCGTGCATGCCTGATCATCATGAAAAGCGCAGCTACAGCGATCAGGGAATAGAGAACGATAAAGGCGGCAAGACTGAAGGCAACCTGGTGCGGCGCCACGGGTGAAACCGCATCCGCCGTCTTCATCAAGCCATACACGATCCACGGCTGTCTCCCCATCTCGGTCACCGTCCATCCCGCCGCGCACACGATATAGGGAAACGGTATGGAATACACCAGAACCTTCAAGAAACGGGGGCTCTGGGCAAGCCGGTCACGCCTCAGCCACCCGTACAGGGTCAGCAGCACAAACAGCCCGCCAAACATCACCATGACACGAAATGAATAGAAGACGATCGCCACCGGGGGGAGCTCGTCCGCGGGAAGATCGTTCAGACCCGTCACCTCTGCGGCCGGATCGTGGTGGGCAAGCAGACTCATGACCCCGGGGATAGGTGCAAACTCCACCAGGTTCCCGTCATTGTCCATGCTCGGGATCGCGATCAGATACAGAGGGGCATATGTCTGCGTCTCCCAGAGCGACTCGAGGGCCGCCAGTTTCGCGGGCTGCTTTTCGGCCAGATCGGCTCCGTGCATGTGTCCCTCCGCGACCACAAAAATTGAGAATATCAGCGAGAAATAGAGCGCCGGCCTGAAGGCCTTCGTGAATATCTGCCTCCCCTTCAGGATATGGTACGCGCTGATCCCCATCACGAAAAATCCGGACAGGACATAGGCAGCGCCCACCGTATGGAGAAAGGTCAGGACGGCATATTCCTGGGTCACCACAGCGAGAAAATCCGCAATCTCGGCCCGCCCGTTCCGTATGACATATCCGACGGGATGCTGCATCCATGAATTGGCGATGAGAATCCACAGGGCCGAGAGGGTCGAGGCGCAGGCTATCATCCACATAACCGCCGCGTGCATCCGTGCCGACAGCTTTTTCCACCCGAACACCCAGACGGCAAGGAAGGTGGACTCCAGAAAGAATGCCGCCGTGGCCTCAATGGCCAGGAGCGGGCCGAAGATGTCTCCCACGTAACTCGAATACCGGGACCAGTTCGTCCCGAATTGAAACTCCAGGGGGAGCCCCGTCACCACCCCTATGATAAAGTTGATGACAAACAGCCTCCCCCAGAACCGTGCCATGAGGAGGTAGTCTTTACCTCCCGTCTTTACATACAGGGTCTCTATGATCGCAACAAGGAAGGACAGGCCCAGGGTCAGGGGAACAAACAGAAAATGGAAATAGGTGGTTACGGCAAACTGTACCCTTGACAGCAGCAAGACATCCATCACGGATTCCCCTCCCGATCAAAGTCCTCTCTTTTCTGAGGTCGCGGCTCTAACAATCCCCGCCACCGGACAGCATTACGAGGGATTCCCTTCCCCGATCAGTCCAAGTGCGACAGTATTATTTTTTCCAAAGCCCATGGATATTGCAGTACTCACGGGCCGTTATCTGGCCGGCATCGATACAGAACTCCGCCTCAGGAAGATCGCCCGGCTTGAGAAAACGCTTGTACGCCTTTTCACCGGCGGCGGCCTCGATCCACTCGATGTAGTGCTTTTCCTCCATCGGATGCGGGACCTCGCCTACCGTTACCCTGAAGCCGCCCTCTATCTTCTCTATGACGGGGACGTGCTTTTCCAGGGCCGCGTCAACCGCCCCCTCCTTGAACAGCTTCATCGGTTTTCCGCAACATACGAGTTCTCCTCTGCCCCCGTGCAACATCTCAACGATGTTTCCACACACCTCACACTTATAGATCTGGTGTTTCTCCGGCATCTCTTTTCCTCCTTCTACGAGTATTCTTCTCTCATCTTCGAAAGGACCTTGAAGTGTCTCCTCTCTTCATTGATGATTCTGTCGATGGACTCATGCTGATTTTTGGCGATAAACCCTTTTATTTCATGGTAATACAGGATGGAATCGACCTCGCGATCGATCGCAAAATCAATGGCGGAGAGGGTGTTGGTGATCTTGGCCAGCGCCGCATCCATTGCCTCTTTCTTGAAGATAAGGTTATTGTCGGCATAGTTGTGGAGATAGATACCGTATTCTCCGGGGTAACTCTCCGGGGGTGCCTGGGTTTCTATCCTGGAGAGCATTTCCTTAAAGAGAGTCCTGTGCTCATCTTCCGCACCCGCAAGCCAGCCAAACATCTCCTTTGCCTTTTCTTCCTTCGCTACCTGCACCGCATACCGATAGAAACTGGCCCCATTTTCTTCTATCCTCATGGCAATTTCAAAAACATCGCCTGCCTCAATCTGGCTCCCCATGTCGTCCTCCTTTCCTCTGGTCACAAGCCTCAAACTTTTCCTTTTTCACCCCACAGATCGGACACTGGTCGGGCAATACCCCGTCAGAGACATAGCCGCAGACCGTGCATACATAGTACGTCGTCTGCCGCTCCTCGAGGACATCGTCCATGGCCTCCTTATAGAGCTTCGCGTGCACATCCTCCACATCCTTTGACTGGCTGAAATAGAGTGCTGAATCCCTGTCACCGGCCTCTTCCGCTATTTTTACGAATTCACCGTATGCCACCCCCGCCACCTTCTCTTCGGATTCAAAGCTTTCCGCAAGGTTCTCCTCGGTGGTTCCGATATCCCTGAGCAGCCGCAGGGCCCTCCTTCCGTGTATCTCCTCGGAGAAGGATATCGCTCTGAACAGCCTGGCCAGTTGGGGATACCCTTCCTCATCGGCCTTTTCCGCGAAGGCCTTCAGCCGCAAAGCCGCCTTGGCCTCCCCGGCATATGCCTGATGAATAGCCTCTCGTACCGCATCATCCATACCATGCTCCTCGATCACTCCGGTTCAAACTCATCCTTCGCCGCACCGCATACCGGACAGGTCCAGTCATCGGGCAGGTCTTCAAAGGCGGTCTCGGGGGGTATCCCCGCTTCGGAGTCTCCCTTTTTGGGATCGTAGACATAGCCGCACACTCCACACACATATTTCTGCATACCCTTCTCCTTTCGCTCTCCTTCCACCTCTTTTGTCTCAACCGCGCCTCCCTTGTAGGTGGGTGCGTTCTTGGGTGCCTTCCCCTTTTTGACCTGCTGATAATACGCATAGGTCAGGGGGGTTCCCTTCTTCAGGACCTTCGCCCCCGTGATCTCGACGATAAAGACCGTGTGCGTCCCGGCATCGGCGCTCCCGATCACCTTCCCCTCAAAACAGGAGAGGGCGTTTTCGGTTACGATGGGACAGCCCGTCCGGCCCTTTTCGTACGCTATCTTTGCAAACTTGTCCTCGTCCCTGCCGGTCTTGAAACCGAATTGACCGATAAAGGTCATCGGCGTGTCCTCTTCGAGGACGGAGACGGCCAGGACACCGCTCTTTGTAATGTATTCATGGGTGAGATTGTCCTTGTTGATGCTCACCGCGATCCTCGGCCTTTCCGCGCAGACCTGGATGATCGAATTCACGATCTGCCCGTTCGCCTTTCCTCCCGACACCGACGTCACCAGATACAGACCATAGGAGATATCCCAGAGAGCCTTGGTGTCCAACGAATCATCCATGCGTTACAACCTCCTTGAGTTTTTTTGCTACATTCCTGCCGAGTGTGACGCAGCGTTTGAGATCATCGCCGTCCGGCACATATTTCACCTTCAGGGGCTCGGCAACCATAGACACCTTCATCTCCGCCAGCATGTCGCCGATCTGCCCAGGAGACTCCCCGCTCCAGCCGTAGGAGCCGAAGGCGGCGCCTATCAGATTCTGAGGCCGCAGCCCCTTAAGGTAGGTCAGGACATCGGCCATGGTGGGGAAGATATTGTTGTTCAGGGTTGGGGAACCGGCCACGAGGGCCCCCGCGTCAAGAATCTCATAGGCCGCGTCGCTGCGGTGCGACGAGTGCATCGACATGACCTTCACCCGCGCGCCTCCCGCCACGAGCCCCTCCTCTATGGCCCTGGCCATCAGCTCCGTGCTGTGCCACATGGTGTCATAGAGTACAATGGCCTTGTTCGAGGGCCTCTTCCGGGCCCACTGCGCGTAAGATTCCATGATGGTATTGATCTTCCTGCGCCGGACCGGACCGTGATCCGGCGCGACGATCCGGATATCGAGCCCGGATTTTTTTACATCCCCAAGAAGCTTCAATATCTGCGGTGAGAACGGCATAAGGATATTGGCATAGTAGGTGGCGGCCTCATAATCGAGGATGGCTGTGTCGATCGTATCGGTAAACCGTTCAGCGGACGCCAGATGCATACCGAAGGCATCCTGGGAAAAGAGCAGCCGATCCTCCTTCAGGTAGCTGAACATGCTGTCGGGCCAGTGCAGCATGCGCGTTTCCATAAAGGTGAGCTCCAGGTTCCCCAGGCTCAGAGTATCTGCGCTCTTGAGGGGAAGGATGCCGTCCAGACCGAAATGCTCCTTCAGGGCCTTCGTCCCCATGACGGACGCGAACACCTTTTCCGGCTTAACCTCATCTATGATCCGGCTCAGGGAGCCGGAATGATCCATCTCGGCATGATCGGATACGATGTAGTCTATATCCTTGGGGTCCACGACGGATGCTATCCGGGACAGGAGTTCATCCCTGAAGGGCGCCCTCACCGTATCCATCAGGGTGATCTTGTCGGCAAGAATAAGATAGGCGTTATAGGTGCTCCCGTGCCTGGTGGTATACCCGTGAAAATCCCGTATGCCCCAGTCGATCGCACCTACCCAGTAGACGTGGTCACTGACCTTGACCGCCTTGTAAACATTCCCCATATCAGAACCTCCTTAACGAAGCACAAACTGTTCGCCGGTGGTGAGACCCATAAAATCGACGATTTTACGTTCCACACGTATGGAGTTGCCAAGACCACTGCACTTTCGGAAAG
>Ga0257136_1000116_pt1 | contig 9872 bp, 4 predicted proteins | sample saktaT_18_FD_193542 | JGI IMG/M metagenome (GOLD analysis project Ga0257136, IMG submission 193542) | Metatranscriptome of saline water microbial communities from Sakinaw Lake, British Columbia, Canada - sak_2010_1_5_45m (Metagenome... | ecosystem: Environmental > Aquatic > Non-marine Saline and...
ATCGCGTCAGCATCACCGAGACGAGTCGCCATAGGCTTTTCGGAAAGTATGCCCTTCACGCCCATATTACAGGCATCAATCGTGATACTTGCATGAAACCCATGCCATGTGCATACACTAATAATATCAGGCTTTTCAGCCTCAAGCATCTTTATATGATCTGCATAGCATGAACTCTCTGGTATGCCGAACTCGCCCCCAAATTTATCAGCGGCATCCTCGTTTATATCACTACAACAAACTATCTGCGTGCTTTCCTCTCTCATGTATGCCTGTGCATGAACCCTTGATATTCCTCCGCAACCAGCGATCCCGACCCTATATTTAGCCATAACAATCCTCCAAAAAAAATGATGAATTAACCTATTTACACTATTGCTTTGTGAATAGTATATCGAATAGCCAGCAAGCAATCAAGTTTTTTCAAAAGTAGCTTGACTTTTGTAATACTCTTTGTTATACTATAAGTATAACAAAAATGGAAAAGGGTGATATATAATATGGCATCTACTAAAACAGCAATCTCTATTGAGAAATCATTTCTCGATCAAATTGACAAGCTTACCGAGGAATTAAACATCTCCCGAAGTCGCTTTTTTGCCATTGCCGCAGAGGAGTTTATTCAGCGCCATAAAGCACAAGAGCTTCTAAAAGCAATAAATAATGCCTATGAAGACCTTGATTCAGAAGAGCAAATCGTTTTTGAGAAAATGCAACACAACATCAAAAATCTGGCGGAAGAACAATGGTAATCAGACAAGGAGATGTATTCTGGATCGAGTTAGATGAGCCATCGGGTTCGGAACCGGGTTATCGTCATCCCTGCGTAGTTATCCAAAATAATGTCTTTAACCGTAGTCTCATAAAGACAGCGGTTATCTGTTTGCTAACCTCAAATCTAAAACGTGCTGAATCACCGGGAAATGTGCTTTTGAAAAAAGGGGAAGCAAATTTAACCAAATCAAGTGTAATTAACATATCCCAGATATTTACGGTAAACAAAAGCAATCTAATTGAAAAAATAGGGACGCTTTCATCAGAACGCATACGCCAGATATTAGAGGGAGTTAAGCTATTGATTGAGCCTTGTGATATTGAATAATCAATAAGTCTTTATCAACTCCAACATCTCACGATCAAGTTTATGACCATTGAAATCCTCATAATTTATATCCTTACGGTTACTGTCGAGTATACCGAATGACCCTCTAAAGTTCCACATCGACCAACCCCAGCCGGCTTCTTTCCAGAGATCAAGACAATCTTCCATCCACGCAAGTACGACTTTATGTGGGGTATGCTGAAACGCTCCCCATTCGCCGACATGAACGCCAACGCCCTTTTCCTCAAGAGCTTTCCATGGAGCTATCCGATCTTTTTTCAGCCATTCCTTATCAAGCTTCTCATATCCGCGAATCAATGGCCATGTCGGTTCGGGCCATTTTTCTGAGTTAACCCATGACGCTTTGTAATGGCTTATCTCCATCGGGTCATATCCCCTTGTGCTTTGCCCAACATTCAGGTCAACCAGACCATGCACAGGATCACGCCCCCAACTGAGTCCATCGGCAATTATAAGCCTGTTCGGGTCTTCAGATCGGATCGCTTCTACAAGCCTTTTGACAACATGGACATACGTTTCCTCTGGTATGCGCGCAGGTTCATTCAGTAGATCAAAACTGACTTCCTCGTTCGGTATGCCTTTGTAGCGTTTGGCAAAATGCGCCCAATGAAATGCACACGCATCAAGTGCCTTTTCATCTTTCCATAGACTTAACGGCTCTTCGGGCGGATTGACACAGTATCCCGGTGCGCGATGAAAATTAATATTTACATGAACCCCGTATTTTTGCCCGAATTCCACAGCCTGATCGATCTCTTTTAGGACATCTTCTTTGAGATTCAGCCAGTCATTGACATCCGCCCAACAACGATATGACAAAGGCAATCGGGCAAAATCAAATCCCCATTCCGAAATCCACTTAAAATCAGATTCCACAAATGGAGAATTGCGTTCGCCAACAAATTTTTCCAATAGGTTAAAGCCGCGCCATCTTGGGAGATGTGAAGCGGAAACTTTCGGTAAACTCATCTTTATACCTCCCTATTATAATCAACCATTACTCGATATTATCATTATTCGCCATAATCTAAGTATATCTAATAGTAAATGTATAAATCAAGGGAATTTTAGCCAAAGTTATTTAGTTTTCTGCATAAAGTAATGCTGGAGATAGGAAGGTTAATCGTCAAGCGGGTCATAGTGAAATTCGTTGTAGCCCAATTTTTTGGGGAAATTAGGCTACAACAATAATTGATATAAGTTACTAACGACTTATGATCATCTTCTTTGTCGCCGCAAAATCTCCGCTCTTTATGGAATAGAAGTATATACCGCTTGTAACCTGTTCGCCAGCATCATTCTTTCCATCCCAATATATCGCCTTATCTCTTGCCGAATAATCCCCGACATCCTTATGTCCGAGATCAAGCCTGCGGACAAGCTGACCCGATGCCGAATATATGCTTATATTTACCGTTCCCGGTTTTGACAGCCTAAAAGGTATCCACGTTTCGGGATTAAATGGATTCGGATAGTTCTGCAAAAGCTGAGATTGAGCGATCTTCGGTATATTCTGAGCGATGATCCTACCCAAAAGCTCTTTGGCGATTAAAATATCGGGATCGTTGCTCGGAATATTGCTCACCTGATTATAGAGGCTTTTTATCACTTCTAGCTGACCATCATTGAGCTTGCCGAAATTCCTGCTAGGTGCGGCGGATGCCTGTGATTGATTAAAATACTTGCATACGATGGCAAGATCAAGCACGTCCACAACTCCATCACCATTCACATCGGCTTCATTGTCTGCCGATACTTTCTGACCAAAACTGCTGGCAATAGCTGTTATGTCAGACACGTCAATAGAGCCGTCGCGGTTCACATCCCATGATGGTACAATGCTGACAGTCTTGCTTGTATTAGTTGTAACATTGCCCACGCTGTCTTTTAGCTTTATAGTCAGTTTTGCATTTGGAACGCTCTTATCTTCGGTTACGAGGTATTTCCCCGTATATGTGCCGGGAGTTTTGCTGGATTCTGTCATAGTCACATTCTCAATCACGTTGGCTATCGTAAACTGGGCGGTACCGTTTTCTTCGCCAATAAGTATGATTGTAATTGTTTCGTTGACCTTTGCCGGGCTTCCTGATACGTTGATCGATGTTATTTTTGGAGCAGTTGTATCAATAGTTACTTTTTGAGTTTTATCTGTGCTTGAGTTACCAGCAAGATCAGTCAACTTAATCGTAACAACCGCATCGGTAACGTCCACACCATCAGATATGATATATTCACCCGAATATTTGCCTTCCGACTGCTCAGTCATGGCTTGATCGGATGTAACGCCTGCAATAGAGAAAAAGGCTTTTCCGTTAGCTTTTCCCTGCATTTCTATGGTGATCTTTCCGCCTTTGTATCCGGGCGAGCCGATTACCTTCACCGAAGTGATCACCGGTGATTTGTTATCTATTGTCGCTTTCTTGCTTGCATCTGTGGAAATATTGCCTACTGAATCTATCAACGTAACGGTTACAACGGCATCTTGGACATTAATATCTGGTAGTATCGTATATGAGCCAGTATATTTTCCGCTTCCTTCGGGCTGTTCTCTCATATTCTCATCGGCAATATTGCCAATCTTGAATTTGGCAGACGCATTAGGTTCTCCAACCATGTTTACGGTGATCTTACCGCCTGCGCGTCCGGGGCTTCCCACAATTTCCACAGACTCTATCTTTGGTAATGTGCTGTCTATTGTAACCTTTTGGCTTGTGCTGGTTGTAATATTTCCCGCCTTATCTTCCAGAGTTGCTGTTACAACAGCATCCTTTACGCTAATACCATCAGGTACTTTATATGTCCCAACATATTTCCCGCTTCCAATGGGCTGTTCTGGCATTTCAGCGTCAATTACGCCCTCTATCTTGAAGTTGGCTTTTGCGTTGGGTTCGCTCAAAACGTTTATGGTGATAGTTTCGCCTGCACGTGCGGGGCTTCCCGAAACGGTTATTGAATTGAATTTTGGCGCAGTATTATCTATTGTTACACTCTTACTTGAGTCAGTTGAGTAATTCCCAGCCAAGTCTGTTAGTGTTACTGTTATTATAGCATCATTGGCATTGACGTTAGAGGGGATCGTATATGATCCAAAGTATTTTCCGCTGCCGGCGGGGTCTTCGGTCATAGCGTTATCAATCACATTGCCTATCTTAAACTTAGCTGTGGCATTAGCCTCGCCGATCAAGCTCACTTCTATTTTTCCTCCAACACGCGCAGGGCTTCCTGTAACAGCCACAGAACTAATCTTTGGCGCAGTGTTGTCTATTGTAACTTTTTGGCTTGAATCGGTAGCAAAATTGCCTGCGGAATCTATGATTGTTATCGTCAAAGTCACATCCTGAATATTGATTCCCCCAAGTATCGAATAAGAGCCGTTATATTTACCGCTTCCGATTGGTTGTTCTCTCATGTTTTCGTCGGCTATGTTGCCGATCTTAAACTTTGCGGTAGCTTCGGGTTCGCCGATTATGTTCACAGTAATCTTTCCGCCGATGCGACCGGGGCTGCCGATTACTTCCACAGAGGTTATCACTGGAACGATATTATCAATCGTTACTTTCCTGCCGACATCAACTACGATATTGCCCAGAGCATCCACAAGGGTTATTGTTACAACAGCATTCTTTACATTGACATTAGCTGGTATGCTATAACTACCCGTATATTTTCCGCTACCGACGATAGTTTCAGTCATAATGTTTTCGCCGGTAATGCCTTCAATAATGAATTTTGCGCTTCCGCTTGGGTCGCCCACTATATCAATGGTGATCTTTCCTCCGGATCGTCCCGGACTGCCTGTTATCGTAACCAAGTCAATTTTGCATAGACCATCAACGGTTACATAGCCAGCATCTTTTGTGGCTGTATTTCCAATAGAGTCAATGAGATTCACTGATACAAGCGCATTTTTCACATAAATTCCCTGCGGGACAGTATAACTGCCCGTATAAACGCCGGGTGAAGTCTCGGTCATGGCAATGCTGGACGAAACATCCTTGATTGCGAATCTTGCTGTTCCGCTTGCTTCACCTGTCATGGTTACCGTTAGAGTGTCTCCCAGTCCTGCGGGACTGCCGCTCATAATGATTGTGCCAATCTGTGCGACAGTGTCTATCGTGATGCGACCGGCTTCCTTTATAGCGACGTTCCCGACATTATCTGTCAGTTTAACCGTTACTTTCGTATTAGTAACGCTTGTGCCTTCCCTAACTTTGTATTCACCGATATATTTACCCGATGTATAGGGAGTCTCCATCATAAGGACATCGGTAACCACATTTTCGATTGTGAACCTTGCCGTCCCAAGAGGCTCTCCGGTCGCTGTTATAATAACTGTATCGCCTGCTTTTGCAAGATTCGGGGTTACAGAGGCGGACTCAATTATTGATGTGGTGTCTATGGTAACTGTCTTGCTGGAGTTTGTCGCTGTCTCTCCATATTTGTTTGTTAGCGTAACCACAACCGTTGCGTCTTTGATGTTGATTGTTGAATTTTCGGGTACGTTGTAAACGCCGGTATAAGTTCCGAGGGGGCTTTCGGTCATTATTACGTTTGATATAACCCCGACGATAGAAAATCTACCATCATTTCTAGGCTGACCTGTCGCAGTGATGGTTATTGTGCCTCCCGCATGTGCCGGGCTTCCGTTTATACTTACCGAGGTTATGCTCGATGGGTAGTCTGAGGAGTATTTCAATACTGTCCCATTTGCGCCGACGATCCAGCCGTTATCTGAATCTATGAAGTTGACAGCGTAGAGATTTTCTGTGACTCCGCTGTCTATTCTTACCCAATTTGCCCCACCATTATATGTGTAAAGAATGACTCCGTTCCATCCGACAGCCCAACCGACTGATGAGTTAATGAAGTCCACATCCGTAAGTGTTGCAAAATCTGAGTTACTATTTTGAGGCAACCATGTCTGACCGCCATTTTGGGTGTATAAAATAACTCCACTGCTACCGACGGCCCAGCCCTGACTGCTGTTTATAAAATCAACTCCGTAAAGTGTTGAAGTGGTGCCTGTGGTTTGTCCTACCCATGTCTGACCACCGTTATTGGTTCTCAGTACCATGCCATAATTGCCAACAGCCCAGCCTTGACTGCTGTTTACAAAGTCGATGCCCCTTAGATCAAAGCTTGTCGTGCTGTTCTGAGGACTCCAGTTGATTCCATCGTATCTTAAAATTGCGCCGGTATCACCTGATGCCCAGGCTCTGTTGGGGTCGGTAAAAATTACTGATTCCAGTGAACTGGCTATTCCTAGGTTGGAAGACGACCAGTTTGTGCCTCCGTTGAATGTCCTCATTATCGTCCCATATTGACCAACAGCCCAACCGTTATTGGAATCTGTGAAGAAAGTGCCTTTTAGTGTTCGGCTTGTTCCGCTGAATTGTGGAGTCCATGAATCGCCTGCGTTTATACTGCGCGCTACTGTTCCGTTATATCCGACTACCCATCCACGATTTTGGTCTGTGAAGAATACATCATATAGATCATAGATCAGGCTTGTCTGCTGAACCTTGCTCCAAAAACCAATAGCAGGCAATCCGGGATAAGCTCCATCTCCGTAAACCATGACTTCCACCGATGGGGAATCCGGGTCATTGCTGAGAATCGTTATCTTTCCGGACTTAGTCCCCATAGATACGGGGGCAAATCTAACAGCGACTGGCGCCATATAATCAGGATTGACGGTGTTAGTGCTTGTTGTGATGCTAAATTGAGTATTATTTGAGGTTATGCTGGATATTTGGAGAACTTCATTACCATTGTTATATATATAGAATCCGCTGATAACCGACTGATTGACCTCAATCTCGCCAAAATCAAGCAACATCGGGACAACTTCAATGTCCGGCACAGTTGTAACATAGCCTATTCCTTGAACCGATAGAGTCTTGATCGGCGTATTCGGGTCGTTGCTGGAAACAGAGATCGTCCCGGATTTCACACCTACTGACGCCGGAGCAAATCTCACCGTGGCAGTTGCATAATTGCTCGGCGATATATTTATCGTACTTACATATATGGGTATGAATTGGTCGTTGTTTGAGGTAATATTGGAAATCGTGAGCGTGTTTGTCCCATCGTTATATATATTAAATTCTTTGGTGATGGATTTTGTAACCTGTACCTGACCATAATCCACGCTTGTCGGTGATATTCGTATATGAGCAGATGGCGGACTTACGCCTGTGCCTTTAACACTTACCTGCTTAGAGGGTTCATCAGGGTCGTTGCTTGCGATGGTTATTTTGCCTTCCGACAAACCGAGTGATAGCGGCTCAAACTTAATTCGCACCTGAGTTGATCCGCTGGGATAAACAGTCATGGGATTGTCCAGAATAGTGAATCGAGTGTTGTTTAATGTTGTGTTGCTTATCTGGAGTGTGGCAGAGCCATTATTATATATGTAAAAGCTTTTTATCAATGAGTTGCCAAGTATAACGTTGCCAAAATCAAGTGCGGTCGGTGAAACACTTATGTCCGGGTTGGGGGTAATTATCCCTTCGCCCTGAACGGATACCACAACGGATGACTCATCGGGGTCATTGCTCTTAATCGTCAAAAGAGCGGCTTTTGTGCCTGCTGACGTGGGCACAAACTTCACCGAGATATTTATCTGTGAGCCGATAGCAACGTTTCCGATGCCCGATATTGTAAACTGGCTGTTGCTGGATATTATGCTGGTTATTTGAAGCAAAGCATCTCCCGTATTGCTTATCTGGAAGGTCTTGGTTGATAATTTCCCAACCTCGACTTCGCCAAAGTTTATGCTGGTTGGCGCAACAGCAATATCCGGTGTTGGCACTCTAAAGACATTGCCCCTTAATGACACAGAAAAGGCGGATTCATCGGGATCGTTGCTGTTAATCGTGAGAATCGCTGTCTTTTCACCGATAGAGGTTGGCGTAAACTTGACATTGACGGTTATATTAGAACCTGCGCTAATGCTTGTATATTGGGAGACTGTAAACTGCGGATCGTCAATAGCTATGCTGTTAATTGCAAGCTCACCATTTCCATCGTTATATATTTTCAGAGGGATAGTTAGGGATATGCCTAGCTGGGTGTCGCCAAAATTTATGCTAGTGGGTGAGACGCTTATATCGGGCGTCTGTGAGGCGGTCCCGCGAGCTTTCATAATAGCAATAGCTTCGTCGGGGTCGTTGCTTTCTATAACAAAATTGGCTTGCTTTACTCCGATAGCAAGCGGCTTAAACTGAGCTTTGATAAGCAGACATTCACCCGGATTAAGTGCTGGATAGCTGAGGGTTACAAGCGGATTTTGCGGCGAAGTCGTTACCTGAATAAAATTATTGTTTGTATTAAGATAATCCTTTATCGTGCCTTCATCGAGTAATTGCAAAACCAGAGGGTCAATCGCATCTATCAGCGGAGATACGGTCTTGAGATATGATATAAATTTAAACTGTCCATCGGTTGTTCTTATTGTGGAGATATTCAGAGGCGCGTTACCGTCATTATGTATCTGAAATATCCTGTTTGATGATCCGCTAATCTCAACGATACCAAAATCAAGCGATGGCTGACTATCAAAGGTGATTGGCAATAGTCGAATATCAGGAACTAGGGGCAGAACATCATTGACAGTTATTGTTATCTCTTCGGAGTCAACAGCGTTAAGAGGGTCTTTGACCATGAATATAACATTAAAATTCTTGACCCCGCCAACAGGGACAACATTATAGTCGGGCGTCCATTTAAAAATTCTGGTAGCTGGATCGAAGGTCGCGCCAGTTGGCAGACTAAGCGCAGAATATGTCAGCGCATCTCCGTCAGGATCATTGGCAGATAGCAATATGGCTAACTCACTGCCTTCACCAACTGAACGGTTGCCCACTGGATTAAGGACGGGTGGTTGATTGACGTTTTTTACCGTGATAGTGATTTTCTCAGAATCCTCTACAAATCCGTCACTGACCTTAAATGTTACGTTGTATATCCCCGCCTGTGTATAGTCGGGATTGAAGGAAAATATTCCGGTTGCAGGATCAAAAGTCGCATTGTTTGGAAGCGGGGTTGCAGAGAGAGCTAATGTATCGTCAGTATCGGGGTCTGTAGCTGAAGCCTTAAATTTCAGTAAAACTCCTTCGTTAACTTCCTTGTTTCCTATGGGTTCAAGTGTGGGAGGCGTATTATCAACCGTTGCGATAAATGTAACCGGAGTTAAGTCCTCAAAGGTGGCCTTAACCTTATTAACTGTTTTAGTGACTCCAATAGTCAGGTTGGCTTTGGCAATGCCCTGAAAGTCTGACACAACGTTAATTTCGGTCGCAGGCTTGATATAGCCCGATGATAGTTTTCCTCCGCCGGATATTACGGTAAAAGTAACGTTCCAAAATGCCGCAGGAATGTTATCTTTATCCAGTAATTTCGCTACAAGCGGCTGTGGAAGCATCTCACCTGTTGTCCCGGATTGCAGATCGCCGGATACGATAACTACTTTTGCAGGACGATTAAAAGAGACAACGCCCTGTCCGTAAGAATTGCCTATGAAGAAAACAAATACCAGTAAAATGGCTATTGGGATAGCCAGCCTTGTTTTAGATTTTGCGATTTGTATATACATAAGAAATATCACCCATCCTTATAATGTGTATCTTGCCCAAATATTAGTATGAAAACTGATTCAGAAAATGCTGATTGTTGGAATTTCAAGTTAGCGAGGGCGAAGCATTTGCGAGATGAAATTTGTATATAAAATATTTTGGATAATTAGCAA
>Ga0257136_1000118_pt1 | contig 9857 bp, 11 predicted proteins | sample saktaT_18_FD_193542 | JGI IMG/M metagenome (GOLD analysis project Ga0257136, IMG submission 193542) | Metatranscriptome of saline water microbial communities from Sakinaw Lake, British Columbia, Canada - sak_2010_1_5_45m (Metagenome... | ecosystem: Environmental > Aquatic > Non-marine Saline and...
ATTTCATAGACATTACGTGCCCGATATATTCTCAAAAGGGGGGACCCAAGCTATTATGCCATAAAACCACCTCTCAAGAATCTGAAAATCTTTTAGGCAACTGGATGTATCAGAATATGTTTTACTTAGTCAGTAATTCTTTTTGGACGGAGGGCCGCAGATGATCCCACTGCTTATAAACACCCCTGAGACAATGTTCAAGATCAGGGTGGTAACCGCAAAAGATGCTTCCGCAAAAGCTCTGGAGCGTTTGCAGGCAATAGGCGTCCTCCATATAGAAGAACCCCAGGAATTAGATCCCGCCGATATAGCAGCAATAGAGGAAAAACGAAATCTCATACGAAAAATATCCGTCAACATCAACGACATCCTGTCGCATGTAAGGGGAGAGCACCGGGTACTCATACCGGAAGACGCACCTGCTCAATCCCTCGACAAGATTTTGCATCGGACCGGCAGGTTGCGCGAAAAGTGCGCCCGCCTTCGCGAAGATGCGACAAAGCTGGAAGCCGATATCTCCAACATGGAGGGGCTGGGGAGATACCTGGATATCCTGGCGCAGGAGATAAATCTCCCGCTGAGAGACCTGAACTATTCCGGAAACTATGTTTCGGCCAGGGTATTCGTATTCCAGGCGGAGGTCTCCAGGACATTCCTGGAAAAAGCCGGCCAGCATATTCTTCAACATGTCACCGCCTCTTCAAAAGAGGAAACGGTGCTCTATACCATTGCCAGAACCACCAGCCAGAATACGGTGGAAGCACTGGCGCGAGACCTGGGAGCACTTCCGCTTGAGATACCCGATGAAGAATTAACCCTGAGGGACTTTAGCGCGAAGAAGGAGGATATCATCGAGGGAAAGAAGCAGGCGATCGAGGAGGTAGAGAGGGAAATAGGAACCATTACCTCGGAAAATCTGGAGCAGATCGCCCTCTACAGAGAGGCCATCTCTCGGGAAGATGAGATGCTGTCCGCTATCGAACAGATGTCAGAAACTCACTATGTCTCGTTGATTGAAGGCTGGGTTCCCCAGACCAAAACCGATTTCATCATATCAGAGATACATAAATCGATTGACAACGCATTTGTCGATTCACGCCAGCCGGTGCCTTCTGACGAACCCCCGACAAGGCTGCAGAACCCGCGTGCCATCAGGCCATTTGAGGTGATCGTCAGCCTCTTCAGCCTGCCAAAGTACGGCGGGTGGGACCCGACACCAAGTGTGGCCTACTTCTTTGCCTTCTTTTTCGGTCTCATGCTCTGTGACGTTGTCTACGCGGTAGGTCTGCTGATCCTTGCCCGGTTTGTCCTTGACAAACTCGTCGATGACCCCTCTACCGAGGGGGTCGATCTGTTCCGCAAAGTACTGTACATAAGTGGAGGAGTCGCCCTCATCTTCGGCGCCCTTTCAGGGACCTATCTGGGGGATTTTCTGTATATGTATTTCGGGATCAGCCTGCAGTCAATCGCCCTGGTGAAATGGGTTCAGACGCAACTTGCAGACCCCATATCCTTTATCAATCTTTCGCTGATAATCGGTCTGATACATGTGAATATCGCTCACATCCTGGGTCTCGTAAAGGGGATACAGGAGGGGGACCGGGGGATGATTGTCAGCAAGGCAGGCCTGTTCCTTGTGGAGGTTTTCGGCATCCCCTACCTGTTCAAGGCCATGCTGGGCATTGAGCTCATCCCACTGGCCCCCTGGGTATACGGCGTGCTGGCCTATCCTATGACCATAGGGCTGGTCCTCATAGTTGTCGGCGCATTTATGCAGATGGGGGCCCTGGGAAGTGTGTTCTGGATCTTCGATCTTACCGGCATACTGGGCGACATCATGTCATATTCCAGGCTGGCCGGGGTCGGGCTTGCCACCTTTTATCTCGCGTCCTCCTTCAACCTGCTCTCCGACTGGGTTTCATCCACGGTATCGTCCTTCATTCCCGGCATGCTGGGGGCCGTCCTGGCATTTGCCATAGGAATGGTCATGCTGCTCATCTTCCATGTGTTCAACCTGTTTCTCAGCAGTCTGGCCGCTTTTATACATTCTCTCAGGCTCTGCTTTGTGGAATTTCTGTTGAAATTTTATGAGGGGGGCGGGAAAGAATATAATCCGTTTCATCTGAGCATAAGAAGAGAAACAATAGTAGGCAAAAAATTCTAGAGAGAGGTGAAGAAATGACATTGATTCAAGCCTTGGCTACATTTGGTGGTGCTATGGCGCTCGCGGGGGGTCTTGCAGGATCAGCTATAGGGATTGCCAATGCCGCCTCTTCCGGGGTGGCCACCCTGTCCGAGGAACCGGGGCAGCTGAGAAACGTGATCGTCCTGGCATCCCTTCCCATGACACAGAGTTTCTACGGTCTTATCATTTTGATTATAATCCTTACGGTGGTCCTGCCGAAGATCGCTATCGCCGGCGCCGGTGCGGGGATTATGGTGCTGGGTATCGGCATTATGGCCGGATTCGCCGAACTCTTCTCTGCGATATTTCAGGGGTCGGTGTGCGCCTCGGGTATAGCGCTCCTTCCGAAGACAAAGGGGCGGATACTGACGGCTTCCATGATGCTCGCCGTCTTTGTGGAACTGATAGGCGTACTCGGCCTGGTTTTTACCATCATGGCACTCAGTATACTAAAGCTCATGTAAGAGGGTGAACAGCATGGAAACCGACAAGATAAGAGCGGCTATCCTCGAGAAAGCGCGTAAAGAGGCGGAAGAAATCGTGGCCAACGCCAAGGCAAAGGCCAAAGACCTGATGGCGCAGGCGAAGCAGCAGAAGGAAAAGCGGTTCGAAGAGGAGAAAAAACGCATCATATCGGAGGCGCAGCGTGAGGCATCGAGGATACTGGCACAGTCCTCTCTCAAGGCGCGGCAGGAGGTACTGAAGGAACAAGACGCCGTCATCACTGAGATCATAGCCAGGACAAAGGAAGGTCTTGCAAAGGGAAAAACCGACGAAAAAGCCTTTGCCATCCTCATCAGAGAGGCGGTCGAGGCCTTTGAATCGGAAGAAAAGCTCAGAATCCTCGTATCCCCGAGAGATGTCGCCATCGCCCGTAAAGTCGTAAAAGAAGATGACGGCATGAAAGAACAGATAGCAGAGGTCGTGGAACGTGATTGCCTGGGGGGTGTTGTGGCAGAATCGATGGACGGCATGGTAAGCATTGACAACACGTTTGATGTGAGACTGGGGATGCTGACGCCGAAGATCATGCCCGAACTGGGCAGCAAACTTTTCGGAGAGACCAAACAGTGAACCTGATAAGCGCGCGGTATGCATTCATGTCGGCCTATCTCAAAGGCGAAGAGTCCCGGGCTGTAACCTCCGAGCAGATCGGCGAGGTGCTGCAGAGGTCCGCGACCATGCAGGATGCCCTCGAAATTATCGGGGACACCGATATCGGCGAATACCTGCTCGATCAGCCGATTAAGACCTTCGATGACGCAGATGAGCATCTGTGGATGTACCTGAACGAATGTCTGGGGCGTCTCGAGGGCTTCGATATACCCCCGGATATGTTGCGCATAGCGCGCCTGTACGCCGAGAAGTACGATGTCCTGAATATCAGGATAGCGCTGAGAATGATCCTGAAAAAGACACCATCCTCCATGGTGCCGACCGGCAAGATCCACAACGGAGGGTACCTGCACGAGATGTCTGCCGCGCGGGAGAGGGACGAGCTTTTCTCGATCCTCGCGGCATGCAATCTGGGGGACTACATCCAGGCCATAGAGGAAATCAACGAAAAGGATCCGCAATCCGTATCCGAGGGAGAAGTTGCCCTGCAAAACCTGTATCATCAGAAGGTGCTGAAGGCATTCAGGGGCATGGCAGATGGACATCTCCTCGAGAAGGCCTTCAAGATCGGTATCGATATGGCAAACCTCCAGACGGTCTTCCGAATATCCCTTGGAGACAATCACACCACGGGAGCGCCGATCCTCATCGGCGGCCGTATGCTCCCGGAGGGTACCGTACAGGAATTGCTCACGCTGAAGATGGCCGAAATCACAGGAAGACTGGAAAATACAGGATATCATGTGATGGCGCAGGAGGTATCCAAGGACTATGAAAAGGGCAGAGAGATCACGGTGGTAGACAAGGTAACGGAGAAACACAGGTTCAGGATGCTCAAGGATCTTCTCTCTCCCAGGATTTTGTCCACCTCCAACATGCTATGGTATCTGCTGCTCAAGGAACTGGAGATACGGAATCTGAGGTTGACCTTTAAGATGCTCGCAGACGGGATACCGGCGGCGGAGATAAAGGATCTGGTGATCGCGGCATGACCGAAAATATAAACATAGCCATCATAGGAAACAGGGACCAGACAGCCCTGATGAGGATTGCCGGCGTTGAAAAATGCCGGATCATAGAAGAGGGGAATGACACCCGTGAGAAGGTCAGAGAGGCCCTGATGGAACTGGCGGGTGACAGCTCCGTCGGAATCATCATGCTGCCGGAAGACTGGGGCAGGGATGCGGCAGATACGATCAGGCATATAAAGGAGAGCAAGAGGAGTTCCGCCATCGTGATAGAGATCCCTTCAGGGTTCAAGACAAAAGATCAGGATGTAAAGGAATACTACAGGACATACACAAAGAAACTGATAGGATTTAATGTGAACATCTGATGATGAGGCCATCTGGATTCACTGTAGACCAAACATACGACCAAAGTGAGGCATGACCTATGGGTAAGATCTGGAAAATTTCGGGGCCCGTTGTAATCGCCGAAGACATGAGAGGATCTCAGGTATACGAGGTTGTCGATGTGGGTGATGAAAGACTTACGGGGGAGATTATCGGTCTTGAGAGGGATAAGGCGGTCATCCAGGTATACGAGGATACCGTCGGGCTCAAGGTCGGCGAACCGGTGACCGGAACAGGCGAGATCCTCATGGTGGAACTGGGACCCGGACTTGTCGGGAATATCTACGACGGCGTTCAGAGGTCCCTCGTCACCATGATGGGCGACATCGGCGATTTTCTGGTGCGCGGGGTACGGACGGACGCCCTCGACCGGAAGAAAAAATGGCACTTCACCCCCTCCGTGAAGGTGGGCGACGCCGTACAGGAGGGTGATATCATCGGGTCTGTCCCGGAGACCGGCCTGATAGAACACAGGATCATGGTACCCATAGGGACGCAGGGGACCATCCTGGAGATAGCGGAAGGGGATTTTACCATAGAAGAAACCGTCGCGCTCCTGGAGCACGAAGGTGAAAAAAAGCCTCTGACCCTCATGCAGAAGTGGCCGGCACGAAAACCCAGGATATATAAACAGAGATTTAATCCCGAAGACCTCCTGGTGACTGGTACGAGGATCATCGACTACCTGTTCCCCCTGGCACTGGGGGGAAAGGCCGCCATACCCGGAGGATTCGGAACCGGCAAGACCGTCACCCTGCAGCAGATGGCGCGGTGGTCTCAGACACAACTGAACATCTATGTCGGGTGCGGCGAGCGAGGAAACGAGATGGCGGACGTCCTCCACAGCTTCAAGAAGCTGAGAGACCCCGCGACCGACAGGCTCCTGCAGGAAAAGGAGATCTTTATCGCCAACACGTCGAATATGCCCGTCGTCGCCCGAGAGATCAGTATCTTTCTCGGCATCACCATGGCCGAATACTTCAGGGATATGGGGTATGACGTCCTCCTCGTGGCCGACTCGACATCCCGGTGGGCCGAGGCAATGAGAGAAATCGGCGCCAGACTTGAGGAAACCCCGGGAGAAGAAGGGTTCCCCACCTATCTGGGCTCCCGGCTCTCGGCCTTCTACGAAAGGTCCGGGAGGGTCAAGTGCATAGGGAATCCGGAACGGATGGGGTCGGCTACGGTGATCGGCTCCGTCAGTCCTCCCGGCGCGGACTTCAGTGAACCGGTAACCCAGGCGACCCTCAGGATCGTCGACGTCCTCTACTCGCTGGATGTCGCCCTCGCCAACAAGAGGCACTTCCCGACCATCAACTGGCTCCAGAGCTACAGTCTCTACACCGATTCGGTGGACACGTGGTGGAGCAAGATCAGCCCCGATTACAGTAACATAAGGAACAAGGTTCTGATCACGCTTCAGCACGAAGCGGAACTGGAGGAGATCGTCCGGCTCGTCGGGCCAGAGGCCCTGCCCGAAGACGACAAACTGGTGCTCCTCGCGGCGCGCATGATCAGGGAAGACTTCCTCATGCAGAGCGCCTATCACCCCGTCGACACCTACACACAACCCACCAGGGCGCACACGATGATCAGCGCCATCATGAAGTTTTACGACCTGGCAAAGGAGGCGACCGAATCAGGGATGCTGGTGAGCGAGATAGCCTCTTCAAAGATGCTGCCCCGCATATCACGGATGAAAGATATACCTAACGAGGAATTCGATACATACATGAAAAAGTTATGGTCTGATATGGATAAGAATCCCTTTGTGTAAGGAGGAGGAGCGTAATGGATTCTCTGCAGTTATTTACGAGACAGACAAAGGCAATCAGCACCGCACGAAGGTCGCTCCTTGTCATTGAGAGCATTCCCGGCATCAGATACAGTGAGATCGTGGAGGTCCAGCTCGGCACCGGTGAGACGCGGATCGGGCAGGTGATAGAGGTCGGCAAGGAAACCACCGTCGTCCAGGTCTTTGGAGGGGTCAGCGAGGTTGACCTTCTGAACAGCAGGGTAAAATACAAGGGGGAAACACTGAAACTTCCCGTGTCGGGAGACATCATGGGAAGGATCTTCGACGGGAGCGGGAATCCCATAGACGGCGGCCCCCCGATCGTGGCGGATACCTATCTGGATATAAACGGTGTCCCGGCAAATCCCGCATCGCGTATGCCCCCGGCGGAATTCATCGAGACCGGAATCTCCGCGATAGACGGGCTCAATGTCCTGGTGCGCGGGCAGAAACTGCCCATCTTCAGCGGATCGGGTCTGCCGCACAACAAGATTGCCGCGCAGATCCTGCGGCAGGCGTCACTGAAGGGGAAATCGGAGGAATTTGCGATTGTCTTCGGAGCGATCGGCGTCAGCTATGATGACGCTGGGTATTTTATCTCGAACCTGGAAGAGACCGGGGCGCTCAGCCGCACCGTCGCATTCATCAATACGGCCTCGTCACCCGTCATCGAGAGGCTGTCGACGCCGCGTCTCGCGCTGACGGCGGCGGAATACCTGGCCTGGGAACATGACATGCATGTTCTGGTTATACTGACTGATATCACCAACTACTGCGACGCACTGCGCGAGCTTGCCGCCATGAGGGGCGAGATACCCAGCAGGAGGGGGTATCCGGGGTACATGTACACGGACCTCGCCTCCCTGTATGAGCGGGCGGGAAGGATCAGCGGCAAGGAAGGTTCGGTGACCATTATCCCCATCCTGACGATGCCCGATGACGACATCACGCATCCGATAGCCGACCTGACGGGATATATCACCGAGGGACAGATCGTCCTGTCGCGGGCATTGGAACGGAAGAGGATATATCCCCCCATCGATGTCTTCCTCTCTCTTTCGCGAATGATGAAAGAGGGGATCGGGGAGGGAAACACGCGCGAAGACCACAACAACGTGTTCATGCAGTCATATGCCGTCTACGCGGAGGGAAACTACCTCAGAGAGATATCCACCGTCATCGGCTCCGAGGCGCTGAGCGACCGGGACAGGTTATATCTCTCCGCCTCGGACAGGTTCGAACAGGAATTCATATCACAAGACGAAAAGGAGAGAAGGACCGTTGAAGAGACGCTGGGGCTGGCGTGGAACATCTTCTCCATGCTCCCCAGAGAAGACCTCAAGCTTATCCAGGAAGAATACATAAAGAAATACCTCCCGAAGGCTCCGAAAGAGAGCATCGGAGAGGAAACCGGGTAGACAAGAGAGATGCCATGTCAACAAAGGTACAGGTAACACGGCCAACCAAGATCGAGCTTGCGCGCCTGAAACGTCGCATGAAGCTCGCCACGAGGATCCAGAAGATCGTCAAGGACCGGCTCTCCATCCTGATCATGGAATTCCTCGACACCGTCAAGGAATGCTCGTCCGTCAAGGAGCGGTTGCTCGCGGAGTTCAAGGAGGCCTACCGGGCGCTCTCCGTTACCACGGGATACCATGGGTACGCGTTCCTGGAAAAAGAACTCCTTGCATCCCAGATGGCATTGAAGATCGGCACCGCGACACGGAATGTCGCAGGGGTAAAGATACCCGTTTTTGAAACGGAAGATACGGAAACGCCGGGCTCTTTGGTGAGGAACACGCCTGGCACCTCTTCATTGGTCGACAACAGCACCAGCCTCTCACGAAAGTGCCTGAAGACCACCATAGAACTGGCCGAACTCCAGAATTCCCTGGAGCTTCTGGGGGCGGAGATCAACAAGGTCAAGAGAATAAACAACGCGCTTGAATATATCGTTATCCCGGGACTCGAGGCCACGATAAAATACCTGACGATGAAGTTCGAGGAGCGGGACCGCGAAGAGACGGCCCGGCTCAAATACGTCAAGCTGCTGATCGAACAGAGAGAGGCATATGCGTATTGATCCAGGTCCGGACAAGGTATTTGAGAGCTGCCTGAAGGGGGATATCAAGGCGCTCAATGCCCACCTGCCACGCAGGCGAAAGACATTGCGCGAACTGCAGGAGGAAGAACGCCCCCACGTTGAATGTGGTGATGGAAGCACACACTCTTTCAGGAAAAAAGAGCTTGAATACCTGGCACAGATGTTAGACAATGAAGACAGGGAAACACTGCTCCTGCCGATTATTATAGAGGTGGGGTCTGGTGAGGGTCGTCTGATGGTAAGATCAAAAACGGGGATCGAAGCGAAGATATTTTCACGAATACTGGAAATGCCCATATCCTGCAGGTCTGACATGATAACGATCTTTAAACCGCAGCTACACGTTCTGAGAAGGGTGTTGAAGACAACCACACAGTATGTCTTCACCACGTAAGGAAATCGGGCAATAGACTGATAGGAGAAGGAGGTTCGCCATGAAAGTATTCGCAGACAGACTGATCAACGTTCTGGAAAATCACAGAAGAGAAATTGCACAGCAGTGGTGCAAGGCCGTAAGGCAAAATCCACGAACACCGTCATTCAATAATTTTTCGGAAGAAGAACTCCTCAAGAGGGCCGGCTTCTTTTACAAAAACCTGATCACGATGTATTTCAGTGAAAAACCCTATACCGAGGTGCGCAAGTACTTCTCAGAGTACGCCGAGGTCGGCTACCAAAATAAGATACCGCTGCATGAACTTCTCTATGCCCTCATCATGATGAGGAGGCACATGTGGCTTTACGCCGATTTCCAGGCCCCTTTCCTCAGCGCCATGGATCACCGGCAAGCGGTCGAAACGATAAACAAGACCATCCGTATATTCGATCATGGTATCTACATAATCACCCAGAAATACGGTGAACTCGCGAAGGGATAAGGAGAGCGCTATGCCGGCGGAAATACGCGACACGATACGAGAAATAGAGAAAGACGCCGAAAAGCTGATAGAAAAGGCCCGGACGGAGGCACGGGGCATCCTGGAAGATGCCAACAAGAAGGCACGGGAGATCCTGTCAGCGGAACTGCTCGTGGACAAATTCAAGACCGAGCGCGACAGGATTGTCTCCGGGGCCCAGGAAGAGGCAGGCAAGAGGATAGAAGAATCACGAAAGGCATCCGCCGGGATCCGATCAGCCTCTTCCGGAAAGATAGATGCATTCTCGCGATCGATGGCGAATCAGGTGCGAGGAATCAGTTGACACAGGGTGTCCGGTAATCTTTCACGGAAAGATTACCGGACACCAGTCCCACCGACAAAAACCATACCGGAGCGCTCTGCGGCCCTCATCATTCCGTGTCCC
>Ga0257136_1000122_pt1 | contig 9786 bp, 5 predicted proteins | sample saktaT_18_FD_193542 | JGI IMG/M metagenome (GOLD analysis project Ga0257136, IMG submission 193542) | Metatranscriptome of saline water microbial communities from Sakinaw Lake, British Columbia, Canada - sak_2010_1_5_45m (Metagenome... | ecosystem: Environmental > Aquatic > Non-marine Saline and...
CTGAGGGGGCAACTCCCACGCCCGTTCCAGCGACAGCTACGGCGACGCCTGTGTCTCCCACGCCAACTCCAATTCCACCGACAGCAACGCCGTCGCCGGAGCAGCCATATCCAACTCCAATGCTGCCTACGCCGACGCTAGCACCGGGGCAGCCGACGCCAACTCCAATTCCACCGACAGCGACACCATCACCGGAGCAGCCATATCCAACTCCAATGCCGCCTACCCCCACACCAACGCCGGAACAGCCGATGCTGACGCCGAGTCCGGTGCCGCCAATGACCACCGTCACGGAAGCGCCACCAACGCCAACATCAAAGCCGACGGTCACACCGACGCCTCAGGCGGAGACACCTTTACAACCAACAGCGGTGTCCACGATTGAGTCTACCCCAATGCCAGCTACGCCTGAAGCAGGGGTGCCATCTCCTACCTCAACAACGGCATTGCCTACCCCGACAACCGCGCTGACGCCAAAGTTCACCCCTGTGCCCACTGCCACTTCAAACACCACAGGAGGGGCAAGTAATTTTCTGGTTATTGCAGGTTATTTTGGTGTAGCAGCGGTATTGGTCTCCCTGGCCTTGTTTCTTTGGCAGAGGCGATCTTCTTGATTCTTCCCCAAACTATCTTGTAAAAGGAGTGTGAACCAATGAAACGTCTTGTTCCTATCGCTATAGCCCTTTCCTTGACCATCTTGCTAGCCAGTATCGCTGTGGCTCAGGGAGACGTGCCTACCGCCCATCTGAGCGATACCCCCGATGGGCCGGCCATGACCCAGTTTTCCTCAGGTATAACCGTCGTCTATGCTATCTTCGAGTACGCCGACATGGCGGGGGAGCCGATAACAGTAAGAGTCTATGACAATTATGGCAGCATTCTCTTCGAGCAGACCCAAGACTACACTGGGTCTGGGACAGAGTCCGTGGCGACTACGACCGGTGATGGGTACTTTCCCGATGGCCGGTATGTTACCAATCTTTACCTTGGTGAGTACGTAGCCAGGACCACAATATGGGATGTTGGCGAGCCGGTAGCACAGCCTGTGGCCACGCCAACAACAACACCACCCATGGCCGAGATATACAGCCAGGTGAAGGGTTTTGCTGTCCCGGCCGCTGCAATACTGCTGATCATACTTGTTGCCTGGGCTATTTATCGAGTGCTGGCAGCCCGTTAGCTATTCTTCCCAAGGAGGAGACTTGATGGCCAGGCAAGCTATTTACAAAGTACTGGGCGTTCTGGGGATCGTGATCGTTTTCGTGGTGGGGGTATGGCTGGGCAGACTATATTCCGTGGCCGGTGGCCCAGGAGCAGTTACCCTACAGCAGTTTGGCTCCACCGTCGTCCGCCAGATACGACAATTATGGGAGCCCTCTACCTCACCTGCTGTCGCAGATAGGGAATTAGACGTGCCTCGCATTGGCTTGGAGCAGTTGAAGGAGAAGCTGGACGCTGGGGCGGACATAGTCATCGTTGATGTGCGCAGCAAAGAGGATTTCGATGGGGGGCATATTCCAGGCGCGGTCTCAATTCCCTGGCAGCAGGAGATGGAAGCCCATTATACTGAGCTCCCTCGCGATAAAGAAACAATCACCTATTGTGGTCGCTGTTGAACTTCTCCGGATGACAGTGCCCGTGCGGCACAATTTCTACTTGACAAGGGCTTCAGTGATGTCAAGGCCATGAGTGTAGAGTTCGTCCGTTGGCAAGAGGCGGGATACCCCGTCGAGCAGTGAAATTCGGCTGACAAAACCGAAAGGAGTCTAAAAAATGAAAGTGAAAAGAGAAGCAGTGGTAGCCGCTATTCTAGCCCTGGTGTTGACTGTGGTGCTGATAGGAGCGGTAGGCGCGAAGGTGGTGAGTCCCCTTGCAACCAACGAGCAAGGCATGATTACGAATCTTCGCCTGAGTGACTCGTGCGACGGCGATCCTATAGACCTCTTCCCATCTGGCACGGAGACCGTATATTTGGTCTTCGACTACTCCGACATGCACGGGGAAGAGATGCGAATCAACGTCGAAGGCCCTAAGTTCAATGCGGAGGCGGAACTCTCTTCGGTGACCAAGTCATCCGGTTGGACTACTGTGACCTGGTCTGAGGAAACCGGAGAGCAATACGTCAAGGCGTGTGGAGCGGTGAGCCCCAACGCAACGTTAACCTCGACCACCACGGCAGACACGATTTCAATGTCGTATGTTAAAGACACCGATGGCGGCGTTGCCGAGGTGCAGGTGGATGGTCGCACGCCCATCACCGTGGACATGTGCGCTACTACTAGGGTGCAATATGGGACGGTAATAACTAGCGGTTTGAGTTCTGAGCTGCACACCATAACCGTGAAAGTGATCAGTCAAACGAATTCATGTGACGGAAGCTGCGTTGGAATCGATCGCTTTTGGAACGAGGTTGTTTTGTGCAATGAGACTCACTCATACACGGACGCGGGCACCGAGTGTATCCTCCTTAGTTATGGCGGGGACGCCATTCCCGCCGGAGACTATGCAGCCAATATATATTCAGGCCAGTATATCCGTAATTCCCAACTGTGGCACGTGCGTCCAGGTGGGCCAGGCGAAATCACGAACCTTCACATGAGCATTACACCTGATGGGCCACACATGACCGAATTCCCCCCCCGCACCCAAATCGTCTATGCGGTGTTCGACTATTCCGATATGGAAGGAAATGAAGTAGGGGTAGATGTCTACGAAGGTAATACCAGTCTCCCTGAGGGCTCAAGGATACCTCTTACCGGATCAGGGACGAAGGCCATCAGCGTGACCTACCCCTGGATCACTGGCTTTCCCCCAGGCCCGTATAGAACTCACGTTGTGAAAGACGGGTTCGTTGACGGTATTGAAAATTGGTCGGTTTTGTATGGAGTCTATTTGCCCCTGGTGCTCAAGAGTCAATCTTAAAGAGTAGCCGGTAGTGAATGGGATAGCTTGAGTGGATAGAGCCTATGGGGGAGTAGGGAGCCTACTCCCCCTCGTCCAATCTGGTTATATTTCTCGTCATTATTAACTGGTTGTTGACACAAATGGTATCTTATGGTATCATTTTAAGCAGGTAAAGAGAGAGCCGGTGGAGAAACTCCTGGTAGACGGCCGACAGAGGGGAAGAGCCGATGAAGGGCGCGCTAATGATCAAACGCATTCTACACTTTCTTTTGGTTGTCCCTTTCCTATTTCTCCCCTGCCTTGCCTTCGCCGAAGAGCCAATGCCGACCACAACCGACCCAGCCTATGGCGCGATGGAGTTCAAGGCGGGCGAGATCATTGTCAAATTCAGAGAGGACATTTCGCAAGCTGGTATCCAGTCTTTGCTCCTCACTGAAGACGTAAGCATCCTGGATGAGATAGACAACCTGGGCCTCGTGCTGCTGTCCGTGCCCAAGGGCCGGGAGCTAGAGAAGATAGAGGAGCTAAAGCACAATCCTCTGGTGGAGTACGTCGAGCCCAATTACGTCGTTCAGATTGCAAGCCCTATCGCGGCCGAGCCCCATTACGGCCTTCATGCTCTGGATTTCGAGCCCAATGATCCGAAATACCCTTTTCAGTGGAACCTATTCAAGATTGAAGCCCCCGCCGCCTGGGACATCACCACTGGCAGCGATAAAGTAGTTATCGCCTTTGTTGACTCAGGCGTTGACCTTGATCACCCTGAGTTAAAGGATAAGATATGGACAAACGCAGACGAGATACCGGACAATAAGATAGATGATGATGGGAATGGCTACATAGACGATGTACATGGCTGGGATTTTGTCAATTGGCATGGCGAACCCCAGGACGGCTACTGGCATGGTACTTTTATGGCCAGTATTGCTGCGGCCATGACAAACAACGGTGATGGAATGGCAGGAGTATCCTGGGGGGCTGAGATCATGCCCATCAAAGTGTTCGATGATCAGTGGTTAAAACTTTGGTATATAGCGGGCGGGATCGAATATGCCGCTGATAATGGGGCCAAGATCATAAACCTAAGTTGGGCACTTACCGGCTCCGACTACCCCCAGGCGCTGCGGACCGCGGTAAACTATGCTCACTCCAGGGGTGTCCTTGTTGTTGCTGCTGCAGGGAATAGTTTCGACAGCTCCCATAAATATCCAGCGGCTCTTGATCACGTTGTTTCCGTCGCTGCCACTGACCGTGACGATGGACACCCTGATTTCTCAACCTACAATGACAAAGTGGACATCGCCGCACCTGGGGTTGACATCTTGGGTATCTACAAAGACACCTACGGGCGGCTCCCGGGCACTGATGCCGCCGCTGCCCACGTATCGGGATTGGCAGCACTTATCTGGTCGGTTAACCCCACTTTGACGCCCGACGAGGTGGAGGACATCATCGAGTCCACGGCCGTCGACCTGGGCGAGCCCGGCAGAGATGACAAATTCGGCTACGGACGAATTGATGCCAGCGCTGCTGTGAGGGCAACGCCCCACTACCTTGAAGTAGAACCCGATGATGGCCTTTATTTCCTCGTCTGTGATGGTTGTGCTCCCCCGTCACGGAAGATCACCAATCCGAATACAGGCTGTTCCACGTGGAGCGTCGCAGCGACAGCTTCCTGGCTTTCTATCAGCCCCTGCGAGGGCAACACGCCATCTTCGGTAACGGTCTCCATAAATACAGGGGGCTTGTCAGACTATGGCCCTTATACCGCGACGATTACCGCTACCAGCACCATGACCAGTTACGTGAACAACCCGAAAATAATCACCGCAACCGCCATCTACACACAGTGCTGGAGAAACTACCTGCCTTTGCTATTCAAAGAATCATAGCTTCTATTAGCTATTTTAGAATGTGCGGACTCTGAGCGATTCGAGCGGTCGTTGACGTTTTGCGAGGAGGCTGGTATGAAAACAAGTCGCCCGATGTGTGATGCTGATAGCTGCCTGAGTCCAAAAGAGCTGTCGGCGGATATCGTGTCCATAGTTTATCAATGCACGCCAACCCCTGGCGCCGCTTATGAGCGCCTGGCGTTGGCGTCTTGCTTTGAATTAGCCAGCTAGGGAGTTACGCTTGTCTGGTAAGAGTAGTGATTCATCCGAGATCGTCGTCCTCTAGCAAGAACGCCACAGCAGAGGAACCCACGAAGGAGGGAATGATCCAATGACAGCAAAACTGGCGAAGATCGTGCTAAGTATCATTGTTGGTATGTTTGGTCTGGTGCTGGTGATGGGTATGCTGGCTTGCTCAGGGCCGGCGGCTGCTCTGGAAGAAGATGTAGGGGAGAGTGGTGGCGGGGCCCTGATTGCTGGCCCCCCTAGCACTGTGCTAGTGGACGCTTCTCCGGAAGAGATCCGGGCCGATGGCCAATCTAATTCGACCATCACAGGCAGGGTCAGGGATTCGACCTGCATGACAGTGGCCGGAGCTTTTCTCGCTTTTACCACCAGTCTAGGCACCATTGATCAAATCTGCTACGCGGAAGCGGAAGGCGCTTCAGTGAATAAATCGTCCGGCGATTGGATCACTGAGAGCTACGCTGGAGCAAGCGGAGGGCAGTATGTCAGGTCATGTGGCACATCACACCCTAAGGCCGCTTTGAGCTGGACCTTCACGGCAACCGCAATTTCCATGTTGTATGTTGAAGATCCCGAAGGCGGCCTTGTTGAGGTCCAGGTGGATGGCAACACAGCTATCACTGTGGACATGTACGCTGCTACCAGAATGGCAGCGGAGAGGGTGATAACTGCTGGCCTGGGTTCCGGGTCACACGTTGTAACCGTGAGGTATTTAACTCAGTCCCCGGTTGGATTGGGAACCTGCATTCGAATTGATGCCTTCCGCTGCGGGGCCACGACTGACGCGAATGGACAAGGCACGGCCACCCTGACCTCGACGATTCTGTCATGCGGATCAGAAGACGCCACAGTGACCGCTTTTACCGGTGACCCCTCCGTCCCGTACATGATAACCAATACAAAGTCGGTTAAAATGACGGCCAGTGTGCCTACCAGCGTGACGGTCACGGCCAACTCCGATCAGATTGCGGCGGATGGGACTTCTACTTCCGTCCTCGAAGCCGTGGTGGAGGATCAGTTTAGCCAATATGTTCCCGACTGCACTATGGTTAGCTTCTTCGCGACCGATGAGAATGGCGCCGCTGGCGAGGCCTGGGCCACGCTCGCGCATGACCTTGTAGAAGGGGAAGCGACTGAGGTGATAACATCGGGCTCGTGGACCACGGGTACCCATCTCTCCCATCATGGCACGGAAGTCATCTCTAGCACCGCTGCAAACGACACTGCGGTTTGGACCTTCACGGGGACGGCGGTTTCCCTGATCTATCCTAAGTTGTCTGATGCTGGTGTAGCCACTGTTACCGTTGATAGCGGCTCGCCCATCACCATTGACATGTATGCCTCGTCACCGCGATATCAGGTTGAGCACGTTATCACGGATACCTTAAGCTTCGGGCCACACGTCATAACGGTGACGGTCGGTGGGTATACTGTGACTGGGGGCACAGACAAGTGCGTCTATGTGGATGCCTTCCGCTCTGGCACGTGTACTTCGGGCGGTACGGCCACGGCTGAACTGATCGCAGGGACGCAGGCCGGAGTGGTATGGGTTGAGGCCACGGGTGTAGGGAGACAGTGCTGTGAAACCGACAGCGTGGTTACAGATACAGTGCCCATCACCCTCACGGCTGGCGATCCGTACACCTTGACCATCACGCCTACTGATCTCCTCATCACCTGCTGTAATACCAGCACCCTCCAGTTCACGGTGACAGATCAGTACTGCAACGTCGTGGGGGCTGTGGTGCCTACGACACTGACAGTGGACTTCACCAGCACGCCATACGTTGTTTTTACGCCTACCAACGCTGCTGTTGTTGTAACCGAAGGTGTTGGAAGTTTGGAAGTCCATGGCTGGACCTCGGGGACTGGGACTATCACGGGCACAGTCCGCGAATTTTCCGATGCTACTGACACGTCGAACCTTACCGTCACGGCGAGTTCTTGCCATGCCCTCACGGTCAATGCCAGTCCGCCACAGATCTACGTAACTGATGAGAATACGGGTCTCCTCACCGACTTCCCCTATACCTCAACCACCACCGCCAGAGTGACGGATAGATGTGAGAATCCAGTAGAGGATGGCATGGTGGTGAATTTCACCACCAACTTGGGCAGCGTGAGTCCGATTACTCAAACCACAGTCAATGGCTGGGTCACAACAACCCTTACCTCGCAGCAGATTTCTGGGCCGACCCAGACAGCCACCATTGTAGTTACACCTACTGGCTGCTCCGGGGTGACCGGCACGACCACCGTCGTCTTTGGGCGGCACGTCCACACCCTGACGGTAGCAGCCGCTCCCAAAGAGATAGTGGTTGGCGGAAATACCTCCACCCTCACTGCCGATGTGAAGGATGGGTTTGGTGATCCTACGCCCAATGGCGTCATGGTAGGCTTCACCATCACCCCGGCTATAGCCTCGTTGCCGTACGAGTTCGTGGAGGGGGAAGACCCAACCGAGGTGATAACGGATGGGTGGGCCATCAGTACCACCGCGAGTCACCATGGCGGGCAAGCGATATACACTAATACCGCGAACGCTGCCGCCAGTTGGACTTTCACTGGCACGGCTGTCTCTTTGATGTTCTGTAAACCTTCCGACAGCGGTGTTGCTACCGTGACCGTGGGCAGCACAGTGGTCATGACTATTGATATGTATTCCCTCTCGCCACAATATCAAGTAGAGAAGGTTATCACGAATACTCTGAGCGATGGGCCGCACACGATCACCGTGACGGTAGCCGGGTATACTGTAACTGGGGGTACGGACACGCGTGTATACGTAGACGCCTTCCGCTCTGGCACGACCACCTCGGGCGGCATGGCCACGGCCATCGCAACTTCTGGGAGCGAGGCGGGGGTGGCGACGATTGAGGCGGCGGCTATAGGGAGTACGATCACCAATACAGCACCCATCACCATTACGGCCGGCAATCCGTACACCTTGACCATCGCGCCGGAGAACGTATCTATTACGTGCTGTGTCACCAGCACTCTCCACTTCACGGTGACCGATCAGTACAGCAACGTGATAGGTGAGGTGTCCCCGCGGCCGGTGACGGTGTGCTTGTATTGCCAGCCGGATGATCTAGTGGACTCTTGGTCGCCTGGCAGTTGCGTCTCGGTCGCCGATGGTGTCGGCAGCGCAGAGTTCCATGGCTACGGGGCGGGAACAGGAACTCTCAAGGGGTATTGCCAGGGCTCCCCTGATGTTAAAGACGCCTTAAGCCTCACGGTCATGGCAGGTTCTCCTGCCTCATTAGCCGTCACCCGCGAGCCAGACACCATTCTAGCTGATGGGTTAGACAGCACCACCATCACAGCTACGGTGAAGGACTCCTGTGAGAACCCCGTGTGCAACAGTATAGTGACGTTTGAAGCGGATTCCGGCACCTTCGCTCCCCCTGCTGCGACGCTCAGTATCACCAGGGCCACGAACTGCAACGGTGTAGCTGTGGCGACGTTGACATCGGGATGCATACCGGGTACTACGAACATCACAGTGACGCTAGGCTCTCTGACAGCAACCACTTACGTGGACATGGTAGGTGTTGCTTGGGATATGCAACTGGTAGCAAATCCCACCAGTATCCAGGTGGGTGGATACACATCCAACCTTACTGCTACAGTTAGCGATCAGTTTGGATACCCTGTACTCGATGGGACAGAGGTAACCTTCACCACGAGCCTGGGTAGTGTCGGCAGCGATACCACCACCAGGACCACCACTGATGGGGTAGCTACGGCTGTTCTGACCTCGTCGGGAACTGCAGGGACGGCCACCATCACGGCTACAGTCGGTTCCGGGGCTGATACGGTAACTGACATGGTTACTGTGACCTTCGAAGGCGGCCCACCCTATACGGTGACGTTGGAAGCTAATCCGACGAGCATATTTGTTGGCGGCTACACCTCAACCCTGACGGTCACGGTGACTGATCAGTACACTAACCCTGTGGCCAATAACACGGTGGTGACCTTCACTACCAGCTCAGGTAGCCTCGGCAGCGAGACCATCACCAAGACCACCACTAGTGGAGTGGCCACGGCTGTTCTGACCTCGCCGAATACCGCGGGCACGGCTTTCATCACAGCCGCGGTAGGTTCCCGGGTTGGTACAACCACAGTCGAATTCAAGCCTGACTCACCCTACACGCTGACCCTGGCAGCCCAACCGATGACTCTAACAGTGGGGGAGACATCATCGCTCACGGCCACGGTGATGGATCAGTACACTAACCTTGTGGGGCCGACAGTGGTGACCTTCACCACGAACCACGGCACTCTGGGCAGCGGTACCCTCACCGAGACCACCGAGACCACTGCCGATGGGATAGCCACGGCCACGTTGACTTCCCAGGTTCCGGGTACCGCGACCATCATCGCCACCGCCGACACTGTATCCGACACCGTGGACGTGGCCTTCGAAGCCGGCTCACCTTATACAGTGACGTTGGAAGCTAATCCGATGAGCATCTTGGTCGGCGGTTTCACCTCGGCCTTGACGGTCACGGCGGTGGATCAGTTCAGCAACAATGTGGCCGATGGGACGTCGGTGCTCTTCGAGACCAGTCTGGGGAGCCTGGGCAGTGTGACGGTCACGCAGCTCACAGTCAGCGGAGTGGCCACAGCCACCTTGACCTCAGGTGAGACCGCAGGCACGGCAATGATAACGGCGACGGCAGGTTCCGAGGTCGCTACGACGGTGGTCACTTTTACCCCCGATGTACCTTGCACCGTA
>Ga0257136_1000125_pt1 | contig 9709 bp, 10 predicted proteins | sample saktaT_18_FD_193542 | JGI IMG/M metagenome (GOLD analysis project Ga0257136, IMG submission 193542) | Metatranscriptome of saline water microbial communities from Sakinaw Lake, British Columbia, Canada - sak_2010_1_5_45m (Metagenome... | ecosystem: Environmental > Aquatic > Non-marine Saline and...
CGCGGTGAGGGCGTTGATGGTGAGGAGACCCAGGCTGGGCGGGCAGTCAATCAGGACGTAATCGTAGCGTTCAACCACTGGAGTGATAGCTTTGCGCAGGAGGTGTTCTCGAGCCAGGAGGCCGATCATCTCCACCTCCGCTCCAGCCAGGGCCGGCGACGAGGGTGCCAGTTCCAGACAGAGGTGATCGGTCAGGAGGATTATTTCGGCAAAGGGAGTGTTGTTGATAAGGGCGTCGTAGATAGAGAGAGGCAGGTCGTTCTTGTCGAAGCCCAGACTGCTGGTGGCGTTGGATTGAGGGTCAATGTCAATCAACAGCACCCTCATGCCACTAAGGGCAAGATAGGCGCCCAGGTTGACGGCGGTGGTCGTCTTCCCGACGCCACCCTTTTGGTTGGCCAGGGCGTAGACCTTGTTCATAGAATCGAAGCCCCAATCAATAAATGAAACCCACCTCAAGAGGCGAGCCAAGAGACAGGGATCTCAGGCCGACTACCCTGGGTGGGCTTCGTCGTGAGTTCAGCCGAACGGTCTCTCATCGTTCCCCTTCGACAAGCTCTGGGCGCCGCCACGTCGTGCTAACTTGAGCTAGAGTTTGTGGGCACAATAGTCACTTTGCGCTGCTCTCCCTTGCCTATGCTCTTCGTGGTCACGATGGGGTGGTCGCGCAGAGCCATGTGGATGATGCGGCGTTCGTTGGGGGGCATAGGCTCCAGGGCTATTGGTTGGTGGTTAAAGGATACCTGCTCGGCCATCCTGTGGGCCAGTTGCCGGAGCGATTTCTCCCGGCGAGCCTTGTATTTTTCGACATCCACGACCAGGCTGACCCAACGCTGCACCTCCTGACTGACGATGAGGCGGGTGATGTATTGCAGGGCCTGCAAGGTCTGGCCGCGCCGCCCGATGAGGACTCCCAGGTCGTCGCCCATTATGTCCAGGATGAAGGGCGGCGCATCTTCGTCTTGAGGCACTTCCTCCTCGGGTCTGACAAACACACGGGCCTTCACCCCCATTTTAGCCAACAATTCCTGCAGGGTTTCCCTGGCTATCTGCTCTACACTCTGCTCGAGGGGCGGTGCCTCTTCCTCCGGCTCGACAAAGCTGAGGCGAACCAGAGCTTCCTTGGATCCGATCCCCAGCACTCCCCGGCTTCCAGGGTTCAGAACCTCGATCTCTACCTCGTCTTCGGCTCTCCCTAACTCAGCCAGGCCCGTAGCGATGGCTTCTTCGACAGTGGGGGCGCTGACTTCGATGCTCTTTGCTTCTCCTTCCATCACCGCTTACTTTCCTTTCTGGTCTTGCTTCTTGCCTCTCTGTGGCAGAAGGCCGCCCGTCCCCGTGATGAAGTACTGGGTGACTATACCTACCAGGTTGGATATGACGAAGTAAACTGCCAGCCCGGAGGCCAGAGACATGGTGATAAAGCCGAACATCAGGGGCATGGTGATCTGCATGCTCTGGGTCATCGAGGCCGCCTGGGAGTCAGTACTGGGTGGGGTGGCCATTTTCTGTTGAATCCAGGTCGTGGCCACCACCAGAATTGGCAAGATAAAGGTGGTGTCTGGATAGCCCAGGTCTAGCCACAGGAAACGGCTTCCCAGGGGTACCAGTTGTGAGAGGCTGGCCGAGGCGAATTTACCCAGGCTGACCATTTGCAAGGGGGTGTTGGCCAGGGCCTTGACAATGGCTTGGTAGAAAGCAAACATGATAGGCAACTGAAGAAGCATGGGCAGGCAACCCATCATAGGATTGATGCCTTTCTCCTTGTAGAGCTTCATCGTCTCCTGCGTTTGCTTCTCCTTGTCCTTGGCGTATTTCTTGCGGATCTTTTCGAGCTCCGGTTGGAGTTCCTGCTGGACTTTCGCCGAGCGCTGGGCGGGCAGAGTGAAGGGCAGGGTGATCAGCCGCACCAGCACGGTGAAAACGGCTATGCTAAGAGCGAAGTTATGGCCCAGCACATTATACAGAAAGAGCAAGCTGTTGACCATGACTTGAAGCAGAAGGTTCCACAGTTGTGACACGAAAACTACCTCCTTTATTGTTCCGTTCGCGGAAAGGCCCAGCGCTGGTTGCCGTTATCTGCATCCAACGCGTAGACCCGCCCGTCCTGGGAGCAGGTGTAGACTACCCCATCGGCCAGAACCGGGGGGGTGAAAATGCTGGTCTTAGCGGCAAACCACCACCGCTTCTGCCCGGTGGCGGCATCCAGGGCATATAGGTTTTTATCCTCCGAGGCCACGTAGAGCAGACCCTCGGCCAAGGCCGGGCCAGCCAGGACTGCGCCACCGGTGGCGAACTCCCATTTCTTCTGGCCGCTGGCGGCATCTAAAGCATAGGCCTTCTTGTCCATAGAGCCAACGTAGACGATGTCGTCCATTACCAGAGGCTGGCTCCACACCCAGCCGCCTGCCCGGAACTCCCATTTTTTCTGACCGCTGGCCGCGTCCAGGGCGTAGACCTTGTTGTCGTAGGCGCCGAAGTAGAGCACTCCACCGGCCAGGGTGGGAGTAGCGGCTATCGCGCCGCCGGCCTCGAACTCCCACCGTTGCTGGCCGCTTTCGGCGTCGAGACAATACATCTTGTGATCCATGGAGCCAATGTAGACCCTGTCGTCAGTTGCTAGCGGCGTGGCCCAGAGCCAGTTGCCGGCAGTGAACTCCCAGCGCCCGATTCCCGTGGCCGCCTCCAGGGCGTAGACCTTGTTGTCGGCGGAGGCCACATAGAGTGTATCGCCGGCCACCGCAGGCCCGGCGATGATAGGCTTTTGGGCGGCGAAGGCCCACCGCTGGTTGCCCGTGGCCGCGTCCAGGGCATACAGATTGTTGTCGCCGGAGCCGACGAAGACCAGGCCTTCCTCCACCGCTGGAGCGGCGTAGAAGGGCCCTTTTTTCTCTTCGCCGGGAAATTCCCACTTTTGGTTCCCCGTCTCTGCCTCTAGGGCATAGACCTTAGCGCCGGCGGCAACGTACGCGACACCCTCGGCCACCGTCAGCCCAGGCCAACTGGTGGCGGGTGCTCCGCCGCGACAGCTTGTTAGCAAGGCGGCGATTATAGAGAGCCAAAGGATGAGCTTAGGCCCTGTCGTGACTTTTTTCAAAGTTCAGACCTCCTAGTGTTATAATTGCTGTTCAAGCTTCTCCTGGCTTCGCTTCACGGCACAGGATCGTATCCTCCGGGATCAAAGGGGTGGCAGCGGCTGATGCGCTTTATGGCCATCCAGCTACCCTTCAGGAAGCCGCACTTCGTTTCAGGTAAAGTTTCCATGTTGCTCAAGCCTTTGCGAGTTCTTCAATTTCTCGAATGAGCACAGGAAGATTGGGTCGAGTGAAGCCCATCTCCGGTGCGGGAATGCGGTTGTGCTTGATGTCAGGGGGCACATGTTCAATAGGCGGGTTGAACTCGTAAAGTTTCAACCAACTCACGTTGTTGAATTTGCTTCGTGTAGGCTTCTTTGCGCCGTAGCCATGTCTCGTAAATCCCCTTCCACCGGCTGAAATCGGCGCGGGTCTCATCGTAGGCATCATAGCGTGCCAACTCACCCGCCATAAGGGCAGCGTAAAAGTCTCCGCTGAGAATGCCGTACTTTTCCTCATAGAGGGTCAAGCGACGCTCAAGTAACTTCATCTCGATAATCAGTTCGTAAATTTCCATTTTTACCTCTAATTTGCGCCAAGCCGTCTGACGGGTCGGCCAGACCATGGGTATTCTAGCCGTGCCCGCTGTGAACACACACTACTCTTTGGAGTGCAACATTGCCTCTGCAACTCGCGCGCGGCGTGGTCGGCGGGCGGGCGTTTGCGGATGCGCTTTCTCCTCCAAGACCTGTTGGCGTTGCTCCAGCCATTGCTTGAACGAACGCTGGCTTTCACCAGAGGGTTTTCCTAATGCCAGGCCCTCAACGCTTACATCTTCATCAAGGTCAGGCCAATGGATGCCTTCCCCGTTACCAATCAGACGCCACTTGTTTCGCTCCTCTGACGTGCCATGCAAAAGGCGCGGATACCATGCCAGAGGAACAGAAATCGTGCGTCCGTCGGTCAGGTCAACAATGAGCGCGTCTTCGGTAACAGTGATTCCTTGCGCAACAGCTATTTGTGTTTCAATCACTAAAGGTAACTGCTCAGGCATAGAGTTACTATGCCAGGTTGCGTCCGTTTTCTTATGGAACTCTAACGTTTTCTTCATGCAATTCTAACAAACATCCGGTATAATAGTGGCCATGAACTCGATCCGGCTTCCTACCGAAGAAGATATCCACGCTGCGTATCAGCAAGGAGAAGCGGCCGTCACCGCCCTGGTTGACGTGTTGGTGGCCGTGATCCAGCAACAGCAAGCCGATATCGAGCGCTTGGTCGCAACAGTGCGGGTGTTGGAGGATCAACGCGCCAAGCACAGCCGCAACAGTAGCAAACCACCCTCTAGCGACGGCTTGAAGAAGCCTCGCGCCCGCAGCTTGCGCCAGCCGAGCGGCAAGAAGAGCGGTGGACAGCCAGGGCATCCTGGCCATACGCTCCAGGCTGTGGCCCAGCCAGACCATGTGGAGACGCATCCGGTCACGACTTGTCGTCGTTGCCAGGCCTCGTTGGCCGAGGTGAAAGCCAGCGACTATGAACGCCGCCAGGTGTTTGACTTGCCGTTAGTGCGGGTGGAGGTGACCGAACATCGGGCCGAGATCAAGCACTGTCCCCACTGTGGGCAGGAGAACGTGGCCGAATTCCCGGCTGAAGTCACCCAGCCGGTGCAATACGGGCCAGGGATCAAGGCCCAGGCAGTGTACTTCAACCAGTACCACGCCATTCCCCTGGAGCGCACCAGCCAGATCCTGGGTGACCTGTATGCGCAGCCGATGGCGGAAGCCACGGTCATTGAGGGGGCGGTGGACACCGCCGAGCAGGTAGCCCCAGTCAATGAGCGGGTGAAGGAGCAGTTGACCCATCGGGAAGCGGTGGTGCATTTCGACGAAACCGGTCTCCGCGTGGCTGGGAAGTTGGAATGGCTGCATTCGGGCAGTACGGCCCACTTGACCTACTACGCCCTCCACCCCAAGCGAGGCTCGGAGGCGATGGACGCCATCGGCATTCTGCCCAACCTGAGCGGCACGGCGATGCACGACCACTGGCAGTCCTACTTCAAGTATTCGACCGTCTCCCACGCCCTGTGCAATGCCCATCACCTGCGAGACCTCAAGTTCATCATCGAACGGTATCAGCAAGAGTGGGCGGGCGAGATGGCCGACTTGCTGCTGGAGATCAAGGCGGCGGTGGCACAAGCCAGCCAGACGCAGGATCACCTGCCCGCAGAACAGATGGCCGAGTTTGAAGCCCGCTATGACCGCTTGATCGAGCAGGGACTTCAGGCCAATGCATCCCCACCCGAAGTCGAACTGCCCCCGAAAAAGCGTGGCCGCCGTAAACAGAGCCCGCCCAAGAACCTCCTGGACCGACTGAAGGCCCACAAGTCAGAAACGCTGGCCTTTATGTATGATTTCAAGGTGCCATTTGACAACAACCAGGCGGAACGCGACATCCGCATGGTCAAGGTCAAGCAGAAGGTCTCCGGCTGTTTTCGGTCCGAAGAAGGGGGCCAAATCTTCTGCCAGATTCGTAGCTACCTCTCGACGGCTCGAAAGAATGGTCAGCCGGTATTGGAGAGCTTAAGACTGGCATTGACTGGCGCACCCTATGTGCCGCCTGCTCTCAATGCTCAACCATCGCTAGCAGGCTGAGCAGTTACCACTAAAGAATTCATTCCACGTTTTTCACGGCACGGGATCGTATCCTCCGGGATTAAGGGGGTGGCAACGACTGATGCGCTTGAGGGCCAACCAGCCACCCTTCAAGAGTCCGTACTTCTCGATGGCCTCATAAGCATAGTGTGAGCAAGAAGGCTCGAAACGACAGGTGGGGGGCAAAGCACGGGAGAAGGTGTCTTGATAAAGCTTGATAATGGCCAGGGCCAGGCTTGTCATCGCAGCTTCTATCCCATTTCCTCGTTGACCATTTTTAGCAAACCAGCCCGTCTCAGCAACTGCTCGACGGCCTGGTCCACTTGCCTGAAGTTCGCTTCTCGTATGGGATTGCGAGCGATGAGTACCAGATCCCAACTTTCTTCGATGTCCTCTTGGCGGAGCCTGGTCGCCTCCCGCATGAGGCGTTTGGCCCGGTTACGAACCACAGCGTTGCCCACCCAATGGCTGGCGGAGAAGCCGAAGCGGCTGTGCTCTAAGCCGTTGGGTAAGGCGCATAGAACCAACAAGGGATGGGCGCAGGAACGCCCCTCCCGACGCACTCGCTGAAATTGTTTGCTGCTTTTCAAACGGTATCTTTTCTTCAACCCTCAATTTTCAGCTACTTTGTGTACTTCTGTGGAGCTAACCTCTTTCTTCCCTTAAGTCTACGAGACTTGAGGACCTTGCGTCCGCCTTTCGTGCTCATCCGAGCTCGAAAACCGTGAACTCGCTGACGTCGTCTTTTCTTGGGTTGATAGGTACGCTTTGGCATTGGCTTCTCACCTCGATAGTTATATTCTCATCGCCTATTATACTGTTTTGACGCTCTATGTCAAACTTGGAGCGTGAAACGTCAAACGTGAAACGTGAAATGGCTAACTTCAAGCTTCGATAGCTCGACCTTCTTCAGCCGGGGATTATGGGTGATACCCGGGATGCGGCCCCGCTTGGCCAGAGGCTTCCCGGCCACCACCTTCAAGTCGCCGGTGAAGTCAATTGGCCGGGCACCGCTGATGTAGCTTCCGACTCCGTAGCCATCTACCGGGGCTCCCCCAGCGACGAACTGCCGAATTCGCTCCGGCGTGATGCCTCCGCTGACGAAGATCTTGACATTTGGGGCGTGTGTAAATCTTGGGGGAGCGAGCGCCGGTTGAGTAGCGAAGCGTATCGAAACCAAGCGAGCGGTTCTTGAGCGACCCGCTTGGCCTCGATACGTCGCTCCGCTCCTACTCGGCCGGCACCAGGTTCACTCTTTTCCTCACGCTCCCCCAACTCGTATATTTGCCCGTTCCCTTGAGTTCCACCGAGATTCCTCATTACTCTTTTACCCTTTCAATGTGCGCCCCTAGCCTTCGTAGCTTCTCCTCAATGCGTTCATAACCCCGGTCTATCTGGCCGATGTTGCGAATTACGCTTCGCCCCTCGGCACAGAGGGCGGCGATGAGCAGGGCCATGCCTGCCCGGATGTCGGGGCTCTCCAACTGCTCGCCGTGCAGCCTGGACGGCCCCACCACCACTGCCCGGTAGGGATCGCAGAGGATGATGCGCGCGCCCATGGAGATCAGCTTGTCCACAAAGTACAGCCGTCCCTCGTACATCTTCTCGTGGATGAGGATGGTGCCTGCGGACTGGGTGGCTACCACCACGGCGATGCTCATCATATCCGTGGGAAAAGCGGGCCAGATGCCGTCGTCAATCTTGGGAATAGCCCCGTGAGCCTCAGGGACAACTCGTAGTTCTTGCTCGGCGGGCACGAAAACGTCCTCCCCTCGGATCTCCACTCTAACCCCCAAACGTCCCAGCATGAGCCTGATCATGCGCAAGTGCTCAGGCGCGGCTTTCTTTATGAGGAGTTCTCCGTGCGTCACTGCCGCCAGTCCGATGAAGCTGCCCACCTCCAGGTAGTCGGGGGCGATCCGGCAAGCGCCCCCCCGGAGTGTTTTTACGCCCTGGATGGTCAAGGTGTTGGAGCCGATGCCGGAGATTTGGGCGCCGACGCTGTTCAGAAAGTGGGCCAGGCCCTGGACGTGAGGCTCACAGGCTGCGTTGCGGACGATAGTGGTTCCCTCGGCGAAGCAAGCGGCCATGATGAGGTTCTCGGTGCCGGTCACGCTGGCTTCATCGAGAAGTATATCCTGGCCGCGCAGTTTGTCAACCCGCATCCTGTATCCAGAGTCTATCTCGATCTCAGCTCCCAGGGCTCGCAAGCCGGCCAGGTGGGTGTCCACCCGCCGGCGGCCAATGACATCCCCGCCAGGCAGGGGAAGATAAATGCGGCCGCAGCGGGCCAGCATAGGCCCTGCCAGGAGCATGGACGCTCTGATCTCCCGACAGAGGTTGGCATCCAGGCGGGTGGCGGTCAGATTTTTGGCCTGAACGGTCACCTCGTGGTCTCCGCTCCATTCGACGTCCACGCCGATGTCGGCCATGATGGCTAGCATGGTCTCTACATCTTTGATCCGGGGCACGTTCTTGAGCACCACCTTTTGATCGGTCAAGAGCGTGGCCGCCAGGAGTGCCAGAGCCCCGTTTTTGTTGCCGCTCGGAATCACTAAGCCATTGAGCGGGTGTCCGCCTTCGATCACAAGTTTCTCCATCAGGCTGGAAGTCCTTTCTTCGTACTTTGATGGAGAAACCAGGCTTTTCTGCCTGAATGGACAACTCGGCGCTTTCAGGTCTCTACGTGGTGCAAAATGGCCAAGTCGTCGGCTAAAAACCTGGTTTCTGAGTCTTCTTTAGCGTCTTTAGCCAGTCGGCTATCTCCGGTTGCAGGTCTGCTTCCCGCTGGGCCAGGAAAGCGCCGATGGCCGCCCAATTGGGCTTGAGTGTGTAGATGTAGTGGTTTTTCCCGACCTCTTGTATCTCGATGGCCGCCAGCCGGGGCTTGACCAGGTGGTTGATCAGGAGATCGAGACCCTGTTCCTCTTCGGGATTTGCCGAATCGAAGCACAGCCAGTGTTGGGGTGACAAGAGGTTGCGCTGTCGCAGATACAACAGGCAGAGCTGTAAGTTGGCGGCCGCCAACAGCCCCCCGAGCTTGACCAGTTGCTCGCTGATTTCGGCCAGCCGCGCCTCGGAACGGGCGACCTTGGCCTTGCGTCGGGCTACTTCCCTTCCCAGAAAGTTCGTAGCAAACAGGCGGTCAACGATTCCCAGGCCCGCCAGTAGTATCTTATCACCCGTCCTCATGGCCTTCAACTTTCAGCAAGACCTCGTCCCCGACTTCGGCTTCCAGGCTTTGGGCCGCGCTACCGCCGGACACGGCGATCTCCAGGTGATTCGAGCTGCCGATGAGAGCCTGGAGTTTCCCCGGCGTCCCCTCGGCGTAGTTGTTCGCTATGCCCCGGATGCTCTGCCCTTTGATCTCGATGATGCCTTCTCTGAGCAAGCGATCGGTCCAATCCTTCGGCATAATGCTGGTGGTCAAATTACCGAAGCGGTCAACGTGGATGACCTGGCCGACGACGACTCCGTCGGGGCGGACCTGGGGCCGGGGTAGAGGGAAGGTCACGATGTCGGTCAGAGGTTCACCCAATTCGGCCAGTCGGATACCCCGCGCCAGGTGGGCGGCGGCGGGGGCGAAGATGTCGCGCCCGTGGAAGGTGTGGCTGACCGGAGAGAGGTGGTGGCGGGGGTTGGTCAGGTGCACTATCTCTTCCACCCTCTCGCCAGCCACCACGTAGCTCAGGGCACCGTTGTCGGGGGCCACGAAAGTGGCCTGGGGCATCCGCAAGGCTATGGCCCGCCGTTCGCTGCCCACGCCCGGATCAACGACTACCACGTGGATGGTGCCCTGGGGGAAGTAAGGGTAAGCGGTGTAGAGGGTATAAGCTGCCTCACGCACATCCTGGGGCGCGATGTCGTGAGAGATGTCAACTATGGTGGCTGTGGGGTCAATGCCCAGGATGACGCCCTTCATCGTCCCCACATAGCCGTCCGCCAGCCCGAAGTCGGTGGTCAAGGTGATGATGCTCACCGTTC